>OLOR01001347.1_pt1 | contig 22836 bp, 19 predicted proteins | sample 1672521 | NCBI WGS metagenome assembly OLOR01 (sample SAMEA3136695, study PRJEB25190) | human gut metagenome | biome: human gut; feature: human-associated habitat; material: faeces | place: Austria | collected 2013
GCAAAGATAATGCAAATTATATTATCTGTAAAGAATTTCGTGACGGCCTGGACCGTTACTTACCATAGAAATCTTTACACCAAGCTGTTTTTCAATAAACTCAACATAAGCCTTAGCTTCCTTAGGGAGTTCATCGTAGTTCTTAATGCCTCTAATGTCACACTTCCAACCTGGGAGAGTTTCATATACAGGCTTAGCCTTATAGAGCTTATCAGTAGTAAGGAAATCTGTATAAACCTTGCCTTCGTATTCGTAACCAGTACAAATATGGAGAGTATCCATGTAACTAAGTACATCAAGACAAGTCATACAAACTTCTGTAGCACCCTGAACTTCACAGCCGTAACGAGTAGCAACAGCATCAAAATAGCCTACGCGTCTAGGTCTACCAGTTGTTGCACCAAATTCGCCCTTATCTCCGCCTTTTCTTCTAAGTTCATCAGCTTCTTCGCCAAAGAGTTCACTAACAAATGGACCTTCGCCTACAGCTGAAGAATAAGCCTTAGTAATAGCAACAATATTATCAATAGCATATGGAGGTACGCCTGCACCTACACTTGCGTAACCAGCAAGAGTAGAAGAACTTGTAACATAAGGATAAATACCATGGTCTGTATCCTTTAATGCACCAAGCTGACCTTCAAAAAGAACATTCTTGCCTTCCTTAATAGCTTTTCTTAAAAATGCTGAAGTATCTGCAACTCTGTCCTTGATTGCATCTGCATACTGGCAAAGAGTTTCATAAACTTCCATATAATCAATTTCAGGCTTATTGTAGAGATACTTAAACTGAATATTAATTTTTTCATATAATCCCTGAAGCTTTTCTTTAAGCATTTCCTTATTGTAAAGCTCCCAAACCTGAATACCAACCTTAGAATACTTATCAGAATAGAAAGGAGCGATGCCACTCTTTGTAGAACCAAACTTCTTATCGCCAAGTCTTTCTTCTTCGTATGTATCCATAAGAACATGATGAGGCATTAAAACCTGTGCTCTTTCGCTAATGAGCAAGTTAAACTTAATACCTGCATCTTCAATAGTTTTCATTTCCTTCATTAATGAATCAACATTAAGTGCAACACCATTTGCAATAACATTTGTAATATGCTCATGGAAAACACCGCTAGGTAACTGATGAAGTGCAAAACGACCATGCTCATTTATAATAGTATGGCCAGCATTTGCACCACCCTGAAATCTAACTACGATGTCTGACTGGTCAGCACACATATCGGTAATCTTACCCTTACCTTCGTCACCCCAGTTTGCACCAACAATAGCTCGTATCATTATTTTTTATCCTCCTTAAACGGATAATTCTGCATTATCAATTAATCCGTCTTTATTCGCCTCAATAACAGGCTTAACAACTTCATTTATATATTCCTCTGTCTGCTGTGGAGCACGACCAACATACTTCTTAGGGTCAAGTACCTTCTGTAAGTCTTCAAGGCTCATACCAAACATAGGTTCTTTAGCAATTCTTTCAATAAGGTCGTTCTTACCACCTTCGTTTTTAACAACAGCACCAGCTTCCATAGAAAGTTCTCTAATTCTTTCGTGAAGTTCCTGTCTGTCGCCACCAGCCTTAACAGCATCCATCATAATATTTTCTGTAGCCATAAATGGAAGTTCTTCCATAAGGTGCTTTTCAATAACCTTAGGATAAACTACAAGACCATTAGAAACATTGATGTAAATGTTAAGAATAGCATCTGTAGCAAGGAAAGCTTCTGGAATAGATAATCTCTTGTTTGCACTATCATCAAGAGTTCTTTCAAACCACTGGTTAGCAGCTGTGAAAGCAGGATTAAGTGTATCAACAATAATATATCTTGCAAGAGAAGCCATTCTTTCACTTCTCATAGGATTTCTCTTATACGCCATAGCAGATGAACCAATCTGATTTTTTTCAAATGGTTCTTCCATTTCTTTAAGGTGCTGTAAAAGACGCATATCATTAGAGAACTTAGTACAGCTCTGTGCAATACCACCTAATACATTGGCAAAAACTGAATCAAGTTTTCTAGTATAAGTCTGACCACTTACAGCAAAAACATCCTTAAAGCCCATCTTTTCAGCAATCATCTTATCAAGCTTCTTAACCTTGTCTGTATCGTTGTTAAAAAGTTCCATAAAACTAGCCTGAGTACCAGTTGTACCCTTTGAGCCTAAAAGCTTTGCACTAGAAAGAGCAAAATCAACAGCATCTAAATCCATCATTAAATCCTGAATCCAGAGAGTTGCTCTCTTACCTACTGTAGTAGTCTGAGCAGCCTGAAAATGTGTAAAACCAAGTGTAGGTAAATCCTTGTACTTGAGAGCAAATTCAGACAACTTTTCAATAACAGATAAAAGCTTAACTCTTACAAGCTTCATAGCTTCAACCATAAGTATAACATCTGTATTATCGCCTACATAACAGCTTGTTGCACCAAGATGAATGATACCCTTAGCCTTTGGACACTGCTGGCCATAAGCATAAACATGTGACATAACATCGTGACGAACGAGTTTTTCTCTTTCACGAGCTACTTCATAGTTAATTTCATCCTGATGAGCCTTTAATTCATCAATCTGTTCCTGTGTAATATCAAGTCCTAATTCCTTTTCTGTTTCAGCTAAAGCAATCCAAAGCTTTCTCCAAGTTTTGAACTTTTTATCTGGTGAGAAAATATACTTCATTTCCTCACTTGCATATCTGGAATTAAGGGGACTTTCATATGTGTTATTCATTTGTAAAATCCTCCTACTTTAATAAATGGTCTACTTCAACAGGGTAGTTACCTGTGAAACAGGCATCGCAGAAACCACAACTACTGTTTGGAGCAATGTTGTGAAGGTTCTCAAGGCTAAGATATTCAAGAGAATCTGCGTTAATAATCTTTCTAGTTTCTTCTGTAGTATGGTTATTAGCAATAAGTAAATCTCTATCAGGAATATCTGTACCAAAGAAACATGGCCACTTAAAAGCTGGGGCACTAATTCTTACATGAACTTCCTTTGCACCTGCATCTCTTAAAAGTTTAACAATTCTTCCACTTGTAGTACCACGAACAATACTATCATCAACCATAATTACTCTCTTGCCCTGAACAGCACTCTTTAAAACATTGAGCTTCATCTTTACAGCAACTTCTCTTGCACCCTGAGTAGGCTTGATGAATGTTCTGGCAATATACTTATTCTTAATAAAACCAGTATCAATAGGAATACCACTATATTCAGAATAGCCCTGAGCAGCAGAAAGACCAGAATCCGGAACACCAATAACTATGTCTGCATCTACTGGAGCCTGCATAGCCAAGAATGCACCAGCACGCTTTCTACACTCGTGAACTACTTCGTTTTCTATTGTACTATCAGGTCTAGCAAAGTAAATGTGTTCAAAAATACACATACTGCTAGGAACAGAATCACAAAGTTCTGTATCTTCTGTCATAAAGTAGCCGTCGCCACCATCTCTTACTGCTTCAATAGTAACGATTTCGCCTGGAGCAATATCTCTTACAAATTCTGCATCAATGGCATCAAAAGCACATGTTTCGCTTGCAAAAACAACAGCGTCATCTCTTTTACCCATCTGAAGTGGTCTAAATCCCCACTTATCTCTAGCTGCAATAAGTTTGTTAGGACTCATAACCAAGAGAGAATATGCACCCTTTAACTTTTTCATTGCATTTTTAACAGCACTTTCAATAGAACCAGATGTAATTCGCTCTCTTGCAATTAAATATGCAATGATTTCTGTATCAGCAGTAGTCTGGAAAATAGCACCACTATGCTCAAGTTCCTTACGGATTTCATCAACATTCGTAATGTTACCATTGTGGCTGATAGCAAGAGAACCCTTAATATATCTAAGAACTAATGGCTGAACATTTTCTCTTGCACTACCACCAGCTGTAGAATATCTTACATGACCTATTGCCATTCTACCACTTAATTTTCCAAGTATTTCTTCGTTAAAAACATCATTTACAAGTCCCACATCTTTGTAGTGGTAAATTTCTCTATCTCTATTGACTGCAATACCACAGCCCTCCTGACCTCTGTGCTGTAAAGCTACAAGGCCATAATATGTAGTGTTAGCTGGGTTACCCTTTGGGTCAAATATACCAAACACACCACATTCTTCGTGAAGCTTTGCCATTTTGTTACCTCCGATTATTTGTAGAACTCAGTTAATCTGCCCCATACTTCTCTGTAAACATCACCAAATTCGCCAAGGTCAAGTCTGAATCTATCCTTGTCTAATTTTTTGTTTGTTTCTGCATCCCAAAGTCTGCAAGTATCAGGACTGATTTCATCAGCAAGAACAATTTCGCCATCAGCAGTCTTACCAACTTCTATTTTAAAATCAATAAGCTTGATACCAATATTAAGGAAAATCTTCTTTAAACATTCATTTACCTTAAATGCCATATCGGAAATAACCTGTAATTCTTCCTTTGTTACAATACCTAAAGCAAGAGCCTGGTAATCATTGATTAATGGGTCACCAAGTTCATCATTCTTGTAGCTGTATTCAAGAGTTGGAGAAGCAAAAGCTGTACCTTCTTCAACGCCATATCTCTTTGAAAAAGAGCCTGCAGCAACATTACGAACAATTACTTCCAAAGGAATGATGTCAACTTTCTTAACCAAAGTTTCTCTTGGAGAAAGTTCCTCAACTAAATGAGTCTTAATACCATCCTTTTCAAGAAGCTTGAATATAAAGTTAGCCATCTGGTTATTAATAACGCCCTTGCCTTCAAAAGAACCTTTTTTAAGTCCGTTGAAAGCTGTAGCATCGTCTTTATATTCAAAAATACAAAGATTAGGGTCTTCTGTAGCGTAAACCTTCTTTGCCTTACCAACATAGAGTAAATCAAGCTTTTTCATTAATAATTACCTCACTTTATTAATATAAATAATGGTCCTTATTTATCATACCAAATTTTTGTTGAATAATCAAATTTTTTTTACATTAATAAAGACTAAAAATAAAGATTGATTTTTCCTATTTTATACAATATTGCCTATAGGGTGTAATTTTATTAAGCTTTATAGCTTTTATTTCTTTATTTGGATATTTATTTCTGTATTTTCATTATTTTCTGAGATTTCACATTTTGCATCTAATCCTGTGCTATTTACAGTTGCAACTGCGTCATTCAAAGCTGCTGTTAAATATCTCAATTCTTTCATTTTTCTTCTTCTGAAACTATTACCTGTCTCATTTTCTCCAGCAGCTAGTTTCTGTATTTCATAGTCCACAATTTCTTCAGTTCGTTTAGAACTAAGGTCCAAATTAATAACCTTTTTCAACACTTTTTCTTGTATTTTTTCATCTTCCAACTGAGATACAGCAAGAGCATTGTCCTTTGTTATTTTCATATCCACCATTAAGTTCTTCATTTCATTTGATAATGTTAATAACCTAGCTGTTTTTTCTATGTATTCAACAGGTTTGCCGGTAATGTGACTAATATCGCTGTAGGAATAGCCAAAACAGTCCCTCATAATTTTTATTCCCTCAGCCTCTTCCATATAGTTGAAATCTTCTCTTTGCATATTTTCAACCATATTTAACATTGCTGCTTCTCGTCCCTCAACATCAACAATAATTGCCGGCACAGCGTCAAAACCAGCTATACGACTTGCTTTTAACCTTCTCTCTCCTATTACAAGTTCATATATGTTTTTGTTCAATATTCTAACGCATATTGGTTGCAAAACCCCATATCTTTTAATAGAACTTGCTAACTCCTCCAAATCAGCCGAATTATAATATTTTCTGGGCTGATATGGATTAGGTAAGATTTTATTTACTGACAAATAAATTATTTCATTTGATGAGTAATAATCTCTGTTCATTTTTCTAACCCCCATTCATCTATAATTATATCATTTTAAGCCCATATTGCTAGAAAATTAATACTCTTTTTTTCGACTTAATAACTGTAACAAATTAAATAAAAACTGCATATAAATAAAGGTATAATATTGGAGGTATAATATATGGATACTTATCCTAACCAGTATATTCCCAAGCTTATATTAGATTATATGTCTGACGAATTGGCTGACAGCGATTTTTATAAAAAACTTGCCTCAACAGTAAAGGAAAAAGATGTAGAAGAAATTTTGCGTAATATAAGTATAGATGAAGAAAAACATTACAAAATGTTGAAAAAAATATATGAAAGTATTACTGGTCAGCCAGCAAATGTAACTGATTTTACTCCAGAGGAACTTTCTGACAACATATTTTTAAATTTAGACAAAAGAGTTATGGAAGAATTAAATGCTGTTGAAAATTATCGTTCTCTTATGTTTGCACTATCAGAACAATGGATTAGAGATTACTTAACTGAAATTTATACTGATGAACAAAACCACGCTGCAAAACTTAGTTTCTTGTACAGCAAATATTTGAAATAGTTTTAACATTCCAATATAAAAATATAAAAACAGACCCCAAAAATTGGGGTCTGAAAAAAGTTATTATTTTTCATTTGGCATTGTGAATGTTGAATCCAATGCTTTCTGTAAAATATAAGCTGCATCTTTTGCTGTCAACTGACCGTCATTATCAGCATCAAGTAATTCAAAAGCATTTGTAGCTACATCTTCAAGAGCAACTTTTGCACCAGTAAGAACTTTCTGTAATACTAAAGCTGCATCATTAGCCTCTACCTTTCCATTGTCATCAGCATCGCCCTTAACTGGCTTGCTTGGTTCTGGAGCAGGAGCTTCTGTTGTAGACTCTGTAGTTGTTTCTGTTGTTGTTTCTGTTGTTGTTTCAGTTGTACTCTCTGTTGTAGTTTCAGTAGTAGTTTCTGTTGTTGTAACAGTTGTTGTTTCTGTGCTTGTTTCAGTTGTACTCTCTGTAGTTGTTTCTGTTGTTGTTTCACCATTGTCTGGAACACCTACAACAGGTTTAGAAACAACTAAGTTTCTGTCTGTATCCTTTGTAGCTGTAACATTGTAAACAGCATTTACAGACTTAGCAGAAATAGTGCCGTTTAATACTGTACCGTCTACTGTAAGCTGTACTGTCTGGTTATCTAAATCAATTATAAATTCATATTCATACTTGTGGTTAGCTACAATACCATTACTTGAAGAAATATACTTGCTTCCACCTGTACGAAGTGCTATATTTTTAGCCTTTTGACTATCTGATGCCAAATCAGCTATATCTACAACATTTCCATTTTCATCAAGACCTTTTATCTGAACAAATGCCCACTTACCAGATACCTTCATTGGTATTGCGTAGCCTCTTACAACAACCTTTCCAGAACTAATAGGTTCAAAAGAATTTGTCCAAGTTGCTGCACAATTTGATGAAGTATCATTTAAGAGATAGTCGTCACTTGCTTCCTGATAAATAACTTCTGCTTTGCCATTAGGAGTTGTACCTACAGGATTTACACCAGCCTCCTGTGTTAAATCAACTGTCACAATAGGGAAAGCTGTTGTTGTTTCAGTAGTAGTTTCTGTTGTTGTAGTAGTTGTTGTCTGTGTAGTAGTTTCTGTTGTTGTTTCAGTTGTAACAGAGCTAACATCAAAAGTTAAAGAACTGATATTTGATGTACCCTTACTTGTTACAGAATAAGTACCCTTTTCAAGTTCTACAGAACCTCCTGCAACAACTTCAACAGATGTACCGTTGCTTACATTTGTAATTGTAAGATTATCGCCAGTAAATGCTGGTATAAATTTAGTTTTTCCATCAACTGTAAAGCTAATAGCTGAATCGTCACTATTCTTTAATGTACCACTATTTTCAGCAATATCACTTAAAGCATAGTCAATATTTGCTACATTTGCTTCTTTTTCAATACAGTCGTTTGCACCTGTATTGGCTGTACCAATATTATAAGTACCTGAAGATACAACATTTGCTGTTGTTGTAGTTTCTGTTGTACTTTCTGATGTAGTTGTATCCTTTGAAGAATCGTGAACAGCAAACTTCAAACTTACAACCTTTGCTTCTTTGTAAACTTTTTTACCTGGGTCAAAAATACTAGACTGTATTACATATGTACCTGCCGGAAGAACTGCTGTGCCTGAAGTGTTGATATATTCCTTACCACCCTCTGAATAAAGGATAGGAACAGCTGTTGCCTGCATACCTTCCATTGTAACATCAGCAGTTTTATCTAATGTAAATACAAGGCCTAAATCTTTAATTGTAATACTATCTGGTGCAACTTTTGTAGGATTAATAACAATATTATCTACAGTCTGCTTACCAGTTGATGTAATTGTTGTCTTGTTATAAGCCTTTTCATAAGGAACTGTTACTGGAGCAGTTGGTAAATAATCACTATCAATAATAGAGGCATTTACTTCTTCAGCCCTAACAGGATTTTCTTTCATAGCACCGGCATAAGCCTTAACATCTGCCATAATTTCCTTAGAATCAGTTAAAAGTTTGTAGTTTCCGTTTGGAATGTAACTTAATGATGGGTTAGTATCAAAGTTAGCATATGTTGATGAACTAGATACTGTATCACTCTTGTTTGCTACTTCTGTCTGTTGTTGATTACCAGAACAGCTAATAAAGAAGTTGTTGTAACTCTTACAAACACCACCAGATTTTACCTGACAAGCATTCTTTACTCTGTTAAATACATTGTATTCAGCAAAAATAAAAGCATTAGCTCTTGGGTTAACAGCATAGTCTGTCTGACCCTCATAATAGTTGTTGTACATATGAACATCAGCCTGTCTTGCTAAAGGTCCTCTTGCCTGACAATCAATATAGTGGTTGTTAGCCATTGTAAGGTGGAACTGCATACTTGAATCAGAAGAACCTACAAGGTTTGTCTTGTGACAATTTCTGTAAGTACAGTATTCCATTGTATAGTATTCGCCACGCTTAAAATCACAAGAACCATCACCCTCTTTTTTATCACTTTCTGCTGGGTTGGCACAATAACCAGCCTCAAAAGAATTGTGATGAATCCAACATCTTCTAACAGGAGCAGTAATCTGTGAACCTGTCTGAATACCCTCCATACCTAAAGCATCTTCAGGATAATTCTGGAAGTTAAGGTTTCTTGCTTCAAAACCATAACCATACTGAGAATATGCACTAGAACACATATAGTGTAAACCCCAACCGTCTATTGTAGCATCATAACCGATACCCTCAATAGTGACATTTGAGGCATCTCTCATTCTAGCCATATGACCATTATCGCCCTCTGTACCACCATTATTTACACTATCATATTCTGTAAGACCTTCTGGACTTGTAACCTTGCCTATAAATCTAACATCAAGAGGTGTACCGTCCATTGACAATTTTCTTAAAATATAATTATTAGTATTATATGTACCCTTTGATGCACCCTGTGCACCTACTGAGTTAAGAATATTACCAATACCTGTTACAGTTGTACCATCTTTAGATGTAACTGAAACTGTATCCTTATTTTCATCTGTTACATAAAGTACAATAGCATTTGACTTTAATGTACCATCATCATTATATGCACCAACACCATCTGTGTAATTAAAATGTGCAAATCCATCACGCCTAAAAGCGTCAGTTTTTACTGTCTTTTCAATTACATTACCGTCAGATGATGTAATTTTCAAGTTATAATCAGTATTTCCCTTTAAACCAGGAATATCAACTCTTGCTGTATTGCCATAAGCTCTGATAAGTTCAGAATCAACATTAGTATAGTCTGCTGAACCAGCTAACTTGTAGGCTACACTTGCCCCCTTTGGATTGCTGTCATTCCAAGTTGCATAGGCTGATTCAAACCAACCACCACAACTAATTGTATCGGCAGCAAAAACACTTGTTATCGTAAGTCCTGAAAAAACCATTACTGTAGCTAAAACAGCACTTACAGCTCTTGAAAATAGTTTCATTTGTCATTCCTCCTATAATTAATTTTCACATCTTCGATAAGTGTAACATTTCAAAAAGCCAAAATCTATGTACATTTTGTATAATATAAACAAAATAATTTAGGAAATATTAACAAAAACAAAAAATACAATGTATATTTTATTAACTTTTATTAACTTTTCTTAAACAAATGTATTTGCTAATGTAAAAATATGATGTAAAATGTGGATATAAATACAAAAGAGGGAGGTATGACTTTATGAAAAAATTTTTAAACGAGTTTAAGGATTTTGCTATGAAAGGCAATATGATTGACTTGGCAATAGGTGTTGTTATTGGTGGTGCTTTCAGTAAGATTGTAACTATGATTGTTGATTGTATTATTACTCCTCTAATTTCACTTGTAATCATTCTTCTTACTGGCAAAGCTGATACAAACCAACTTTTTGGTACTATTACAGTAGGTCCTTTTCCTATTGGTCAGCTTATAAGCTCTGTAATTGACTTTCTTATTACAGCCATTGTCCTTTTCGTTATAGTAAAGGCAATAAACAAATTACAGTCTATAGGAAAAACAGAAGAACCTGAAAAGCCAGCAACTAAAATTTGCCCTTATTGCAAGTCTGAAATCAATATTGAAGCTACAAGATGTCCACATTGTACATCTGAAATAGAATAAAAAAACAGGTAATACAGCGAAAATGCTATATTACCTGTTTTCTATTTATTGTATGAAAAAGCGCCAACTATATCATTATCATAATAGAAATTTCCATTATAAAACCACCATTTATCTCCTATTGTATACCTACCACTTTTAATAACTTTTTTATTTTCTTTCAAATATGTATATATATTACATAACACTACCTTATTTAAACAGTTTAGATTTGTCTTATTAGGCTTTTTATTATCAATAATCTTTTTTACATATCCGGCGTTTATATCTTTTTCAAAAATTATATTTATAGATAAATTATCGTTATCCTTTTTCACATCTTGCCCTGTTATTTTTTCAAATTTAAAATTTTCATTTACCAATTCATCAAAAGTAGGATTGCTTTTGCAAAATTCATATTCTCCATATTTTAACTTCAAATTGTTTTCATACATATAATTAGCAACTTCGGCTCTACACTCCGGAGATATTTCTTTAAACATATCATATTTTCCATCGCAAAATGCAAAATCTCTGTAGTCCACAATCTCATTATTTTCAATAGTAATTGGAATAAAATCTTTCGTTGTCCTAATCTGGCTTAATTCATAACAGGTTAATCCTAGTAAAATAAGCAATACTATTACTATTATTATCACAGCATACAGTAATACCTTTAAAATTTTCTTCATTTAACCCCTCCCTTAAAATATACCTCTTACCCTTGCATTTTTATTTTATCGTTAACAGTAAAATATGACAACGAAAAAAGGCATTTTCGAAAAACCGAAAATGCCTTTTACTATGCGGAATGTGGGACTTGAACCCACACGCCTTGCGACACAAGAACCTAAATCTTGCGTGTCTGCCAATTCCACCAATTCCGCACAACGGATTGATTTTATCATTTTTATTGATAATTGTCAAGGATTTTATTCTGAATTGTTTTTATTGCATTATTCTGATTATTTGATATAATTGTTTCACACTTTTTCAATATACCCTCTGAATTATGCTATTTACCTACATTTTTCGCCTATTTTTATATCCTTGTTTTTTAACATATATACCAATAATATACCAATCCGTTTTTTTGTCACACTTTCATGACGCCAGATAGTTTCTCTATTTCAGGCTTAATATTCTCCTCTGTTAGGTGCTGATAATATTGTGTCATTGTCGCTGATGCGTGACCCAGCCAAGTCTGAGTCGCTTTTGCTGAAACTTTCCCCTCGAAACATCTTGTTGCAAATGTATGTCTCAAACTATGTGGAGTAATCATTGGAAAATCTGGATGCACCTCTTTACACTTCAACACTAACTCTTTAAACTGTGTGTCCCAAGTCCCGATTGGTGTATATTTGCATAATGCCTTTTTATTTTTTATTTTTTTAGCCCTCAGGTCAATGAAAGGAAACAGAATATCTTCTCCACTTATTGTTATTTTATCCTTTTCTAGCATTTTCAACTGTTCGCTGTAAGCCTTAAATGACAGTTCAGTTAAAGGAATATTTCTAATTCCTGACTTAGATTTTGTTTCTCCTACCACTAACACTTTCTTTTTCCCTTGTCTCTCTCTTTTTAGTGTCTTATCTACAGTTATAATTCCTTTATCCACATCTATATCCTCAACTTTTAAAGCCAGTAACTCCCCTATTCGAAGTCCTGACCCTAATAAAAACAAATAAGCATATTTACATTTATACTCACTTGTCAGCAAAAAATCAACAAACACCTTTTGCTGTTTTCTAGTCAAAAACTTGTCATTTTCTCCTTTACTTTTGCGAACTCTAACTTCTGCACACGATAGGTTCAATGTCGGGTTTTTTAGCATATATTCCTCTGCTACAGCAAACGAAAATAACGGCTTTAAAACATTAAGTGCATTTCTAGGGTTATATCCCTCTTTTTCCTCTAAATCTGATAGGTAAGCCCTGATTGTTTGTTTATTTATCTGTTTTAAATGTAATTTCCCTAAAAAATTTCTAACATTTTTTTTATAACTACTTTCCTTAGTCAATAATGTACTTTTTCTTAAAGTATATTTGCTATCTTCCACATATATGTCAAATAACTCATTTAAAGTTATTCTATCGTTTACTCCTGTCTCATATTGTGTTTGTGTTCTATATTTTCCCTCAAAAAGAATTTTTTTAGCTTCTTTCAAATCTTTTGCATATTTTGTGTGTCTTTTTCCATATCTGTCTGACCATCTGACTGTGTATCTTCCATTTTTTAATTGGCTAATGCCTTCCCCTAGTTCTTTTCCGTTTATATTTCTTCCCATTCGTTCTCTCCTCTTAAATATTTCTTCCTGTGTTACTGTCAACAACCTTGTCTAATACTGTCTTGTTTGCAAAAATTCTTCCGTCTATCCTGCATACATAAGGGCAATCTTCTTTCGCTAGTAGTTCCCTTGCTTTCGTCTGTCCTATACTAAGGTAGTACGCTAACTCTTTAACGCTAAGTAGTTTCTTTTCTATCATTTTAAATTCTTTTTCTTTACTCATTCTTTTTCACCTCCTTTCTTTTTACACCCCTTAAGTATCGTATGCCTCCCTCTTTTAACCAAAATCGTCCAAATATTGTCGTTCATTGGTGAAATTTATTGACAAGAATTCTCATTAGTTAGTCAAAACATATAAACTATCGTCTATTTGCTGTATTCAGAAAGATGTTGCGAGTATTTCCACTCTGTGTTAAAGTATTAATATGTGAAAAAGGAGATTGAAACAATGCGATTAAATAGAGTTTACTGTGTAGATTGTAGAGAAGCTATTAAACAGCTTAAAGATGATTCTGTTCAACTGGTTGTCACAAGCCCTCCCTATGCTCTACAGAGAAAGAAACAATATGATAGTGTTTCTCCTGATGCGTACCCAGCTTTTACATTAAGTTGGGTGAAAGCCTTGTTTCCTAAATTAAAAGAAGATGGCGTTATAGCTTTAAACCTCGCCGAGTATGTTTCTAACGGTGTGATGTCGACATATGCTATGGAAACTATAGTAAGTATCGTAGAAGAAACACCGTTAAAGTTACTTGATGTCGTTGAATGGGTAAACTCTAGCCCTTCTTCTCTTGGTAGACCATATCGACCTCGCCGAGGCAATCAGCAAATCTACCTTTTGTCAAAATTGACTACAGACAAGGTAAAAATCTTTCCCTTAGCTGTGGGAAAGTTAAGTTCTTATGGTGTGGTGACCGATATTTCGAACCGATTAGATAAGGCTGAAAAAACTAATAAACTAATAAGAGGTAAAAATGTCTTAGTCCATTCGGCATCGAATACTGAAAGAGGACTAAGGCATCCAGCTATGTTTCCTTTGGCTATTCCTGAATTCTTCATCAAATTATTTACAGTTGAGAACGACCTTGTGTTAGACCCTTTCTGTGGCTCTGGAACTACTTGTCGAATAGCAAAAAGACTTAACAGGAAATATTTAGGCTTTGATACCTGTGAGAGATACTGTAAAACAGCCGAAAAGACATTAAGAAAAATTAAGAGAGGTGACTACATTGGAAAAAGCAACCCTAATATTTCTAAATCCTCCTCAGTTAAAGGCTAGAGGTAACAATGGTTTAACTCCTAAAAACTATCCTAAGTACATTCTTGAAACTTTAGATAGTTTAAAAGATAAGTTCAATACCAATGCAAGCATCGTTATTCGATTAAACAACCGTTACTTTAAATGTCAGTCCAGTATTCACACTTATAAGACTATTCTTCTTCTAAAGGAAAACGGATATAACCTGATATGTGACTTTCTATGGCATAAGACCTCTTGTCCACCTCTAGGTTCTAATTTGGGACTTGCAAACATATATGAGAAGTTCTATTGGTTTTCTAAGTCTCCAGCCCCAAAATGTTTTCCTAGAAATGTTCCTAATTTGAAACAAGCACGAGCAAGCAATATAATAGAAGTATCAGCCAATACAAGTAAAGGAAATGAACTACCTGTTGAAATGTACAGGTTCTTTGTAACTCTCCTTTCAGAAGAAAGCGATGTTGTCCTTGATGTTTTTCCTTCTAGCTCTTTAAAAGAAGTTGCCGAGGAAACAGGTAGGTTGTATCTCTCTATATAAACTATTACTGGTAAACTCTATATACTGTCCGTATGTGGAAAGCAAAAATTAAATGCTTTCCTTTAAGCTGTTTCGCTTTTCTATTTAAGTACAATCCTATCTCCTGTAATGAGTCAAATAGCATAGCATCCTCTAGTCTTCTCGTGTAGATAAAATAGCTTTTTCCATTGTCCTCCTTGCTTTCTTCTGCTAGAAATAGTAGTTTGCTGTTATTTTCGCTTGCGATAAAGTAATTGTACCCATCTTTTAGCCCTATATTTTTCAAAAATATACCACTTCCTTTTTTAATTCACTTTACAGTTGTTGATATTTTTCTTACTTTTTTTCAGAGACTATTTTTTTCTGATTTCACACTTCAAGTGTAATTTTTTTATTTTTATTCTTTATTTTTTAGTCGTATTTACCATAAATAAGTGTTGTATACAGTTTAATTTTTGGTCAAATTGCTATTTCGTTTATAGTTTTTTTACAGAGAAAAATCATTTGCCAGAAAATAATTTTCAGCTTTAAAACAAAAAACACTTATAGTTCAAATCACACAATATTTATAATTATGTAATCTTTTAGTTTCTTTTTTTACTTTTTTATATTACTTTACTCTAATGTCTATCTCTTAAAAGTTTCAACAGTTACTATTCTGAAATTCTTTAATGTTAAATACACTCTTAAAAACTTAACTGCATCTTCTTTATTAGAAAATCTTAATGCTTTACTTGAAATGTCTGTTGTGTATACCTTTCCACTTGAAATCTTTTCTACATACATTCCGTCTCTAAGAGAAACAATCAGATAAACTATTCTTCTTAGCATTTCTTCTTCACCACCTTTTAATTTTCTCTACCTATATATACTTTATATGCCCTCAAACTCTTTAAACAAAAAAAGAACCTCTTTAGGTTCATTATCTCAACTTTATATATTTATCTCTGCGTTCGCATTTGCTTTTTCCCCATAAACTGGATTGAAAGCCTTTCCCTTTATTATTGGCTGTACTATCTTCTTATCCTTACTTAATAAAGCATTTGGACTTGTGTTTGAGCTTCCTATATATCCCTGTGATTGTACTCCTATGTCTCCTGTGTAATTCCCTACACTTGTTGTATCATTATATAATACCCCTTTATTTTCTGTTCCTAGTCCTGCTTCCTCTAGTAAACTGGCTGAGTCTTTATCTGTACTTAATAGCCCTTTCTGATTTTTAAATAAGCTCTCTGTTACCATTCCAACCCAGTTCTTTGGCATTGTGACATATGTCCTATCTACTAAATTATCTGTCTCTGTTTTGGCTACATGCTTAATTGTCATTGGATTTACTCCATAGGCTATTGGCACTCTTATAAACCTATCATCTGAAGTCTTGTTGTCTCCTTCCATTGCTTTATACAATAAATCTCCATTATGTACTGTTATCTGTCCTGTTGCTCCATCTAACCCTTTTGTCTTTGCTTCTGATAAACTGGCTGAGTTATTTACTGCATTGTTTGTATTCTCATCTAGCATTATTGAGCCATATTTATTATTCCATTTTAACTTATCTGGTGTAATTGAATATGTCCCTTTCCAACCTTCACTTTTTGCTAGTGTATTACTACTCTTTACATTCGCTGTTAATATAGCATAACTTAATATCTGCTTCCATCTATTTGTTATATTATCGGCTACAGCTTGACTATTCAAGTTTGCTGTTGTATCTAACCCATCCATTCCAAACCTATTTAATACATAGATGGCTAGTGCCATATCCTCTAGTTTGCTTTCTTCTCCTATTCCAAAGTTCTCTGTTACTATTGTATTTACTGCATCTCTTAGTTCTGCTGACTTTGAATCGCTATACTCTGTATCTACCTTCTGTGCAACTGCTTTACCAAACTCAGTAAATGCTTTTCTTACACCTTCTTTTTCCTCTGGACTTGCATTACTTAGGTCTACTCCTAATGGAATTTTTATTATACCGTTTAAAAGTAATTCCCTATTTAATGTTCCGTCATAAATTCTACCGTCTTTAAGTTCTTGACCTTGACTTGCTTGTGCTACTTCTAATGCAGCATTTACTATTTCTGTGATTGTGTTAGCTTCATTCTTCTTTCCTATGTATTCCATTGAGGCTGTATCTACATTCTCTCCATTCTCATCTAGGAAGATATGTGTGATTGAGCCTATGTTAGTCTGCCCTAAGTTTGACCTTACCATATCTGAAGATATTAAACCTATTCCTATACCATAATTACCAGTTAAATCATCAACTACTTTTCCTGTAGTAGTATATAAGCTATCTGCATCTCCTTTTACCCCTTGCATTTCAAAGAAATCGTCTTTGTCAAAATAAACTGCCTTTGCTAGTGCTTTGAAATACTGTGGCTGACTTTTACTATAGCAACCTGAACCCAAGCTATACATATCTCTTAATGTTACTGCTACTTCGTTCTTAGAGTCTCCTCCTAAAAGATTACCTGAAATAGACACATATGGAGAGATGATTAGTCTATATTCTCCTCTTTTTCCGTCATATGTTCCTGTATCAAATACATTTGCTTCATTCCCTGTAACTGGGTTTCCGTTTTCATCTGTTTGGTCGGAAACTATTGTCCCGTTGTTTTGTGCTAACTTAGTAAACAATATCTTTGTTGTTTGGTTTGTTGAACCATTATTTGCTATAAAATTTACTAAAGAAGCTAGATTCTCCCTTGCATAATAGGTTTCTTCGCCTTTTTCATTCTTAGCTTTACATAAGAAATAATCGTTTATTAAAGCTCTCTGTTTATGGTCTTCTGTTCCACCTTTCTTTGATATGTAGATAGGTAAATCAGTTGACATCTTATATTTCTTTGTAAGTTTATTTATTTTCTCTGGTGTGTTTAATGTGATACCACTTACTACATCTCCTCGACTTCTTGATACTCCTGTTGAGCCACTTTTATTTCCTATACCATATTGAAAGTCTGAGTATTTATATCCTCTCTTTGTCTGAGATTGAAAACCTAGTATTGTATTTTTTGTCAAATAAACTGGATTTCCTATATACTTGACATCACCTTTTTTATCATATCGTATATTTGTTGTACTGGCGTTCCAGAAATTCTTAATATCTTTCTTTCTCTTACTGGTGTCTTCCTCCATATATATACTATCAGGCATCTGTATAAAAATCAGTTGTACCTTATAACCTGTAGCTTCGAAATTGTGAGTTGTGTAACCACCTGTGTTTGTCCCATTTCCTTTTACTCCTACTGTTGAACTACTTTGACTACCATTTCCTGATAGAGAAGTTCCTGCCAATAGGTTCATTGGCATTACACCTAATACCATAATAAACGAGAGTAATAGGCTTATTGTCCTTCTTATTATCTCTTTCATTGTATTCCTCCTTTTCCTTTTTTCGATTTGTTATTGTTCTATGTCTTTTATGTTTTATACTTCACTTTATCACACCCTTTTTATCAAAACCTACATCTAGTTTTAGTTTCTTTGCTTTTTTCTCTACATATATATACCTTTATATGCCCCCAAAGGTTGTTTCTACTTTTTAATTTCTTTTCACTTTCACATAACACTAATTATTAAAGGGGTTTTACTGTATAAACTATTCTATTTACGCAAAAAAAGAGGCTACTAAAAGTAACCTCTAATTCAATCTCTATAAACTATATTCTGTTATTTTATTATCTTGATGCTTCAAAAACTTCTGTGTAATCACTAGTTAATGTTATATTAAGATACCAACCTTCGCCTTCATAATAAGTGTATTTACACCAACCACCTAATCCTAAGTATCTTTCTTCTCCTTCTTTACCTTCATCTGTAGGTTTTAATGAATCTGCAATCCTAGACCAATCGCTCTCTGAATGTCCTTCTCCTGTTTTTGGATTGTATAGATAATCACCACTACCACTATAAGTATTTTCATCTACTATTCCAAGAGTGTTTTCAATACGCCCTAAATTAACACTTAATGTACCGTCATCGGCTTTCTTTTCTTCACCATAATTAGCTATTCTATGGTTAATATACTGACCTGTATTTGATAAGAATGTTAAATCTCTACCCATATCTAAAGCTACTGGTTGGTTAGCACCGATTACTCCACTCTTTGGGTCTTTGACTACCTTGATTGAAGTACCATCTGCCTTAATAAATGTATCACCGTCAACAGCTCCTCGTCTCTTAGGGTCTGTCTGTTTTAATGTTGTTCTCTCTACGCCATCTGCTGGGTCTACTTTCTTGTCAGCTTCTGGAATGGTTACTTTTGCTCTCTTTTCAGGATGTACAGCCTTTTCGATTAAAATTGCTGAGTCTTCTCTTGTAAGATACTTTCTTGGATAAAACTTAGCTTCACTATCTCCTTGTGCAATACCTGAAGCATATAAACTTGCTATATCATAGCTCTGTAAACTACCTCCAACAGTTATTTCGTCTTTATCTGGCACATCTGATTCTGTAAATTCATCCCAGTCACCTATCAACTTAGATAATCTCTTAATCATTTCGTAGTCCTTTACATTATAGGTCTGTTGTAAATCCTCGCCTTTTAAGGACTTTAAGCCCTGTACTATCATCATTGCTGCGTCTTCTCGGGTAATTGGTGTGTCCCAGTTTCCTCCGTTGGAAGCGTGTTCATAGGTGCTACCTATTTTAAGTGTTCTCGCTCCTATAATTAAATCATATGCTTTACCACCCCAAAATTTATCAAGACCATCACCTTTATATGAATCATAGTATGTTATACCATCCTCAGCTAATTCATCACTCTTTGCTCGTTGTAAAGCCTCTGCTAATTTTGTACCGTCTGGGTCTAAGCTATTTACTACCATACTTAAAAATTCAAGTTTAGTAATTGTACCCTGTGGTCTAAATGTGTTATCTTCTGGGTAGCCTTTAATTCCTCCTGTTGCTAATAAACTTTCTACTGAGCTTCTACTGTAATCTCTGATTAAACTATCGTCTGAAAACCTTGTAGATGCCTGAGTGTTATACAGAAAATGCTCCTGTACTGGAATTGTTGCTATATTCATAGAGCCTGCTGCTGCTAAAATAGCTAAGGCTCTTAATGTTATTCTTGATATTGGTACTCTTGTTTCTTCTTTCATAATTCTTTTACCTCTCTTTTATTTTTATTTTTATTTCTATTTGTATTTATGTTAATTCATTTTCGTTTTGCTCGTTTGAGTTATCTTGTTTGAGCTATATATTTGCTGTTAAACCTTTAATATAGACAATCTCTTAAACATACTTATTTACCTATTTACTTGTATTAACCATTAGATTAAGTATTCATTTATTCATTTAATTGTCATATTGTCTGTTGTCTGTTTTTGGTTCTCATTACTTAAGTGTTGTATGCCCTTCACAATACCATTTAATCTTATCTTTTATTATCTCTATGCTTATTCTATCACACTCACTATAATAACTCAAGAAAAACTATGAACTAAATAAACACTTCTCTACTTCCATTCCATTCTTACTTTATCCCCTTATTGTCATTAGGAATTTAGAAATATAATTGTCTCTCTATATTTTGTCCACTTGTTCTATACCTTAAGTCTTATATGCCCCCCTCTAAGACACCTTTTCAAATATGTCCCCTTACTTTATTTTTATATATTTGGAAAACAAAAAGGGACTGTGTTTAAACAGTCCTTCATCTAAATTGAAATGCAAGTATATCAACGAAAATCCTACTAGCTAGTCTATATTCATTTAACACCGTGCATATTCTATGTATACTTTTTTCTAACATATTAACTTATATTCTTTGGCAAGTTCCTCGTTCAGAACTAATACTTTAACACCCCAAATCTTTCTAACCTGTAACAGTCTATTTTTCAGTTCTGCTAAAGGTCCTGCTAGCCAGCTTTCATTCTTTGCATTTTTCACTACAAGAACAAACTTCATCTCATTATCTCTGATATTGTCTGCTGATTGAAGGTCTTTTCCTACTTCTGATATATCCCTATCCTTTTTCAATACGGTAGCTAGATAGACTTGTAAGGAGGAAATAAACTTCTCTGTTATTGATTTATAATAGTCTTCAAACTTTTGTTCCTTGTCTACTGACTCGTACCTGTTAGCTACATTAGGACAAGTCTTTTTTGCTTCAAGGAAAATAATACTATCCTCGTTATGTTTCAGGATAAACTCAACAGTCTTAATTCCCGTTCCAAGTTCCTTGTACACTTTAGATGCTTCAATATAAAAAAGTTTAGACTCGTCAAACTTTCCAAAATTCATTTCAGACTCTGATATAATCCTCACTTTAACAGCACCCCTACTTCCTCTCTATACAGTTGTCGGAAAGTATCCATAATAGCATTATGCTCTAGTAATTCAAATTCTTTGGCTATTTCACATTGTACCTTATTGTCCTCATCTTTGTATAAAGATACATACTGTACATTACTTTTTTCATTTCTCTTTACTTCAATGTATTTAGCCAAGAAATAATCGTGTGTTGATACAAATATCTGTACACCCTCGCTTTCCAACATTATCAATAACTCTGCTAGCACAGGAATATACTTAGGGTTAATATTCGCCTCTGGTTCGTCCCAAAACAACACAGAACCTTTCTCTAATGTCCCGTTTTTTATTAATTGCCATAAAAGAGCTATCTTACGCAAACCCTCAGCTACCAAATTAAATTCCAACTTTGCCTGTGTTCCTGGTTTTAAATAAAATCTATCATCGTGTACAGTAACCTTGCCGTTGCTAATCTTCTGCAAAGTTTCTAAATATTTCTTTCTAGCTGTAGAATCTACACCTCTTGAAATGTCTATTTTGGCTGCTGCAATAATATCTAAATAAGTATCGTCAAACTCCACATTTCCCATTTTTACGGCTGCATCCAAATTCCAAGCATTTGATAAAATCTCCTTAGCTGGTATGAAAACACTTGTAAGGTCTGACATTTGTTTTTCCCATTTTTCTTCTGAGCTAATCTCAGCATCCCATTTTTTAGTTTTAGTAGAGAATATCATTCCTATTTTCGATGTATCAGACTCCACCAAAACCTTTGCTGTATTGTTTCCGTTCTTATGTCTATTTACTAATCTTCCAATACTAGATTGGTCTGGACGGAAAAGCATAGTTGTTTTTTGTGAAAAAGATACATCGTGTTTAGATGATTGGCACGCCGCATAAGCTAACTTCATTATATGTGTTTTTCCTACACCGTTTTCTCCTACCAAAACATTTAAACCTCTGCTAAAAGGAATTGTCATATTTTCAAAAACAGTAAAATTCTCTACTTCAAACTTTGTCAACGGCATTCTCTTATCACCTCAGCTATTTATAATTTCACTTATAAACTAATTTTATTACTTCTCACACATTTTATTTTCTCCCATTATATCATATCCTATAAGCCTATTTCAATATTTCAATAAGAATTTTCATCCAAATATAAAGCTACTTCATACCCTAATTGGTTTCTAAGTGCCGTTAAAATTTCTTCTAGTTGGTCTAAACTAAAAAACTCTGATGCAGCAGAGGTTAAAGGACTTGGATAATCCTCTCCCAGTACAGACAATAATTTAACATTAGCCACTAAAGCTATTTTGTAATTGTCCTTATTTTCTTTACCTATCTTTATATACTTATCTAAAAACTCTTTCATAAAAAATCCTCTCCCTTTCTAATTTACTAAACTAAGTAGTAATAATATATAGTTATCCCTTATTTACAAATAAACTAAGTATTATAATTTAGTGTATTCACAGTTTATATTTAAGTCTTTTTTATACTTATTAACCCTAAATAATATTTAATCTATGTCTCCTTTATATATATTTTTTTTCATCTTTAACTTTTTCAAAAATAAAAAGAGGCTACTAAGTGCAACCTCTTATTTTAAAATATATAAACATTCCATATATGTAATTATTTTTCCATCTTTATGCTTTAAAAGCTTCTGTGAAATCGCTAACTAGGGTTACCCTAAGATACCAACCTGTGTTTGTTGTATAAATATATTCGCACCAGTCTCCTAAACCTAAATGTCTTACTTCGCCTTCTGTTCCTTTATCTGTTGGTTTTAGTGACTCTGCGATTTTATACCAATCTGTATATGAATGTCCTTCGCCTGTCTTTGAGTTGTATAAATAATCTCCATCCCCACTATATGTGTTTTCATCAGCACTAATTTTATTGTTTTGGATATATCCTAAATTTACACTTAAACTACCATCACTTAGTTTAACTTCCCCATAGTTTGCAATCTTATGTTCTATACGCT
>OLOR01001361.1_pt1 | contig 22736 bp, 17 predicted proteins | sample 1672521 | NCBI WGS metagenome assembly OLOR01 (sample SAMEA3136695, study PRJEB25190) | human gut metagenome | biome: human gut; feature: human-associated habitat; material: faeces | place: Austria | collected 2013
TAATGATTTTTATTGTTTTTATAATGATTTGTTTCTCGATTTAATTATATTAGACTCAGGTGAAATAGTTGAAGATGATAGAGATGAGCTTGATATGGCTTTGGCACAGGGGGTAATTTCTAAAGAACAATATACAAGGGTAAATGAAACTGCATTATATTTGAAGGAAAGGTTAAGAATAAATTCTAACTGGATTTTGGATTATTGTCAAGAAACAATGATAAAAATAGAAAAAGAAATATCGGAAGACAAATGTAAGGTGTATAGCTAATAATTGTACACTCAATATTAGTATGTAAGGTGGTTTTGGAATAATACAAAAGCGCAGATTGAAAGATAGTTCTATAACAAGAGTTAGTTTAGGTAGCTTAATGTATGTAGCTTACGCTTTTGAAATTGGAGGATTGAAGAGTATATTTTTCTGTTTCTTGAGCAATGGTAGGTAATGTTCAATTAAAATCAATATTAAAGTTGTAAAAACAGTAACAAAAATATTTTTTATATTTGCAAACATAATAGACACAGGTACTATACAAAATTGTAATATTAACACTACCCTGTACAAATCTTTCATTTTTAAAAATTTATACTGAACATATTCATTATAAAAAGGAATAAGTGATTTCCAGCCCTTTTCCCCTGCTTTTAAAAACACTCTCCAATTTACTACATATACTAACAATATCAAAAAGACATTCATCAACATTTGTATCTCATATGGTAAAACACCTAAAAACAATTGAATTAGTATACTTTCTATAAACAACATAGAACCCCCCTTATCTTTTGCACAATTAATGATAGGAAATAAGCTCTATCATATAATTATCATCGCAGAAAACTGCATTAATTTGTCCCCCTAGTAAAAGAACATATGAAAATATATTTATCCATAAAGCAAATACAAACAATGTTCCAATACTTCCATAGACTATATTATATCTTGAAAAATGTGATATATAAATATTAAAAAGTTTAGATATTATCATCCAAGAACCCATTGTAAATAAAGTTCCAGGTATAAGTCTTCTAAATGGTAATTTTCTTTTAACACAGAACATATTTAGTATAATCAAAAAAACAAACATAACGAAGACATTTAGAAAATATATAAAAAAACCAGTTAAAAAAGACGGTATACTTTTTACTAAGCCAATTTGTACAATAAAATCATTTATTACGCTACCAAATGTAAATACATAAAGTGTCAACACAATACAGGCTACAAAAATTATAACAAGCAATATACTTTGCAATCGCATTTTAATAAATTTATTCATTAAATCTTCATCATAGGCTTTTTTTATACCTCTAACCAAGCCATAAAAACCAGATGATGCACTTATTAAAGCAACTATCAAACTTGTAGATAATAAGCCGTAACTTGTATTTTCTCCCACTTCCTTAATAAAATTTTGCAATATCAACTGCATTTCATCAGGTAAAGAAACTAAAATATTAGTAAGTTCTCTATCGTAGGATAAATTTAACATACCCAAAAGAGAAATCATAAATAAAATAAGTGGAAAAACAGATAATATAAGCCTAAAGGCAAGAGCATCTGCTACTATATTAAGCTCATTTCTCTTAAATCTTTCAGCTACTTCTATAGCCAATTCTTTTAATCTATACAAACATAATCCCCCTAAAAAATAAAGGGTATGACAAGCGTCATACCCTAAATAAATTAAAGTTTGATATGTCTTGGAAGACCATCAACCATATATGGATAAATTTCACCCTGAATAAGTGGACGCATATAATCAAGAGCTTCCTGAGAAACACCTGTACCATCATTAATTATCCATTCCTGTGGAACAGTCTTTTCAACATTAGCAATAGCATTTACATCATAAATGCTTGTACCCATTAAGTAAGGCTTGTTTGATAATCTCTGGAAGATACCAACCTTACCAGTTTCGCCATCAAATGCAGCCTTAACAGCAATACCACCAACGATAAATGCTTCATTTACATCTGTAAGAGATGCAATATGACTAGCACATCTCTGAATTGTACTAAATTCAATAGCTCTAGTCTTACAACCGATTTCATTAGAAATAACATTAGCAAGAGCTGTTGCTGTACCACTTAACTGCTTATGACCAAAACTATCAACAAGCATATTTGATGATGCAGATTCGCAAACATACTTACCGTCAGCTGTCTTAACACCTTCAGATACTGCCACAACAATCTGCTTCTTAGTCTTCTGAATTTCCTGAACCTTAGCTACAAACTTGTTAATATCAAAAACTGTTTCTGGTAAGTAAATAAGGTCAGCACCTTCACAATCATCGCCCTTTGCAAGAGCAGCTGCAGCTGTAAGCCAACCAGCATTTCTACCCATAATTTCAATAATATTTACAATCTTAATAGGCTGAACTAAAGCATCTCTTATAATTTCTTTCATTGTAGATGCAATGTACTTAGCAGCACTACCATAACCAGGTGTATGGTCTGTAACAGCAAGGTCATTATCAATAGTCTTTGGAACACCCATAAAAGTAATGTCTGTAATGTTCTTTGCCTTTGCATACTCACTAAGCTGTTTAATTGTATCCATTGAGTCATTTCCGCCAATATAGAAGAAATGCTGAATATCAAGTTTTCTTAATACTGCAATAATCTTTTCGTAAGTTTCAGGACTTTTTTCAACTGTAGGAAGTTTGAAACGACAAGAACCTAAGAATGATGATGGAGTTCTCTTTAAAATTTCAACATCCATACTATTCTTTATGTACTCAGTCATATCAATGTATCTTTCCTCTAAAAGACCTTCGATACCATTACGCATACCATAAATTTTACCTGCTCCTAACTCTTTTGCTGTTGCAAATACACCAGCAAGGCTAGAGTTAATTACTGAAGTTGGACCACCTGACTGTCCTACTATAATATTATGTGCCATTTTAATTTCCCCTTTCGGTACATTTTCTTTACTTAATTATACCAAATTTAACAAATCATTTCAATAGTGCTTTATAGAATTTTAACATTTATTGTTACAATACGGTATATTTTTTTAGTAATTACAACAAGTAAACCTAAAATGTACCTTTATTTTACAGTAGCTTTTACATAGCCAGGAACATTTTCATAGCCACCTTTAACCTTTGCCATTTCATCAATAGTTACAAGCTGATAACCCATTTCGTGAAGTTTTGGAATAGCCTTTACCATAGCCTGTGCTGTTGTTGGGTGTAAATCGTGCATAAGAATTACCTGACCGTCTTTTACATTATTAATAACATAATTATAGACATAGTTGGCATCTCTATTCTTCCAATCCAATGTATCAACATTCCAATTAAACCAAGGAATATTTACGGCATTTCTAACTGTTTGATTTACTGAACCATAAGGAGGTCTACCTATCATTGGATAAACGCCGGCTGCTGCATAAACAGCATTTGAGCATTTATTTACTTCTGTTCTTACTCCATAAGCACCTAACTTATTTAAGTTGGCGTGGTCATATGTATGATTACCAATTTGGCAACCTGCCTCAACAGCCTTTTTAACAAGGTCAGGACTCTGTTCTACCATTTGACCTACAACAAAGAAAGTAGCTCTGCCATTTACCTTTTTAAGTGCATCTACAATAAGTTCTGTACTGCCTTTTCTTGGTCCATCATCAAATGTAAGTGCTATCATAGGCTTATTAGGGTCAACATAATAAGTCGTAGATTCTGTAGTAGTTTCCCTTGTTGTATTTACATTTTTATTAATCTGTTCTTTTGTTGTATCAAATGTAGCTGTTTCTTCATTCATTTCTTCTGTTGGAGCCATAAGAAGTGATAAATGTACAGTTTCATTAGTAGAAATGTAATCATTTAAATCACTATACTTTATAGCAACTGAAATATTTTCATAATTTTTAATCTTTAAGTTGCTTAAATCAATATTAAAAGTAATATTATCATCGTTTAACTTAAAATTCTTATAATTATCTGAAGTAGGTTCAACATATTTTGAATAATTATAACCCATTAAATGTGCTGCTATATCTAAATCATTATGTATATAATTCTTTGTGTAATCAGAAATATAGTTTAAGTAATCCCCTGTCATAAAATCACTTAATGAAGTAAGTTCTTCTGGATTTTCTGTAAAGTCAGATAACTGTGAAACTGGTTTATTAAATGTTAAAGTAGATATATACATTCTCCAACATAACTTAAATCCAACAACCTCTGATAAATCTCTAACTTTTATAAAGTTATATCCATTTATATTTACACCTTTAAATTTATAATCTTTTTCGCCATCAGTTATGTTAATATCAACATATTTAGGCTTAGCATATTTCTCTCCAGTATGTGTAAGAACTGCTATACTATCCTTGTTGGTATATGCTTTTCCAACGGTAATTTTCATATCTTTTTTATTCTGTGATGTAAAATCAACATCAAACTTGAGTGGTGTTTCCTTTAGTAAATATGCTAAATCGTATACTTTCATATATTTACTTCCGTTTATATCATAAGAAGTAAATTCTATTTTTTGACCATCAAAATTTACAACAGTATCCAATCTCTCTGCAACATCATCTTTACCAAAGACTATTGCTGAAAGTGAAAATATACTGACAATGCACAATAATACAAATAAAAATCTTTTAAACATATTTATTTCCCCTTACTATTTAGTTTAAAGACTACAAATATCTCTTATTATTTCCCCTGCTATTAATAAACCGGCTGTACTAGGAACAAAGCTAATACTTCCCGGCGTTGAGCGTTTATTAGTTACTTCTTCTGAAACTAAAGGTTTCAAAGGTATTTCTTTGCTATAACATACCTTTAATTTCTTTACACCTCTGTCCTTCAATTCCTTTCTCATTACTTTAGCCAATGGACAGACAGAAGTCTTAAATACATCTGTAATTTCTAACAATTCTGGATGAAGTTTATTTCCTGTACCCATTGACGAAATAACAGGAATATTTAATTCCTTGGCTTTCATAATTATTGCAAGTTTAGCCGTAACAGTATCTACTGCATCAGCTACATAACTATATTCATCAGTCAATATATCGTCAATATTATCATATAAAACAAATTCATTTATTGTTTTAACATTACAGCTTGGATTAATCTCCTTTATTCTATCTGCCATAACCTGTGTTTTCATACTTCCTATTGTGGATTTAAGAGCTACAATCTGTCTATTCAAATTTGTTTCAGCAACTGTATCATTATCAACCAGCGTTATATTTCCCACACCGGCTCTTGCTACAGCCTCTGAAATATATGAACCAACTCCTCCTACGCCAAAAATTATTACATTAGCCTGTGCCAATTTTTCTACTGCTTCATTACCTATAAGCATTCTCGTTCTTTCGTACCAATCCATATTTATGTCACCTCTCTTAAAGTATACCACATTTATTTGTACTATACCATTGTGAACTTTAGGCAAAAAAATTCCCAGTATTATTGAAAAAATGAGCATTTTATGGTATAATTCCCTCATCGCATATATGGGAGGTATGAATTTATGAAAATTGAAACAAAATGTATACAATCTGGTTATACTCCAAAGAATGGAGAACCTAGAGTATTGCCTATAGTCCAAAGTACAACTTACAAGTATTCAACAGCTGAGCAAATGGGCGATTTATTCGACTTAAAGGATAATGGTTTCTTTTATACTAGACTTGCAAACCCAACAGCTGACGCTGTAGAAAAGAAAATTGCGGACCTTGAGGGTGGTGTAGGTGCTATGCTTACTTCTGCCGGACAGGCTGCGTCACTTATTGCCATTATGAATATTTGTCAAGCTGGCGACCATGTTGTTAGTGCCACTACTATATACGGTGGAACTTTCAATTTATTTGCTGTAACTCTTAAAAAATTTGGCATTGATGTAACTTTTGTAGACCAAACTGCCGATATTGAAGAATTACAGAAAGCATTTAAGCCTAATACAAAGGCTGTTTTTGGCGAAACTCTTGCAAATCCATCTCTTGAGGTTCTTGACCTTGAAAAATTTGCAACTTTAGCTCATAACAACAATGTTCCATTTATTGTTGACAACACATTCCCTACTCCTGTACTCTGTAGACCTATTGAATGGGGTGCTGATATTGTAACTCATTCTACATCTAAGTATATGGACGGTCATGCTGTTGCTTTAGGTGGTGTAATTGTAGATAGTGGTAACTTTAACTGGGCAAATGGTAAATTTCCAGAATTTACTGAACCTGATGAGTCATACCATGGTGTAGTTTATACTGAAGCATTCGGTAAAGCAGCTTTCATCACAAAAGCCAGAGTTCAAATGATGAGAGATTTAGGCTGTGCCCCTGCTCCAATGAACTGTTTTCTTCTTAACTTAGGTCTTGAAACACTTTGTTTAAGAGTTGAAAGACACAGTGAAAATGCTCAAAAAGTAGCTGAATATTTGGAATCAAACCCAAAAATTGAATGGGTAAACTATCCTGGTCTTAAAGACAACAAATACCACGAACTTGCTAAAAAGTACCTTCCAAAAGGCTGTAGTGGTGTAATTTCATTTGGTCCTAAAGGTGGCAGAGAGGGTGCTGCTAAATTTATGAATTCACTTAAACTTGCTAATATGCCATGTTGCTGATGCTAGAACAGGTGTTCTTCATCCTGCTACATCAACTCACAGACAGCTTTCTGACCAACAGCTTATTGACTGTGGTGTAACTCCTGACCTTATTAGAATGTCTGTAGGTATCGAAAATGCTGACGATATTATTGCCGACATTCAACAGGCTCTTGACCAAATTTAATCTTTTACATAAAAGTGAGTGACCCTAAAGCCACTCACTTTTTTATTATTCCTGAACACTTATTTTATAATAATTTTTCAATTTGTTATAAACCTTGCTATGAACACTATCCTTTGAAAATCCTCCACTTGCAAGGGCTTTACCAGCCTTTTGTCCCATAAGAAGTTCTATACCATCATCAACATTATCTATAGCGTAAATATGGAATTGCTTATTCTTTACACTTTCCACTACTTCATCGCTAAGGACCATATCCTTTATATTACTTCTAGGAATAATAACACCCTGTGTGCCTGTTAATCCCTTATTTTTACATATATTGTAGAAGCCCTCTATTTTATATGTTACACCACCTATAGGCTGTATTTCCCCTCTTTGGTTCATACTACCTGTTACAGCTAAGTCCTGTCTTATAGGTAAACCACTTAAACTAGAGAGTATGCAATAAGTTTCTGTTGATGTAGCACTATCTCCGTCAACGCCATTATAACTCTGTTCAAAACAAACTCGACAGCTAAGTGTAAGTGGGAATTTTTGAGCATACTTACCGCCAAGATAACCAATACAAACCTGAACACCTTTATCGTGAATACTTCCACTCATTTCAGCTTCTTTTTCAATATTTACAATACCGGCTTTTCCTGTATATGTACTGGCAGTAATTCTTGTAGGCATACCGAAAGTATAATCGTCCATTTCCATTACACAAAGACCATTAATCTGACCAACTTTTTCTCCAGTTGTATCAATAAGAATTTCATTTTCTTTTATCATATCAATATATTTTTCAGCATATATATTTACTCTTTCAATTCTCTTATTAATAGCCTTTAAAACGCATTTTTCGTTAATAGTATCTAAGCCGTCCATATTTGCCCAAGTATTTGCCTCAATAAGAACATCTCCTAAAGTACCAAAACGAGTTGTCATTTTATCCTGTCTTTCAGCCACTCTTGTTGAATATTCTACAAGCTGTCTTATTGCATTTTTATCTATAGGCTTTAAATTTTCCTTGCTTACAAAGTTATTTACAAAAGAAACAACAGAATCTATATTCTTTTTATTGTAATCCATTTCATAGTCAAAAAGAACACACATTTTGAAAAGCTTACTAAAATCATCATCGTATTCTTTAAGCATTTCATAATAATACAGGCTACCAACAAGTATAACCTTTACATTTACTTCTGTAGTTTCTGGGCGAATTGCAGATACTGTTATACCACCAAGCTGATATTCCTTCAACGGTTCAATAGTAACTGTACCAGTTTTAAGAATTTTTCTGAGGGTATCCCATGCAAAAGCATTTCCTACCATATCTGAGGCGTGGAAAATAATATAACCACCATTTGCCTTGTGCATTAAACCAGACTTGATTTTCATAAAATCTGTTATAAGATTACCATTTTCGTTTTCATATTCAATCTCGCCTACTAAATTAACATAGCTAGGATTGAAATTAGTTATAACTGGTGCTCCATGTAAATTGCTATTATCTACAACTACATTAATATCATACTTACCTAAAAAGTCATCATTAATAGCCTTTTTAGAAAGCCATGGCACCATATTTGTAATTGGGTCATCACTTTCTGTATCTTCACTATTATTAAACTCGTCGATATTTTCTAATATATCTTCCTTAACACTAGCAAGGTACTTCATAACATTTTCACAATTTACATACTTGCTCTGAAGTTTATTCATAAAACGACCAACTACCATTAAGGCAATATTGTAATCGGCATTTTCTACTTCATTTTTTGCATCGCTGTCAAAAGTTTTAAGGCTACGCATTGTACTGGCAGCAAGTTCTTGAACTTCCTCAGAACCAGAAGAAATCTTTTCTCTTGTTTCATCGTCTAAGTCCTCAAAATCATCTTCATTTATCATTTTGCCATCGACTAAAGGAAGAAAATATATACCACCAGTTGGATTTTGCTTTACTCCAAAGCCATACTCTTTTGCCTTATCAGAAAGACCATTTATAACTTCATCTTTCTTCTTTTGGTAGCTCTTCATTATTCTATCTTTTTCTTCTTGATATTCAAGAGAATTGTAGCTTTTTGTTATTTCGTATGTAAGTCTATTTATTAATTCTGCCATATCGGCTTTAAGTTCTTTGCCCTTACCAGCAGGAAGAAAAAGAGCCTTTGGCACAATAGGATTATCAAAGTTATATACATAACACATATCATCAGGAGTTTTTTCTTTAGCTGCCATTTCTCTAGCAAATTTTTCAGCAAATGAAGTTTTGCCACTTCCATTTGCACCGGCAACATAAATATTATAGCCTTTACTTTTTACATTAAGACCGAATTTAAGTGCTTCCTCTCCTGTTGATTGACCAATAAGACTGTTATCGTCTAAAGCCTTAACTTCATCGCCTAAATCTTCAATATTTGTATGGCGTTTTAAAACACTATAATCTAATTCTGTAATCAAAAAATTTCCCCCTCTATTTCCTCTGGAGGCACAAGATAACACCACATAATATAGGCATCTTCCTTGTTATCATCATAGTATTCCTTGCGTACTCCACTTAATTTAAAGCCATATTTCTTGTAAATATGTAAAGCAGTTTCGTTACTTGGTCTTACTTCAAGGGTAACACCTATCATTTCCTTTTCCTTAGCTATATCAATAAGCCCTTTTACAAGTGCCTGACCTACACCCTTACCTCTATAGTCCTTGTGTACAGCAATATTGGTAATATGACCCTCTGTTACAACATGCCACATACCTGCATATCCAACGACCTTATCATCTTCCATAGCCACAATATATATTGCTAATTTATTTTCAAGTTCTTTTTCCATAGAACCACGACTCCAAGGAATAGAAAAACTATCATTTTCTATTTCCATAATACCGTCAATATGTTCTCTACTTAATGGTTGAAGCTCCATTTTTCTCCTCCAGCTCACGCTCTGCCTGTGATTTTCTTAAATACATAATTTCAAACTTATTACATTCAACAGCCTTATCTGTCGTTTCTAAAGCAATAGCACCTACACAAGCACTTCTCTGCATATTTGCTGATACTGGTGCTAAAGTAAATGTATCATACTGCTTTAATTTATCCATAAATACAGGCACACCATCGCCTAAAAATACAGCGTTTTCATCTATTTCAAGAACCTGTGAAATAACTTCATCAATATCCTGTGCCATATAGTCAGATACTCTTTCAAGTTTTTCTCCACAATAGTAGAGGGCAGAATAAACCTGATTTCTTCTTGCGTCCATAATAGGTACAACAAGTTTATTGGTTCCAAACATATTATATGCTAAAGCATCAAGTGTAGGTACTGGAATAACAGGTATATCTAAGCCATGAGCAAGACCCTTGGCTGTAGCTGCACCAATTCTAAGTCCAGTAAATGAACCTGGACCACAAGCACAAGCTATATAATCTATTGTACTTAAATCCAAATCCACCATATTTTGAAGATTTTCAACCATAGGCATAATAGTCTGTGAATGAGTTTTTTTATAATTAGTAGTAAATTCAGCTATTGTTTTATTTTCGTCTACAAGTGCTACACTTGCAACTAATCCTGTTGTATCAAGTGCTAAAATTTTCATTCTTCCACCTCAATTTTTCTATAGTCAAGTCCCTTTGACAAGTCTTTAGTGATTTTAATTGATACTGCATTTTCAGGTATAATACCCTTTATAAGTTCTGCCCATTCAATAAGACAAACTCCGTCGCCGTCAACATATTCATCAAAGCCTATATCAAACATTTCATCTTCGTCACCTATTCTATAAACATCAAAGTGATAAAATGGTATTCTACCAGAATGATATTCATTTACAATAGTAAAAGTGGGACTTGTAATATCGTCATCAATACCAAGACCCTCTGCAAAACCTTTTGTAAATACTGTCTTTCCAACACCTAAATCGCCGTCAAGACAATATACCTGACCTACCTCTGCTTTTTGTGCCATTTCATAGGCAAAATCTCTAGTTTCTTTTTCGGAATAAACTTCTTTTATCATAGTTTTACCTCGCAATCATTAACATTAATATAATACCATATGTCAACAGCCTTTTCAATAATTAATGTATATACATAACTAAAAAATACCCTGCGGATTCCACAGGGTAAAATTTAAAACAATGTAAGCTGGTCAGTTTCTCTTAAACCATCTAAAACACCATTTAGTTTTAATAATTCAATATTCTTTTTACCTAAACCAGATAATTTTTGAAGTTCTTCTATAGTTTCAAATTTTCCATTTTCATTTGTCTTTGCAACTTCTTCTCTGGCTCTTATTAAATCTCTGGCAGCTGTTTCACCAAATCCCTGTAGAGTACAGAAAGGTGGTAAAAGTCTTTGTTCACCATCAACTTCAATTACTTTAAAATGTGTTGCTCTGGATTCATAAAGGTTTATTGGTGCAAACTTTAAACCTCTCAAGTAAAGTTCATAAACCATTTCCATATTAGGTGTCATATCCTGGTCTTTCTTTTCAGCTTCTTTACCCAGTTTTTCAACTTCGAGAAGTTTTGTCTTTAATTTATCCATACCATGACACATTAAATCATAATCAAACTGGTCATATTTTACAGAAAACTGTGCTGCATAAAAGGCATGAGGATAATGTATTTTATAATAACCAATTCTAACAGTATTTGTAACATACGCTACTGCGTGACCTTTTGGGAAAAGGTATTTAATTTTTTTACAGCTATCAATATACCAATCGGGAACACCAGCTTCTCTCATTATCTGTTCATGGTCAGCTGAAAGTCCTTTACCTTTTCTTACTTTTTCCATTATAGTAAAGGCTGTAAAGTTTTCTACACCTTTTTGAATTAAATAAGTCATAATGTCATCACGAGTTGCAATAACATCTTTAAGTGTACATATGCCTTGTGCAATTAATTCACTGGCATTACCATTCCAAACATCAGTACCATGAGAAAGACCTGAAATTCTGACAAGTTCCCCAAATGTACTAGGTTTTGTTTCCATAAGCATACCACGAACGAACTTTGTACCCATTTCAGGTAAGCCTAAAGTACCAGTTTCACAACCTATTTCATCAAGGTTAATACCTAATGCTTCTGGAGAAGTAAACAAGCTGTAAGTAGCTTTATCATCAAGAGGTACATCTAGTGGGTCAACACCTGTAATATCTTTATACATTCTCAATATTGTAGGCACATCATGACCAAGCATATCAAGTTTTAAAAGTCGACCACTAATTCTATGGTAGTCAAAGTGAGTTGTAATAGTATCTGAATCAAATTTATCTGCCGGATGCTGAACTGGTGTAAAGTTCAATATATCGTTATCACTAGGTACAACCATAAGACCACCCGGATGCTGACCCGTTGAACGCTTAACACCTAAACAGCCCATAGCCAATCTTTTCTTTTCAGAACTTTTTATATAACAGCCGTTATGACCTTCACAATATTTTGCAATATAGCCATAAACTGTTTTTTCCTGTAATGTAGAAATTGTACCGGCTTTAAATACGAAACCCTTACCGAAAAGAGTTTCACAATACTTATGAGCTCTTGACTGGTCCTCGCCGGAGAAGTTAAGGTCAATATCCGGTTCTTTATCACCATTAAAACCTAAGAAAGTTTCAAATGGTATAGCCTGACCCTCTTTATTTAACGGCGTTCCACAAACAGGACAATTTTTATCTGGCAAGTCAAAACCAGAAGTACCTGCAACTGCTCTTGTTTCCTCTGAATCAAACTCAGAATATTTACATTTTGGGCAAATATAATGAGGCTCTAAAGGATTAACCTCTGTAATACCTGCCATTGTAGCTGCAAATGAAGAACCTACAGAACCTCTTGAACCAACTATATATCCATGGTCATTAGAGTCCTTAACAAGTTTCTGAGCAATCATATAAAGTACGGCGTAGCCATTACCAATAATTGAATCAAGCTCTCGTCTTAATCTCTTTTCTACAACCTCTGGAAGTGGAGAACCATATATAGACTCTGCTGTTTCCATTGAAATTCTTTCAAAATCTTCATTGGCATTTTCCATATGTGGAGGATATGTTTCCTTTGGAACAGGTTCAATATGTTCCATCATATCAGCTATTTTGTTTGTATTAGTAACAACAACTTCATATGCCTTTTCTTTACCTAAGTATTCAAACTCTTTAAGCATTTCATCAGTTGTTCTATAAAACAAAGGTGCTTGATTATCTACATCTTTAAAACCTTCCCCTGTTTGAACTATTCTTCTGAACACTTCATCTTCTGGGTCAATGAAATGTGTATCACAAGTAGCTACAACTGGCTTACCATAGGTATCGCCTAATTCTACAATCTTTTTATTTATTTCAATTAACTTGTCTACACTTTCTACACTCTTACCACTTTTAGACTGATTATTAATCATATAGAAATTATTACCCAAAGGCTGAATTTCCAAATAATCATAAAAATCAACTATTTTCTTTAAATCGTCTTCTGGCCATTGTTCATATACTGCTGTATACAAATCTCCGGCTTCACAAGCCGAACCAAAAATAAGACCTTCTCTATACTTTATAAGTTCTGACTTAGGTATCTTAGGTCTACGCAAATAATATTTAAGGTTTGACTCTGAAACCAATTTATATAGATTATATAAGCCCTTTTGGTTTACTGCGTAAATAATGATGTGGTAATATTTTTTAATTTTTCTTTTATCAATATTTTTTGATGCTAATTCGTTAATGTCGTCTAATGATGTTATATTTTGCTCCTTTAACATAGAAAGCATTTTTAAAAACAACTCTGCTGTAGCCTCAGCATCTTCCACAGCTCTATGATGATTTTCTAGTGATACACCCAGCCTAGAACAAAGTGTATCCAACTTATAGTTATTCAAATCCGGAATAAGAGTTTTGCCTAATTCTACAGTATCAATAATGGTATTCTCTATCTGTTGACCATGATTTACCGCCCATTGACGAACAAAACCAACATCAAAACCTGCGTTATGAGCAACAAGAACACTATCTCCACACCATTCAATAAACTCTGGAAGTTTTTCATCTTCCAATGGTGCATCTTTTACCATATCGTCTGTTATTTTAGTAAGTTTTACTATTTTTTCATCAAGTTCTCTGCAAGGGTTAATAAAAGTAGAAAATCTATCTATTATTTTTCCATCTTTTACTTTTACAGCACCAATTTCTATTATTTTATCTACAGCTTTTCTTAGACCAGTAGTTTCTAAGTCAAAGACTACATAGGTATCATCAAGACTTTGGCTTTTGGCATTGGTAACAACATCGCCCATATCGTTAACCATATAGCCCTCACAGCCATAAAGCACCTTAACTCCTGTTTTATCAGCAATACCCTGTGCATCTGGGAACGCCTGTACAACACCATGGTCAGTAATACCTATTGCCTTATGACCCCAGTATTTAGCTCTTTTAACATAAGTTTCTACTGGAGTAATAGCATCCATCATACTCATATTTGTATGAAGATGAAGTTCAACTCTTTTTTCTTCGGCAGTATCTTCTCTTACCTTTGGAGGATTTGCAGCATTAAGAGTTTTAGGTCTTAAAACCATTTCACTATTTTCATAAGAATCCTCTTCAAGATTTCCAAACATCTTAATATAGCCTGTTCCCTTTTTAAGAGATATTATATTTTTAAATATTTCATCGTAGTCTTCTGGGGTTGTAAAGAATTTTACAGTAAAGGAATCTTTTTTATCTGTAACATAGAATTTTACAATTACCTTGCCACTTTTAGTAACAACATTGTCTTCTTGGGCAAAAATATAACCCTCAACATAAACCTCTCCACCTTTTTCCAAGGCTTCAGATACTGTAAGAGTTTCTTCTGTAATTTTATCTGTATTAACAGACCATTTACCAGTATTTTTTCGTTTCTGAAATTTATTATCCTCAACTACAGGCTTTGGTCTTGGTGCTACTGTACCAATAGAATTTTCCGGAATTTCTGCTTTCTTTTCTTCCTCTGTCTTTTCAGCATTAGCTCCAACATATTTCATAGCCATATTAGTATAAAACTCTGCTGCTTTTTCACACTTTTCAGCAAATTCTATGTCTGGAACTTCCCTAAACCTAACAGGCATCTGTATATCAAGTCGGCTGTTAATCAAGTTTTCTATTAATTTATCTATCTTTTTATATTTCATAAGAAAGACAGCACCTTGAACTACATCAACAACAATGCTATCATCTTCTAACTTCCATTTTGAATTATTCAAATATGCCCCACAGCAACTACTGGCAACATCAACTGCATCTACAATCTTTGGCCAGTAGTATTCCAATTTTTCGTAGGGTGTCTTATCAGGCATTGGATATTTTAAATTAATATCTATTGTGTTTAAATCCGGAAAAGCATCTGCCAAATCTTCTCTAAAATCCACAATACAATTTTCATCAATAAAAATATCAGAAGATAAATCTACAATCATTTTTCTCCCTTTAGTTGATATAGATAAATTATCAACCAATGTATTTTTAAGCACAGTTTTTACATTGGCTGACAACTTCAGACCGTCAAACACTTTTTCAAACAAACATTCTGCCACCGTTTTTACCTCCTTTCCCCAATAATAAGTATATTCCTTTTAAAATTAAAGTTTATTAATTTCTTCAATTAAAGCATCTAAGAGTTCACTTTCAGGCAATTTTCTTAAAATTTCGCCTTTCTTAAATATAAGTCCATAGCCCTTGCCACCTGCTACACCTATATCTGCCTCTCTAGCCTCTCCAGGGCCATTAACAGCACAACCCATTACAGCAACTTTAATATCCTTATTTATATTTTCACAGGCTTTTTCTACCTTTTCTGCAAGACCTATTAAGTCAATCTGTGTTCTACCACAAGTTGGACAAGACACAAACTCTACACCAAATTTTCTGAGTTCAAGAGATTTTAAAATCTGCTTTGCAACCTTTACTTCATCAGTTGTATCTCCAGTAAGTGAAACTCTAATAGTATCGCCTATACCCATAGCCAAAATAGCACCTATACCTACAGATGACTTAATAGTACCAGACCATTTTGTACCACTTTCTGTAATACCTAAATGTAAAGGATAATCTACTTTCTGTGAAAGCTGTCTATAACATTCTAAAGTAAATGGTACATTTGATGCTTTAATAGATATTACAATATCGTGGAAATCATATTTTTCAAGTATAGCAACATGACCCATAGCACTTTCAACAAGACCTTCAGGAGTTACTGAACCATATTTTTCTAATATATGTTTTTCCAATGAACCTGAGTTTACACCAATTCTAATTGGTATATGCTTTTCCTTTGCAGCCATTACAACAGCCTTTACTCTATCCTCGCCACCAATATTACCAGGATTAATTCTAAGCTTATCTACACCAGATTCTATAGCCTGTAAAGCCAACTTATAATCAAAGTGAATATCAGCAACAAGAGGAATATGTATCTGCTTTTTTATTTCCTTAATAGCAAGAGCTGCCTCCATATCAGGAACAGCAACTCTTATAATTTCACAACCAGCCTTTTCAAGAGCTAAAATCTGTGCAACTGTAGCTTTTACATCTGATGTCTTTGTATTGCACATAGACTGAATAGCAATAGGATTGTCACCACCTATAGTAACATTGCCAATTTTAACTTCTCTTGTTTTTCTTCTTTCAATATAGCCCATAGTATTTTCTCCTTATACTAACTTTAAAATGTCATTAAATGCTATTATTACACCTAGTCCCATTATAAGTACAAAGCCTATTGCGTGTATCATAGCCTCAACAGATTTTGGAAGTTCTCTACCTACAAAAAGTTCTACAATATAAATTATAATTCTGCCTCCGTCTAATGCTGGAAGTGGGAATAAATTTATTATACCAAGGTTTACACTTAAAAGTGCTACCATATTAAGCATTGATAAAACTACCGCCCATATACTAACTCTTGCAGCCTCTTGATAAACTGAACCAACAGCAGTTGTTACACCTATTGGACCAGACAATTCACTAACAGCCACAGAGCCTGTAAATAAATCAGCAAAGCTAAGAACCATAATTTTTACCATTGATACAAGTCCCCAATAGCCTTGTGAAAAATAGGATAAAACACTACCTTTTGTAATATTTTCTCCATTATAATCCATTACATTTATTAATGGTGCTTTATAGTCTAATTGAAGACCTAAAGAATAACCTTTTTCAGTTTTCTGAGCAGCTAATTCTGTATTTATCTTTTCTCCATTACGCTTAACAACTACAGAAACATAATCATCAGCATATTTTGCCTTGTAATATTCCATTTCATCACGAGTATGAATATTATGTCCAGCATAATTTACAATTTTGTCGCCAGGCTTAATACCTGCATTATAGGCTGGTGTGTTTTCAATAACAGATGTGACATTTACTGTAGAATATCCTGTACACATTGTAATAAAAACAAACACCAAAAAGGCTAAAACAAAATTCATAAAAGGTCCTGCAAAAGAAATAGCTATTCTTTTAGGAAGTGAAACTTGATTAAAGCCTAGCTTTTGGCTACCTTCTTCCACTTCATCAGCCATTTTGCAATAGCCACCAATAGGAATAAGTCTAAGGGAATACATTGTTTCTCCCCTTTTCACAGAAAAAAGCTTTGGTCCCATACCAACAGCAAACTCTTCAACAAGTACACCACTTTTTTTTGCAACTATAAAGTGACCCCATTCGTGAAGTATTACAATAATACAAAGTATCAAAAGTGTTAATATAATCGACAAAATATCACCTCAAAATTCGCAACAACTGTTAATTAGCACATTTTTGATGTATATTCTCTTGCCCACTTATCAGCCTCAAGAACATCATCAAGAGTATAATCACTTATAGAAGTATATGCGTTCATAGCAGTTTCTATAAGTCTTGGTATATCCAAAAATCCTATTTCTCTATTAATAAATTTAGCAACAGATATTTCATTAGCTCCATTCATTACTGTCGGCATAGTTCCACCAATTTTAATAGCATCATAAGCCAACTGTAAACAAGGGAATTTTTCAATCCTTGGTCTTTCAAAAGTAAGGTTACTACCCTCTTCAAAAATATTAAGTTTTGGGAAACCATTAGGCACTCTCTTTGGATATGTAAGGGCATACTGAATAGGCACTTTCATATCTGGTACACCCAACTGTGCAATAACTGCACCGTCTTCATATTCCACCATTGAGTGAACAATACTTTGAGGATGAACCACAACTTGAATTTGGTCAAGGTCTACACCAAAAAGCCACTTTGCCTCTATTACTTCAAGTCCCTTGTTCATAAGTGTAGCAGAGTCGATGGTAATTTTTTTACCCATAGACCAATTTGGGTGCTTCAATGCGTCATCAACTGTTACCTTAGAAACATCATCAAAAGTTCTAAAAGGACCACCTGAAGCTGTAAGCAATATTTTCTTTATTTTATTATCTTTATTTCCCTGTAGGCATTGGAAAATAGCAGAATGTTCGCTATCTACTGGATACATAGAAACATTGTTTTCCTTTAACAAATTCATTACCAATTTACCAGATGTAACTAATGTTTCTTTATTTGCTAAAGCAATATTTTTTCCAGAACAAATAGCTTTTACAGTAGGTACAAGTCCAATATTACCTACAACAGAATTAACTACTGTATCAGCTTTATCATATGTTGCTACAGCAATAAGTCCTTCCATACCTGAAAGGACCTCTACTCTTAAATCACTTATATTTTTCTTAAACTCTAATGCCTTATTTTTGTCCATAACACAGACAACTTCAGGCTTAAATTCTCTAACCTGTTTTTCAAAAAGTTCTATTCTAGTATTGGTACTCATAGCCCACACTTTAATGCCACCAATCTCTCTTACGACATCAAGAGTCTGTGTACCAATAGAACCAGTTGAACCTAAAATGGAAATATTTTCAGTCATTTTTATCTCCTATCTAGCTAAAATCTTTACGAAAATGTATATTATTGGGAGTGTAAACAAAACACTATCAAATCTATCAAGCACTCCACCATGACCAGGCATAATATTACCATAGTCCTTTATTCCTGTATATCTCTTTATGCTTGATGCAGCTAAATCTCCAAGCTGTCCGAAAATCGAACCTATAGCACCAATTAAGCAAAATGCAGGAATAAGTTTAAGATCAAATTTTCCTGAAAGCCAGCAATATAAACCGCATAATATAGCTGCTGAAAGCATACCGCCAATACTACCCTCAATAGATTTATGAGGACTTAAAGCTGGTGCTAATTTATGTTTACCTATTTTTCTACCTACAAGGTAAGCACCAGTATCGCTACCCCATGCACACATAAATGGTAACCAAACAAGAGCAAAATGTTCAACTCTTATTTGATATGCACATGACATAAGCATACCTACATAAGCAAAACCAAAAATTGTTACAGCACCATCAATAACATTATTTGTCCTGTGCAAGAAAATAAGACACATTAAAATTAAAAGGGTTATAGCCATAAAAACCATTTCAAAATATGTAACACTAAGTCCCTTATCTATGAAAGCTATATACAATATTTCCATAACAAAGCCCAATAAGTGAACAGGCTTTAATTTTTTAGAAACAGCTTTGTAAAGTTCGTACATACCTATACATGCCACAAGACCTATTGCTATTTTAAACCATAAACCACCAGCAATTACAACAGCTAACAAAATAGGTATGGCAACTACTGACGAAATAACTCTTTTAGTCATAATTATCCCTCTTTTCTGCCACCAAATCTACGGTCTCTTGTTTGATATGCCTTTATTGCATCTTTTAAATCTTCGACATTGAAATCTGGCCAAAGTTTATCTGTAATATAGTATTCAGAATAAGCTGACTGCCACATAAGGAAGTTACTTGTTCTAAATTCACCACTTGTTCTGATAATAAGTTCTGGGTCTGGAATACCTGCTGTATCAAGGTTATCAGAAATCATTTGGTCATTTATATCTTCCGGCTGTATTTTTCCAGCCTTTACATCTTCTGCAATTTTAGTTACAGCTCTACGAATTTCATCGCGTCCACCATAATTTATAGCTATAGTCAAAGTCATACCTGGTCTGTCTTTTGACTGTTCCTTTAATTTTTCAATATCAGCTTGTAAATCCGGAGATAAAGCTGTTAAATCGCCAGCTGAACGAATTTTGAGAATACTTTTCTTATCATTAAAAAATCTATTAATATATTCTCTTAAAAGACCCATAATACTGTCAACTTCATCTTTGCTTCTTTTCCAATTCTCTGTAGAAAAGGCATAAACAGTAATATATTCCACACCAAGACCTTCAGCCTCTTTTGTTAATTTATCGAGAGCCTGTGCTCCCTGTCTGTGACCCATTGCACGAGGTAAAAATCTTTTCTTTGCCCATCGTCCATTTCCGTCCATTATTATTCCTATATGCTTTGGTACTTCTCTACCCATGGGGTTCTCCTCATTTCTGATAATTAGTTTTAAATAAGCCTGACCTCCGAAGATGCCAGACTTATTAATAAAAAACCTAAATTAAATTGACATTATTTCCTTACTCTTAGCTTCAACAAGCTTATCAATTTCAGCAATATTGCTATCTGTAAGCTTCTGAATTTCTTCTTCTAAGTTCTTGAGAGTATCTTCTGTAATTTCGTTAGCCTTTTCAGCCTTCTTAACAGCATCCATAGCATCTCTTCTGATATTTCTAACAGCTACCTTAGAATCTTCACCCTTCTTCTTTACATCCTTTGTAAGTTCCTTTCGTCTTTCTTCTGTAAGTTCAGGGAAAATAAGACGAATAACCTTACCGTCATTATTAGGGTTGATACCAATATCAGACATATTAATAGCCTTTTCAATTTCCTTTAAGATTGTAGAATCAAAAGGAGAAATTGCAATAATTCTAGCTTCTGGAGTAGAAACACTAGCAACCTGATTGATAGGTACTTCAGCACCATAATATTCAACTGTTACCTTATCTAAAACATGTGGGTTAGCTCTACCAGCTCTGATTGTAAGTAATTCACTATTTAAGTTACTTACACTCTTTTTCATCTTTTCTTCAAATACTTTAGTCTGTTCTGACATAAAAACCTCCAAATAAATAATAATTATACTGTTACTGTTGTACCAATTTTTTCGCCATTAGCAGCTCTGATAACACTCTTTTCTTCAGCAAGGCCAAAAATAACAACAGGTATTTTTTGTTCATAGCAAAGATTTGCTGCCGCAATATCAATTACCTTTAAGTTTTTCTCTACAATATCCTTACATGGAATTTCATCAAACTTAACTGCATTAGAGTTTACAGCTGGGTCGCTGTCGTAAACACCGTCAATAGCCTTTGCAAAAAGGATTGCATCAGCCTCAAGTTCAGATGCTCTTAAAGCTGTAACTGTATCTGTAGAGAAGAATGGATGACCAATACCACCTGCAAAAATAAGAACCTTACCTTCGCTCAAAAGTTTATTAGCCAAATCCTTTGAGAACTGCTGTGTCATTGTTCCTACTGGGAAAGGAGTCATTACAACAGCCTCAACGCCCTTCTGTCTGCAAGAATCTGCAAGATACATAGCATTCATAACAGTTGCAAGCATGCCAATCTGGTCAGCTTTAACTCTGTCCATAGCAGGATTAGCACTTCTACCTCTCCAGAAGTTACCTCCACCTACTACAAGAGTAACCTGTGTCCCCTGTGAAATTACTTCCTTAATCTGGTCAATAATACCATAAATTGTTTCATTATCAAAGTTTTTATCTGTATTGCCTGCAAGGGCTTCGCCACTTAATTTAAGTACTACTCGTTTGTACATAACACACTCTCCTTCCGTTTATTTTAGTTTATCATATTTTTTGTCATTTGACTACTATTTTTTATAAATTCTTTCTTAAATCAAATTTTGTGTAATATGCAAAGTTATGAAGTTAAGTTAAATTTTGTTGTATATAAATTTTTAAGCTGTCAATAATATTTTCAGGAGGTGTTATAATGAACAAAAATGAAAAAAAAGAAAGCAAAGGATTTTTTACAGCTATTTATACTGTAGCAGCCATTTTCTTAATTATGGCTTTTGCATTTTCCGTCTTAAAAGTTAGTAATCATCCACAGGAAAATGCTAATAATGATGTTGTTGAGGATAGTGCTCCTGTTGATAAATCAAATGTTGCCCCACTTACAACTACAGAAGCTACAACCCTAGAAGAAACTACAACAGAAGCAACCACAAAGCATATGGATGTTGTTCAGCCCAAAACAGCAGCTATTTTTGACGATACTCAAGAAATGGAATACCCTATTGCTGATGCTAAAATTTTAATGGACTACAGTACAGAAACCGCTGTATATGATAATACTTTAGACCAGTACAGAACTAATGATTCTATTGCATTTGCTGCAACTTTAGGCGAAAATGTTGTAGCAGCTTTTGATGGAGTTGTAACATCTGTAGATAAAGACGATATTAACGGAACAACAGTAACTATTGACAATGGTAATGGCTGGAGCACTACATACAGCCAGCTTAAAGACAACCTTCAGGTTGCTCAGGGGCAGACTGTATACAAAGGCGATATTATAGGCATTGTAGCTGAGCCTACAAAGTACAGCACAAATCTTGGACCACATTTGGATTTTGCTGTTTTTAAAGACGATGAAAGTGTAGACCCAAAAACTGTATTAGCATCAGCAGAAGATTAGCATATAATTCCTATAGGATATAACAAAATATTACAGATATATTAGGTTTTCAAGAACAGAGTGACATAAAATCACTCTGTTTTCTTGTTTTTTACACTAAAAAAACTGTATTTTACATAATTTTTTAAATATAATAAAATCAAAAAGATATACTCAAACTCGTATTCAAAGAATTTTATTATATTCTTTGTTTGGAATTACTAAAAAGGATATTGCTATTTCCAAAAAAATTCAACCTTATGTTAGAGTTCTTGGTTTTAATGAAAAAGGTAAATATCTTATTTCTGAAGTTGCAAAAGCTAATCCT
>OLOR01001364.1_pt1 | contig 22690 bp, 20 predicted proteins | sample 1672521 | NCBI WGS metagenome assembly OLOR01 (sample SAMEA3136695, study PRJEB25190) | human gut metagenome | biome: human gut; feature: human-associated habitat; material: faeces | place: Austria | collected 2013
CGGTTTTGCATTCAGGAATATATGGGTGTTCAAAATAATCATGCACCACAGAATAATACTGGTAAAAGTTGACCTTTGTGCTTGTTCTCTTTATCTTGTCGTACAGTCTCCTCGCATAACAGTTGAGCATGTCACCATCGCTCGTGAATATATCTATCTCATCGCATATGTCTGTCAGATCTGAGTACACAGGACTGGTAACATCCACTTTTCCCTCCGAGTCCTTTACCCAGTACTGTCTGAGAAAGCTTCTGATCTCCGGAGTGTAATAGTAGCCGTACACGAACTTCCGCCTGTCTCCCATCTCCTGTTCCAACTCACGGTCTTCAAACTCAGTGTCGAGAACTGGAGAGCACAATATCAGTTTGTCTGGTCTTCTGATTCCCGTCTTCCAAAGCTGTATCGCGACCGACAGTGCAAGGCATGCCCCAGACGAATCTCCAATCAGGACTATCCTGTTCGCATCTTCCTTCTCACATAGTTTCTCATAGGCTCCCGCCAGCATATCAACAGCCTCCGCCGCCGAATGTTCTGGGGCAAGTGGATATACAGGCACGACCGCTCCATATCCTGTACTCTCCACGGTATCCAGCACAAATCTCCACTCATTTCGACTCATCTGAGATACGAAACCACCTCCGTGAAGGAACATGAAGTACTCTTTCACTGAAGCATTCTTTGGTGTTACATAGAAACACATGCCTCCCTTTTCAAACACCGAACGAATATTTATCTTGTTTTCATTGTAAACAGGGGGATTATAATCCTGCTTCTTCTGCCGTTTCACCGCCAACTTATATATATCTGAAGCTTTCATTCTCATATCATCAAGCATTATATGCCCCAGTTTTTCAAATGCCATGTTCAAATAATTCTGACTTCCCATTACTCACCTTTCCCGTCAAACGCCTATCCATCTCATGCAATTATTTTTGCACATGTACCACATTTAATCAAGAAATGATTTCATTTCCTGTTGCAATCTCGCCAATTTATGATATTATAATTGCGACAAGCATGGGCAGCTTCGATTTGTTTCGTGGTGCTAATGCTTGTTTCGTTGTAGACTGACCAGACTGCCAATCCATCGGTGGCAGTAGAAAGGCAAAAGCTTATGAATATCACAATGTTAAAGAGCAAAATTCACAGAGCTGTCGTAACCCAGGCCGAACTTAACTACGTAGGAAGCATAACTGTCGATTCAGAACTTCTGAAGGCGGCCGGAATCCTTGAGTACGAGCTTGTACAGATAGTGGATATAGAGAACGGCAACCGTTTCGAGACATACACCATCGCTGGTGAACCAGGATCTGGTGTCATGTGTCTGAACGGAGCAGCAGCCCGTCAGGTTCAGGTAGGAGATCACATAATCCTTATGTGTTACGCTTCCATGACTCCCGATGAGGCAAATGAGCATACACCTAAGGTCGTATTTGTAAATGACGACAATACCATATCAAGGATAACCGATTACGAAAAGCACGGTGAACTGTTCAGCTAAATGTCAAGTGATACCGGTGCAACTCAATATATAACGCCAAGCAGCGGCAGCCCATATACATGTTTACAGTATGTATGGGCTGCCGCTGTTTTTTAACGGACTTATTCTTCTCCGAGCAGGTACTCACACAGCTTTGCCATATCCGGCTCATCCAGCATTATGTCCGACTTTATATATCTCTGGTCATCATCCACAGGTGACAGTTTTGAGTGGATATAACATGTATGAAGTCTCGCCTGCCTTGCCGCCATGATATCACACACCGCATCATTACCAACCATTATAGAACGGTTTGGATTGATGTGATTTCTGTCCAACATCTGCTGATAAAATACCGCATCCGGTTTCATGGCACCAAAATCCGATGACAATGATATGTCTGTGAAATATTCCTCTATTCCAAGTTTCTGTATCTCCGGCAGTGTGTATACCCTCTGTGCATTTGAAAGCACATAAAGTTTCTTTCCAGAATTCTTCAGTCTGCCAAGCATCTCTTTCACACCATCATACAACTTTATATATTCAGTGGATGTCTTTCTAAACTCCTGTGCAGCCTTCACCGTGAGTTCAGCGCAGTCATCTGCATCCTGATCTTTCTTTCGCGTGAGCTGTTCGAACACATCCAGTATCTGTATCTCCGGGAATTTGAATTTCTTCTTTGCCATCGCCTGTTCAGCGCGTCTCACTTGTCTCTTATACTTTGACCTGAGTCCCGCAGGATTGTATTTCACGCCGTGCTCCGCATAGAATTCACACATATGCTTCCACACTGCTATATCTTCCTCGTCAGTGTGTATATCTATGAGAGTTCCATATAAATCGAATATTATATTGTCGTACATCCTGTTCCTCCTAGCAAATAATAATCCATAAATTTTCTATCTATTTCTTATCTTTTTCTTATCTTTTTTCCTATCTATACTTTCTATTTTATATTCCCTCTCTGTAGCCGGCTCTGATCCCGCCTATATATTTGGCTCTGGTTCTCGCCATGACCACATGGGCTCCGCCGACCATGCTGTGCTCTGATCTCACCGGCACAGCAACCGGTGCAAGGTGCATTCCTATCAAAGTATCTCCTATATCTATTCCCGCCTGTGCCTGAATATATTCTATTGCAACAGGCTCCTTCATCTCCGCATAAGCCGCAGTGGCAAATGAACCTCCAGCCTTAAGCTGCGGAACAACGTTAACTATAGGTATCCTGTTCTCCTTTGCGTACGCCTTCTCCACTATAATAGCTCTATTCAAATGCTCACAGCACTGGGCTGCCATATATATTCCTGTTCCCGAAAGTTCATCTAATATTGCACTGGCTATGCATTTGCCTATATCCTCACTGGAAAATGAGCCTATTCTCATATTTGCAACCTCGCTGGAGGAACATCCTATGACAAGTGCATCCCCTGGTTCAAGATTAGCAACCTCAAGAAGATCTCTCACGGCACCACGCACCTCCTGGTCTATCTCCGCCAGATGTCCAAACTGTTCTGTAGCTACGCCCTGTCCCTTCGGTCTGAGACCACCCTGGAATTCAGTCTCACCTGATGTCACCGTCATACTCTCAGCATCCGATACTACAGCCTCTCCGTCGCCCGTCACATTGACATACTCGTCCTTGTCTATGGACACTGGGACTCCGGTCTTCCCGAGCACAGTCACACCGCCATACCATGTGCTGTCCACCTCAAGAATATCCCCTACATTATACTCCATTGAATACTCATCCTTTTTCTGTATGATTTTTACCTTCATGATCTCTGCCTCTTTTCTATTCTAAGTCTCTATATACGTTTTATTATTTTATATAGAAGAGATCCATACATTACTATCATGACCTCCTCATATTCCTGTTTTGTCACATACTCTCCATAGGTGAGCATCTCATATGTCACCCCCGCCTCTCTGACCTGATAATCAAGCAGATCCAGACCATTTCTATTGTAAAATGCCTTTCTTCGGCATCTCTGTTCATAGTTTGGAGCATCTTTATCCAGCGGCTCTATATTTAGAAATATCTTCGTATCTCCATACTTTTCATGCACACACCTTAATATCTCTGAGCCATATCCGCCATCCCTGGCATCCTCGGCTATCGCAAGAAACATCAGTGTCTTCACGCTGTCATTTCCTATCACATAGGTCAGTCCGACAAATCTGTCACCATCCAGCACCGCAGAAAATTCTGCCTTACCCTGATGGCACCTTCTAGTCATCATCCACATAGGAGGTCTCTCCTCCCTCGGAAACGCCGTCACAAACAGTTGTCTGACCTGTTTCCTGTATTTATTTGCATTTACAAATTCCAATTGCATTTCTATCCCTCTACATATTTTATCGTAACATCTCCGGAATCAGTTGTCACCACACAGCATCCATTATATTTCTCCACAATTTCCGGAATGTCTATATCTCCACTCCGACTGTCTATAGTTATCTGCTTTGGTGATAAAAACGTTGCATGTATATCACCCTTGACTGAATCAAACACAAATGTCGGGCTGTCACAGCCCTCCACAAGTATGTCACCTTTCTTTGATTTGTAGGCCGATGTGCTGTTTGCAAGCAGATTGTAGCCTTCAAACTTTCCATCACCAACGCTGAACCTGATGTTGTCTGCCACAACGTTGACAACCGACAAATTACCGCTATTCCCTTCATAATACAGATTTCTCACATTGATCGTAGCCAAGCTCACATCGCCCGATTCGCTCGCAAGCTGAACAGTGTCCGCAGTGACATTTACAAGATACATGCTGCCGCTCTTTTCCGTGACATCAAGCGTATTGCACCTTATCGACTGACTCGCTGATATCTGTCCTGACTCTGACACCAGTTCTATTTTATCGTACTGTCTTGCAGGGATCTCAATAGTTACATAGGGATCCTCACCAAATCCAATATCTGAGCCAAAGGTTCTGTCATCCTCACATGTAATCACAAGCGTATTATCCTCCACATAGATCGAATGGATCACCTCATCTGAATCATAATAATGCACATGGCACTTACCATCCGCTGAGGACTGAAGATCCACAGCCATATCCTTCGCTGCCTGTATACTAACATTGTCAAACAGATCTTTGATGTCCACAGTCTTTTCCTCATATGAACTCTTGGCACTAGCCTTCTTCTCTTCTTTTATCTCTCTGCCCGCCTTGTAGCCCAGAACCGCCGATGTGACAGTTATTCCAAGGATAGCACATACAGCAAGCGCTATTATCGCCTGCATTAACCATTTGGCTGCTCTCAATATACTTACCTCCCTGTTTCTCCACCCATTATATATACAAACCGGGTGTAATGCAAATCATCCGGTATAGCAACCACAAATACCTCTTGCGGATACGGTCTTGAAAGGTATTCTTTATCGCATAAAAATTCCCCGGATCACAGTTTTTATTCTATGATCCGGAGAAATATTCCGCTAAACTATGATATTTAACTGTTTCACTATTTGTTGACCGCAACACTCTTTGGAGTACTCCATGCGGAATAGTAAGTTTTCTTACCTACAGTCTTGTAGCTTCTAACGCTCACATAGTATCTCCTGCCCTTTGTGAGACCTGTGATATTCTTCGCCGCGCTCTTGCTGCCTGCCATCTTTATAACTTTTGCTCTGGACATATTGCTTACAATGAATTAATGTAAAAATATACAATACATTTTGTGCATTTTAACAGATAAGACCACCAATGGAACCAGGCCCCTCCACTATCTCGGCCTAAAATAGAAAAAATCCACAGGTCGGCTGACATTTGCCAGATATCCTGTGGATCCTTAGACTTCATTATCACTATACAATTATTTTCCCAGCGTATTCGCCCTGTTGTCGATATTCTTCTGGAAATTTATAACCTGATGATCATACGTCTCATCCATCAGCTTCGACTGGATCATAAAGTCCGCTGTGGCTTTGTTGTTCGCCATCGGTATGTCGTACACCTGGGCGATTCGGAGCAGGGCCTTCACATCCGGGTCGTGTGGTGCTGCTGTGAGCGGATCCGAGAAGAAAACTACGAAATCTATCCTTCCCTCGACAATCTTCGCGCCGATCTGCTGGTCTCCTCCAAGCGGACCGCTGTTGTAACCCTTCACCTGAAGATTGGTTCTATCTGTTATCATGCGGGCCGTTGTTCCCGTTCCGCACAGCTCATGCTGGCTCAATATGTCCCTATTATCCTCGCACCACTTGATGAGTTCTTCCTTCTTCGCATCATGGGCGATAAGAGCTATCCTCTTCTGTTTTGGTATGGTCATTGTGATGTAATCTGCACTCATATTTGTACCTCCTATCACTGCAATTTTATCTGTTCTTCTTCAATTCCAATACGGTCAATACGATTGATCAAGGCCGGCTTGTTTTTCTAAAAACGTCGCGTTCTTTCAGGCAACGATCCTTCTACGTTCTACCTTTTGTAAGTGTTACCCTTACATCCTTACTCTACCCAATCTGCCCATTATTTTCAATACAAAACATAACAATACAGAAAAATTTTACTACATTATTACATTTGCAATTTTGCCTAACTTCCCTCTGTTTTTTCTCCCATCTGTGTGGTATTCTCTTATAGAATGCTTTATAATTTTAAGTATTATTTCTTATTACATTATTTTGTAAAAATGTTTCCGTCCCAGCCAGAGCAAGTTCATTCTATCACTTAGTTTTTGGGGCAGAGCAATTTTTCATAAAGAGATACGCAGGCAATTCATGTGCCCGCTCAATTATAGTTTAAGGAGATTAACAAAATGAGAAAAATTGGCTTTGACAATGACAAATATCTGTCCATGCAGTCTGAGCATATCAGAGAGAGAATCGGACAGTTCGGGGACAAGCTGTATCTGGAATTTGGTGGAAAGCTGTTCGATGACTACCACGCATCCAGGGTCCTTCCGGGATTCGCACCGGACAGTAAGCTGCAGATGCTTCTTCAGCTTGCAGATCAGGCTGAGATGATCATTTCCATCAATGCTGCCGACATAGAGCGCAACAAGATCAGACACGACCTCGGCATCACTTACGATCAGGATGTTATCAGACTGATCGGCGTATACAAAGAAAAGGGATTATACGTCAGCAGCGTAGTCATCACAAGATACGCCGGCCAGTCTTCCGCAGATGTATTCCAGAAGAAGCTTGAAGCAATAGGAATCAAGGTTTACCACCACTATTCAATCGATGGATACCCAAACAACATAGAGAAGATAGTCAGTGACGAAGGCTACGGAAAGAACGATTATGTTGAGACCACAAGACCTCTCGTCATCGTTACAGCACCGGGACCTGGAAGTGGCAAGATGGCTACATGTCTCTCCCAGCTCTACCACGAAAACAAACGTGGTGTGAAGGCGGGCTATGCGAAATTTGAGACATTCCCAATCTGGAATATACCTCTCAAGCACCCTGTCAACCTTGCTTACGAGGCAGCAACAGCCGACCTCAACGACGTGAACATGATCGATCCGTTCCATCTGGAGGCATACGGCGAGACTACCGTCAACTACAACCGTGATATAGAGATCTATCCTGTTCTTGCGGCTATGTTCGAGGGAATCTACGGACACTGCCCATACAAGTCCCCTACAGATATGGGCGTCAACATGGCGGGAAACTGCATCGTTGACGACGAGGCATGTCAAGAGGCTTCAAAGCAGGAGATCATCAGAAGATATTATCAGTCACTGAACAGATTTGTCAGAGACGAGGCAACAAAGGATGAGGTCTACAAGCAGGAACTCATCATGAAGCAGGCAAAAATAACTGTGGATGACCGCGCTGTTGTCCCTGTAGCCAACAAACTTGCTGAGGAGACCGGTTCTGCCGCTGCAGCGCTTGAACTGCCAGACGGAACCATAGTTACAGGTTCTACCTCGGACCTTCTCGGACCTTCATCAGCTGTCCTCCTGAATGCCATCAAGATCCTTGGCGGCATAGACAAGAAGACACACCTGATCTCAAGGACATTTATCGAGCCTATACAGAAGCTCAAGACCCAGTACCTTGGAAGCAGGAATCCAAGACTCCATACCGACGAGGTTCTCATAGCCCTTTCAATGTGTGCAGTATCAGATCCGAATGCAAAGCTTGCACTGCAGCAGCTGCCAAAGCTTTCAGGATGCCAGCTTCACACATCTGCCATACTGTCAGCGGTTGATATGAACACATTCAAGAAGCTTGGAATCGAGCTCACAAACGAAGCTGTGTATGAGGGAAGAATGTAGCAAGCTAGTGGGTTCTCAAATATTAAGCGCATAAAATTTTCATCTTTTTACATAAAATCGGCAGAAAGATACAAGACATTTGAAAAATGTATCTTTCTGCCGATTTTTGGATTTTTATAGATAATTTTGTGGTCTTTTGAACGCCAATCTACTCTTTATATAAAAGCGTCGTGTTATCTCTTCTCCCTATACATCATAAGATGCGCCACAATAAGCAGTACACTTGATATCCATATCGACCTGAGTCCAAGGTGGAGTGTACACACGCCGCCTGCCCCGGCACCGATTGCGAATATGATGATTATTCCATAGTAGTGCATAGCCTTTCTGAGTGCCCCCGGCTCTTTATCTCTGAGATATACTGACAAACTTTCCGTTCCACTTCGGAGATTTCCTATGCACATCGTGCTGGCATATCCGTAGCCATTTACCTTTCTGAAGGTCTGAACCTGCATGGAGCAGGCAAATGACACAAGCATAGTGGCAAGCAGATTGAATCTCTCCGGTATGAACCCAACCACAAACAATATCACAATCTCCACCAGCACAACTATCTGTCTCCAATGTATCCTGGATGCATTCTTGTATCTGTGACCTATCCTCTCCGCCACCAGAACTCCCAGTGCAAATGCTATTATAGGGAAAAGATATCTCATTGCGATCCTCAGATCTCCCATCATAAGGTGCTGGCTCATGAGAACCACATTTCCGGTCTGGGCATTTGAGAATACTTCATCTCTGGCATTGTATGTATACGCATCCTGAAATCCGCCGGAAAGCGCAAGTATAGCACTTAAAAGGAATGTCTCCGACGTCTGTCTGAGTTCATGATTCTTTCTTTGCATATCTTCCATCCTTTTTCTGTCCGTTTTTAGTAAATGCATCCTATCCACGTTATGAATATAGTCACTAATACCATTTATCCACATAGTCAAGACACATATGTGATAATCTTTTCTATAAGATAGCACAGAAAATTATTTTTTCAAGTGCAGAAACCAGTTTTTGAACACAAAACAAGACGCAGTGTTATACATATAACTACTGCGTCCTGCTTTCCTACTTCATATTACCACCGTATTGAAAATTCTCTCTACCTACAAATATTTTACCTCCATATTCGATATACGTCTTAACAGAAAGTCTGTAATATGGATCATTTCGTGATGTTCTTATTGGAACATCCACATTTACAATACTTGTACTTTTATTTGTCTTTATTATTTTGTACGGTTTGCAAACCGTATCTCCAGATTTAATATACACCTTATTCAATATAATATAATATCCTTTGTTCTTTGAGCACCCACCTAGTTTCACCTTGTAATTCAAATTTAACTGAGAAGAATTTTTTAGTTTCTCAGTATAAACATATCTGTATTTTGTATAATGAACCGTTGCAACCTTTATACTCTGTGATTTTTCGCCAACCAATTCACCTTTCGAATCCAGTGAAGTCCACCGACTTCTACGTGCTGCAATCTTAAACATATAACATGTACCAGGTTTCAGATTCTCTATCATAAAGTAGACCTTATTTGTTTTCTTATCATAATTGTCACCTTCATTATAAAGTATCTTTTTCCACTTTTTACTTTTCGGATCATATCTATATATATAATATCCATCAGCTCGCGGAACAGGAGTACACCCTATCTCCACATAATCCGGTCCTGTTTGCACTACAATACGACTACCTATTTTCTCGGTCCTGCCGCTGACAACACCAGTGATTTTTGCAGGTGGAGTTCTCTTAATGAAACTATCTGACTTTGCCAGCATTATTTCTTTACCATCTTTAACAGCGTATGCTCTAATGTAAAAGCTATATTCACTTGCCTGCTTTCTGTTTTTTATAGTAATAGTTGTAGTTTTACTCCGTCCTACTACTTTATATTTTTCCGCATATGGATAACTAAAGTCATGATCCGTCCCATACACTCTATATTCGGTAGCTCCCTTAATTGCAGGGAATGTCAATGTTATACTATTTGCAGTCTGTTTGCTTTTTATATCACTGATTTTTGCAGGTACTATTTTAAACTTTTCCGTCCTTGTGCCCTTATATCTGCTGTTAGCTGCATATTTCACTTTCAGAGTAGCTGTTCCAGGATAAAGATTATTTGCATATGCATAAGTATACTCATTCTTAGGATCTACAGTCACGCAATTAATACCGATAACCTTAAAAGCCGGTTTCTTTTCTGTGCCATCATACACAAAAGTTTTCTTACTCATTTTGATTGTTGTACAGTCCGCACTATATGGCTTAGTTCGAACAGTTATGACTGATGATTTTGCCACATCCACATACTTTCCAGATGCAAGTTTATATTGTCCCTTTACACAATATTTATATACAGTATTCGAAGTTAATTTATATAAATCTGCACCTTCACCTGATGCGTCACAGCTGAAAACCTGTTGCCACTTACCATCTTTATACTGCATAACCACATATCTGTCCATGATAACATCTGTATATTTCCAGTCTAATACCACCGAATTTTCTTGTACATCCACGGCTTTAAGCCCATCTACTTGAGCTGGAGTTATCTTGAAAGTTTTTTCTGCGATGCCCTTGTACCGCCCCTTATATGTTACTTTTATTTTAGCCGTCCCTGGGAAAATATTGTCCGTATAAGAAACCGTATAATCACTCCCCGAAGAAAGTCCTTTCCCATCACGATCCCTGATATTCAACCACAAACAAATCTCATCACCAGTATAATGAACATTTTCACTCATTAGCTTTATATCAAACTGGCTGGCATCGATTCTTCCGTCTCCCGGTGTGGCCGTATCTACAGAATCTGAGTACAATTCAGTATCCGCATATACGATATTTCCATCCCTCAGTCCCCCAGGACTGCATATAACCATAACAACAGCCAGCGCTAATGCCAGTATTCTTGCAAATGTTTTTCTCATGTCTATCCCGCCCTCTCTTTTAACTTGAAACATGTCATAAACCAGATACTCTTAACACATATTACCACCTTACCGACCTTACAAGTTTTCCGTTTCCGTCATACTCATCATAACCCATGATAGTATTTGTATTAGGTACATATACATCCTTCATATATTTAACAAGCTTATTTTTTGCATTGTAATAGTATGTAGTATGTGTGTTATAAACATTTTTTGTCATTCCAATATATTTCATTTTTTTATTGTAATTCTTTACTATAGAAACGACAGTTCTGTAAGAATTCGCGGATATCTTTTTCATCTTCTGAATGTTTATATTATATCCGGTTATTTTGCCATTTTTATCTTTGGATATCGTATATGTATACCAAGGATTGGAAGATGTCTGCGAAACTCCCGCAAGCTTTGACAACCGAGTTCTCATATTGCCCTTCCGGGACTTTCCATAATCTTTTTCAGTATACCAGATATTTACATAGGTAACGCCACCATAAACTATATACGGATCAACTGTTATACTGTAAGATGTTCTCGGCGTGTTATTTGGTACCGAAATGTCATTTAGCTTTTTATTTGTCTTTATTATTTTCACTGTCTTCTGCTTGCCGTTTGAGAATTTATTGATATTTATAAAATATCCTGTATTCTTTGCAATATTTGAAAACTCAACCCTGTAGAATTTTTTGGATGTCAGGCGTCCGCTTCTCGATTGCTGCTGGATATAACATTCATCATATCCATATTTTCTGCCAGGAATAGTTGCACTCTTTATAACCTCAGACTTCTCACCGACATATTTTGTTGATTTACCATCTACTCTGCGCCATTTATAAGCAGCAACCTTAAACATATAACCCGTTGCCGCCTTCAGTCCACCTACTGTGTAATACGTCTTATTCTTTGCATATCCACTTCCACCAGTTGATATTGCATTTTTGTGTTCAACCCATTTTTTACCAGTCGGATCATATCTGTATATTATATAGCCATCTGCTCCAGCTACTGAATTAAATCCTATATCCACACTGTTCGCAGTACTTGACGTTATCTCTTTCTTGTTCTTTCTCAGATAGGATACTCCTCCAACTCCACCTACCGGCTTTGCAGGATTCGTATATCTGGCAAATGTCGACGTCTGTCCAATTTCTACACTGGTTTTACCTTTTGTCAGATATGCCTTTACCATAAATTTATATGCAGAATTCGCTTTAAGCTTCTTGACAGCAGTCTTGTTCCCGGTGCCTTTATATACCTCAACCCATTTATTATTGTCATATCTGAACAGCTTGTACTGTGTGGTACCCTTTATCGCGCTCCACTTTAGGGTAATACTGTTAGCAGTCTGTGTCGACACTATCTTGCTGATCTTGGCTTTTGAGATCTTGAAGTTCACCTTATTTGTTCCCTTGTACTTGTCCTTGTACGTAATCTTCACTGTTGCCGTTCCCGGATAAGTGTTGTTCGCGTACGTACATGCATAATCTGTTCCATTCTCCAAAGTAACACGCTTGCCTTTGACAGTTCCGGTGATCTTCACTGTAGGCTTCTTTGCTGCGCCATCATACACATACGACGATGCACTCAGACTGACACTAAAATTGCTGGCGTCTATCTGAGAATCTGTCGGTGATGCGTCCCCCGATGTTGCCACGTCTGCAGCAACCACCGCCTGGGCATCCTCTGCCGCATACGCCTTTACCTCGCCGCCAAATCCGGTGAAACTGCCAATTGCCATAACTGCTGACAACGCAATTGCCAGCATTCTTGTAGATGTTTTTCTCATATCTGTCTCTCCTTTCTTAATAGATAACGTAACGTTTAACCATATACAGATTATACAACTTATTTTGGCAAATGTATACAAAATATTATCATTTACACTAACCTATTCTGCATAAAAAAGAGATCTGTCTTTCATCTGATTAAAGCTGAATAGCAGATCTCTTTTTTAATATGAAACTTTAATTCTACATCGCCTTCTTGTATATCTCAGCGATCTCCTCCTGTGTAAATACCACAGGGTTATTTGCTATGCTGGCTGCTGATACCTTCATGCAGTTCTCAGCCATCCAAGGAATATCCTTCTCCTCGATTCCGAGGTCTGAAAGCTTGACATCCAGATCAAGATTCTTCAGAAGAGTTCTGATCTTCGGTGCCAGATCATCCGCTGTGATACCACCAAATATTCTGGCGATCTTCGCAAACTTGAAGTGATCTCCCTTGTTGGATGCCTCGATGATAACAGGTGTCAGAGCTGCAAGTCCCTTGCCGTGAACTATATCCTTAAGTCCGCTGGCCGGATGCTCCATTCCGTGAGCCAGTGTAACTCCGGCTGTGTTGATGACCATACCACCTATGGTGCTGGCCAGTGTTATCTTCTCCCAGCTCTCCTGGGTTCCTCTGCCCTTATATACATCCACAAGATTGTGGGCGATAAGATCAATCGCATACAGTGCAAGCGCATCTGTAAATGGCTGCGAGATCTTTGATGTGTATGCCTCCATGCAGTGGCACAGTGCATCGAATCCAACCGCTGCTAACACGTGCTTTGGCATAGTCTTCATGCAGTCCGGATCCACGATGGATACCTTTGCCACGATGGCATTGCATCTGAGCGACTTCTTGTCGCCATTTTCCGGATTGGTGAGAACTGCAAATCCATTTCCCTCTGAACCTGTTCCACAGGTTGTAGGAATAAGTACAAGCGGAAGTACCGTATCGCTGACCCAAGCGAAAATACAACCTTAACCTGATATCCGGTGGAAAGGGAATAGAGAACATCGTAAGCTGGGTATACATATCAGAGGATATATCCACATCCACATTCTTGAACGGAGGGGAACCTGCGGACTTATTCTGAATACCGGCAGATATATATTTGAGGAGGACATGACCGATGAAATCGTCAGACTGTGCCACCGCTATTCATTTCCTCTTTTTACCATGCCATGGGATACAAGGATATTTGATATAACCCACGACTACTACAACAGGATATTTGAAGACTCCAGGGATGATGGCAACATGACCGCAGCATTCCAGAATATCCTCATGGGGAATTCCCTGACCGACGAGCAGGCTGACACACTAAGAGGCTCCGGATTCAACAATGGCTGCTACAACGTTCTGTCCATCGATGCAGAAGCAACGGACGAGTTCATGTATGTTCTGCAGAAGGTCTGCAACAATACAGATCTTGTCTTTCATGCATTTGTATATGATGGCAGTCCGATAGTCATCCTGAGGTGCCCTTCCTCCGGATCCATCGCAGACAAATGCAATGACATCGCAGAGGCTCTGGTGGCAAGATTCCCGGACCGCAGCATACATATGGGTTCCGGAAGCACGGTTTTGTCCCTTACAGAACTCTCCTTGAGTTACCGCCGTGCAATTTCCGCAAGGGAATTTGCTGCAGACAACATATACTGTGATTACAACAGTCTTGGATTCCTGCGTATTCTTCTGGAAGTTAATGATGCCCAGCTCATACACTCATTTATCGCAGAGCAGCTCGGTGGGGTCATAGAGTACGACAAAACCCATCACTCAGCTCTGACGGACACTCTGTACGAATATCTTAAGTGCAGCGGCAGTGTTCAGCACATCTCTGAGAAAATGTTCTGCCACAGGAATACAATAAATTACAGGCTCCGGATAATAAAAGAAGAGCTGGAATATGATCTCTCCGATGCGGAGGTCAGATTCCAGCTCATGGCTGCATATAAGCTCAGAGAGATGCGAAAAGTATAACTCTCTCCAATTATATCTATTACATAAAATGTGCATACACTGACGCGAGTATGACCGTGAGTATTCCTGTAACTGCAATCGACAGACTACTCATGGCTCCTTCAACCTCGCCGATCTCCATAGCCTTGGCAGTTCCGATGGCATGGGCTGATGATCCCAGGGCAAGTCCCTTTGATATAGGTTCTTTGATACGGAATATCTTGAACACGATCTCTCCGATTATATTGCCGATCACTCCAGTCACAACTATGACTGCAACCGTGATGGTCACATATCCGCCAAGCTCTTCCGAAACACCCATTCCGATAGCTGTGGTTATGGACTTCGGAAGAAGTGTCACATAATCTTTATGGGAAAGCCCCATGACCTTGCACAACACAAGGACTGTAGTCAGACTCGTTATTACTCCGGCAACTATACCGCCGAGCACAGCCTTATAATTGTGCTTTAAAAGCTCCCACTGCTCATAGAGTGGGATCGCAAGACACACTGTAGCCGGTGTGAGGAACCAGCTCAGATACTTTGCGCCTTCATTGTACACATCGTAATCCACATCAGCCACAACCAGCACCACTATAGTCACTATGATGGACACCAGCAGTGGGTTAAGTATAGCTATCTTAAGTTTCTTTTTAAGTACACTTCCAAACATATATGCCAGAAGGCTTATAGTCACCCCTGCAAATATGGACGATTCAAACAGATCACTCATTTTCAGTCTCCTTCTTCCTGTCTCTCCTTATTATAAGCTGTGATACCCAGCCTGAAGCAAGCATGACCGTTATGATAACGACCACCGTTATGACGCTGACTGGCACAAGCACAGGCTTAAGCGTTCCCCACGACGACATAAGGCCCACACCGGCTGGTATGAACATGACCGGCATGATCTCTATGAGAAACTTGCCCACACTCTTCACATCATCCAGCTTGATAATCTTCGTCTGCAGGCAGATGAACATGATCACCATACCATATATACTCGCCGGAATCGGTAGTGGAACTATATACTTAAGTATCTCTCCGATAAATGAGATGGCGAGGATTATAAAAAACTGCTTCAAATATTTCATCTTTTATGTCTTCCTTCTATATATATTTATCATGCACATATGGAGCAACGATTCACAACCTTGGTATACATGCCTGTATACAGCCTCCACATATCGGGCCTTTTTCATAAAAAAGGAGGTTCGATACACAGATATAGTTACTCTGTATATTCAAACCACCCTTTAACCCTTTGATTATTATATTCTCACTTTGATTTTATTCAATAGAATATTCTGCATTTTCTAAATTTTGATAAATATAACAATTTTTTTAATTCAATCTAAAAATATTTCGTAAATATTTCTATTGACTATTATTTTTCCAGAAATCTCATCCTATGAATTTTTCATGATCACTGTGTTCACGATATTCTCCACATACAATCTATCTCCTCTTGTCCTGTATGGCCTTAATGATCTGTATTATCGCAGTTGGTGCAAATGCAAGTCCCGCTATCTTCAGCACATCAGCCGCTCCAAGACTTACCACGCTGAACAGACTGTGAAGTCCCGGTATGAACAGGACCGCAGCCAGAAATGCCACTCCGGCTAAAAATGCATATACGCTGTATTTATTTGATCTAAATCCAAGCTTAAACATCGACTCCTCACTTCTGCAGTTAAAACCGTGGAACAGTCTGGCGAGTGTCAGTGTTGCAAATGCCATGGTAGTGGCTTTGGCCGGACTCACCGGCAGTCCAAGATGGAATGCTGTCATGGTCGCTACAGCGATGAGAAGGCCCTCCGAGAGCATCTTTGCCATAAAGTCAGATGTCAGTATTCCCTTCTTAGGATCCCTCGGTTTTTCTGAGAGCAGCGACGGATCAGCCGGCTCCATTCCTATCGCGAGCGCAGGAAGAGAATCTGTGAGCAGGTTGATGAACAACAGATGTACAGGTGCAAACGGAACAGGCAGGGCCGCTATCGAGGTGTAGAGCACCGCCAGTATTCCAGCTGTGTTTCCTGACAGCAGGAACAGTATCGCATTCTTTATGTTCCTGTATACATTTCGTCCATTTGACACAGCCTTGATGATGGTTGCAAAGTTGTCATCTGAGAGGATCATGGCCGCCGCGTCCTTGGACACCTCCGTGCCGGTTATTCCCATGGCAACACCTATGTCTGCTTTCTTGAGTGCAGGGGCATCATTGACACCATCACCTGTCATGGCTACTATATTGCCGTTCTTCTGCCATGCATCAACTATCCTTATCTTATTCTCCGGTGACACCCTGGCATATACAGATATCTTTGTTATGTCACGCGCAAGCTCCTCATCAGACAGAGCGTCAAGCTCCTCTCCCGTGAGTGCCATGTCCCCATCCTCGTATATTCCGATCTGCTTCGCTATGGCAACCGCTGTGATCTTGTGGTCTCCAGTTATCATGACCGGCTTTATACCCGCACGCCTTGCATCGGCAACCGCTGCCATAGACTCCGGGCGTGGCGGATCCACCATGGACACAAGTCCAAGGAATGTAAATCCATACTCAGTATCAACTCCCAGTACCTCATCACTTTCCTTATATGCAAATGACAGTACACGGAGGCCATTTTCTGAGAATGCCTTGTTCTGAGCCTTGATCTTCGCTTTTTCTTCATCTGTCATAGGCTTTACGCCATCGCTGTATCTCACGCTCACGCATCTGTCAAGCAGCACATCCACAGCACCCTTGGTGAGTATGGTCGGAACCCCATGAAGCAGATACTTTGTACTCATAAGCTTTCTGTCCGAGTCGAACGGAACCTCCTCCATTCTGTCCATGCAGTCCCTGAGTACATCCTCCTTCAGACTCCATTTTACAGTCTCCGCAGGAACAGAGATACCTGTACCCTCCGTCTCCATGCCTGGCATCATGTGGACCTGACGGAACATCTCAAGCAATGCATATTCCGTCGGATCTCCTATTCCTTTACCATCCACTATGCTGGAATCATTGGTGAGAACCGCATCATATAGCAGATACCTGTGGAGCTGGTTATGGGAATCAAGCTCCTCCGGCTTGTAAAGTTTTCCATCCAGATATATCTCCTGCACGGTCATCTTGTTCTGTGTAAGTGTTCCGGTCTTGTCTGAGCAGATGACTGACACGCATCCAAGGCTTTCAACCGCCTTGAGGTTCTTGATGATCGCATTCTCCTTCGCCATCTTCTGGGTGCCAAATGCCTGCACGATGGTAACTATCGAACCTAGAGCCTCAGGTATAGCTGCAACCGCAAGGGCAACTGCGAACATCATAGAATCAAGCACCGCCATCTTCCTGTAGATGCAGAGGACAAATACCAGCGCGCACACAATCATGATAAATGCCGCAAGTCTTGCACTGAACTTGTCAAGGCTCTCCTGAAGCGGAGTCTTTCTCTCCTTTGCAGCGTTCATCAGTCCTGCTATCTTACCTAGCTCCGTATCCATTCCTGTTCCAGTCACAAGCACCTCTGCTCGTCCATATGTAACAAGACTTCCTGAATACACCATATTTGTCCTGTCTGCAAGTGGCACGGAACCTTCTATTATTGCATCATTCTTTTCCACATTTGTAGATTCTCCGGTAAGTGAGCTCTCATTTACCTGGAGTGAGAAGTTCCTGAGTATCCTTCCATCGGCAACTATCATATCGCCCGCCTCGAGCAGCACGATATCACCCGGAACTATCTCTCGGGACGGAAGCTCCTGCTTCACACCATCTCTCATAACCTTTGCATTTGGGGATGAAAGCTGTTTCAAACTGTCAAGCGAACGCTCAGCTTTCACATGCTGCACTGTTCCCAGCACAGCGTTCATGACGAGTACCGCCAAGATTACTATGGTACTCTCGATATTGTCAGAAAACATAGAAATGACTGCTGCTATGATCAATATGATCACCAGCAGGTCACAAAACTGGCTGAGGAACACCTGTAATGTGCTCTTTCTCTTGCCTTCCTGGAGAACATTTTCTCCCTTCTCATTACGGATCTCCTCTGCCCGCTCCGTCGACAGTCCGCGGCTGTCTGTCTTGAATTCTTTTAGTAATTCATCACCGGAACAGTTCCAAAAATTTTTCTCTGTCATACACACCAGACTCCTTTTCTTCTTATTTTCGGATACCAGGCACATGCCCGGGGTCCATTTTTCTATTTCCCAGATCAGCAATATTATCTATGCATCAAACATAATATCATCTGATCTTATATGCTTATCACGCAAAGAAAAGTCTGTTGTGTATTCAGCTATCTCTTTTTCTTACATACAACAAAGGAACGAGACCTTCATTGCATGATAAACACACAATAAAAGTCTCGTTCCTTTCAAGTTCTATATACACTACTATATATACTCCGAAAGCGTGCGTCCCGGTTCCCTGCACAGGTATGTCCCAGCCAGAAAACGTGATGACGAGATCGCACAACATCTTATAACCGATGCGAACTACTCCCTGATATTTCCGACATAATAACACGGGAACCCTTTGATTGTCAAAGGATTCCCGGCTAGTATTTGGTAAAGAAATTATAAACTTTTAATTCAGAGCATCATAGCCGCTCTCCTTTGTACGGATCTTAGTTGCAGTGCGGATCTCGTAGCTGAATATCTTGCCGTCTCCAACCTCGCCTGTATATGCCGCCTTCTGGATAGCCTCGATGGTCTTCTTCTCCCATTCCTCAGATGACACAACTATCTCAAACTTGATCTTCGGCTGCATCACCACATCTACCTCCGTACCACGGACAAGCTTCTTATATCCTCTCTGTGCTCCGCATCCCATAACCTGAGACACTGTGATTCCATTTACATCTATGGCATTCAACGCTTCCTTGACGTCCTCAAAGACCTCCTCGCGCACGATAGCCTCAACCTTTATCATCATAATAGATCTCTCCTTCCTATATCTTTGCTGTCCTACGAATCAAGTCCATTGAATGTTGGATATGCACTCTCGCCGTGCTCTGAGATATCCAGACCTACCTTTTCTTCTCTGTCTGTTACACGGAGCGGTGTGAAAAGTCTCACAATTCCAAGACAGATAAGTGTTCCGACTACGGCAACTACGATCGTAACCACAATGCCAACAAGCTGCATCAGGAACAAATGTACATCTCCGAATACCAGACCATCCCAACGAGCTACACTGTTGATCGAGCTCTTTGCAAATAAACCTGTTGCGATACCTCCCCAGATACCGCCGATACCATGACATCCAAATGCATCAAGTGCATCGTCTATCTTCAGCTTACCCTTAAGGAATGATATTGTAAAGCAGCAGATTGGGCTGACAAGCGCACCGATGATGAATGATGACCAGATCGGCACAAATCCAGCGCCAGGTGTTATAGCCACAAGACCGACAACAAGACCTGTTGATGCACCGACCAGGGTAGGTTTTCCATCCTTTATCACATCTATTATCATCCATGAGAGCATTGCGCTGGCACTGGCAATTGCCGTTGTCATGAATGCATGTGCTGCAAGACCATTTGCGCCGAGGGCACTTCCGGCATTGAAACCGAACCATCCAAACCAAAGAATGAATGCACCGAGTGCTACAAATGGAATGTTGTGAACTCTGTATGCTGTGTTCTCATATCCCTTTCTTCTTCCAAGGATGATAGAGAATACAAGAGCGCTCACACCTGAGCTTATATGTACTACATTTCCTCCCGCGAAATCAACTGAACCGATCTCTCCGAGGAAACCACCCTGGCCCCATACCATGTGAGCCATCGGATAATAAACGATGATTGACCAGAGCATGATGAAGAAGAACAACGCCTTGAACTTCACACGTCCGACCAGTGAACCGGTGATAAGCGCCGGTGTGATCATGGCGAACATCATCTGAAATGCAACGTATACAAGATGAGGTATATTGTCCGCATAAGGACCAGCCTCATCCATCTTTATCCCGTTAAGTGCAAACCACTTGAGATCTCCTATAACACCTCCGTGGTTCGTGCCAAATGAGAGCGAGTAACCGAACAGCACCCACATGACAACTGAAAGTCCCATGATGGCCGTACATGCCATGATGGTATTTACAACATTTTTCCTCCTGACGAGGCCTCCGTAGAAGAATGCAAGTCCGGGTGTCATGAAAAACACCAGAGCCGCACAGATCATAATAAAACCAGTATCTCCCGTATTCATAGTTTCTTCCTCCTTAATTATACTCATCTGGGGAACGCGATATCTCATTCTCCCATGGGGACGGAGGTACCTGTCCCCTCCGTCCCCATTGTCGAAACAAAAAAGGCGCCAAACGAATCTTTTCGATTCATTTGACGCCTTTGTCGTGATTTATAATAGCAGACTTCAGAAAATAATGCAAGAGGTAATTTTAAATTGTTTTTCACAAGCTATTTTGTTGTTTTCGCAAAGTTTCTTAACTAAATCTTTATCGCGTACTCAATTTAGACATATCAGATTTTTTACGGCTGCTATTTCTACGCCACCCCTGTGGGCTCCATTCCAGCATTTCCAGCTGCTGCCATACTTACATTTGCCGTAACCGGGATATGTTCCTTACATGCAATTGCAACATCCCGCATGGATGGCACTGACACACTCTCTGTCTGCCAGAACCGCTCTGTAACCACGGATATTGCATGTGTGATATGTCTGTAATCATTCTCGCATCCCAGAGCCTCACTGACATATCTGTAATGAATTTCCTCAAGATATTCAACTATATCTATTCCATCATCAATACTATCTAAATTTACATTATCGGATGATATCATCTGATTCACATAGTCATGCAGCTCTGTCTCGTACTGGCAGTGTTCTCTAAGATTCCCAGGAAATATACTGTTGTGCGGATATGTGAATGAATCCGCCACATAGTGAACAAGCTTTCCGAGAAGAAAGCTCTGTCTGACAGTTCCCATTCCGCCTTTCTCAAGTTTCTTTGTGAGTTTTTCCATATACTTCATGACATTTTCGTAATTGTGTCCTCTAAGTTTCTCCTCGCCACGGATGCTGCCCCTGAAATAAGTCAGCATATTGATATCCGGCTCTATGCTGCCAAATATGAACGCCGCCTTCTGCAGCTTAGATGCGCCGGCATCCATGTGATCCATAATATATCTGCTCAGATTCATGTGGTCTGCTGTTCTCATATTTAACGCCTCCTGCCTGTTCTGCCATCAAGCACAGCTTGATAAGCTTCTCATGTACAAATGTATCCTCTATATCTTTTTCGTTGTATATAGTGTAAACGATAGATATAAAATCCACAGGAAGAAACTATAAATACTTTCTAAATAGACCGTAAAATATTCAGAAATTCATGGCAATTAAGAGAGTTCCAGCAGTGATGCATACCACGCCAACAGCCGCTTTCTTGGTCAGCTTTTCGTGGAACACGATTCCTGAAAATGCAATGGTGATGAGCATGCTCAGCTTGTCTATCGGTACTACCACGCTTGCCGGTCCGTCCTGAAGTGCCCTGTAATAACACAGCCAGGATGCGCCGGTTGCAAGGCCGGAGAGGATCAGAAAAAGCAAAGTCTTGCCGCCGATATATGTGTCTGCATTCCAGGCTCCTGTGACAAATACCATCAGCCAAGCAAACAGCAGAACCACAACTGTCCTTATAGCCGTCGCCACATCAGAATCCGTCTTTCTTATACCGCATTTTGCAAGTATCGCCGTGATCCCCGCAAATGACGAAGAACCCACTGCAAATAATATCCACATTTTACGCGCCTCCCATTTATATGTGACCGTGAGCCACACTTACATTTATCATTTTGTATCATCTTTACTATAGGGTAACACTATTTTGACTCCAAATCCATCCTTGCGGTACCCCCGCTCAAAGCCGCACAAAAGGCAGGCTCACATAAGGACGCTTTCAAAAAGTGACCGATTGAGAGCAGCACAACGCCACAGAGATTTAAAACTCTGTGGCGTTGTGCTTTTTTATAGCTAACAGGAAAATGATTAGAAAAATTTTGATCTTTGATTAAGGTTGCGGGCGTAACAGTTACTGAAAAGTGATTTATTCTACAACGGCGGCGTCCGTCAGTCTGGAATAGTGAGCAGTGTTGATATGGCCATACCGATTGCCGTAGCGAGAATCATTGCGATAACGCAGGGGCGAAAGACGGAAGAACAACGCCGAGCGTACCAAGCGATATTCAGCCCTTCAATTCCGAAAAGATTTTCTATTGCATATCGGTTCAAATCCTTGTTTTCTCGCTTTTCTCAGTCTACCCGCAGCATACGGTAACCGACGCCGATATGCGTCTG
>OLOR01001379.1_pt1 | contig 22475 bp, 16 predicted proteins | sample 1672521 | NCBI WGS metagenome assembly OLOR01 (sample SAMEA3136695, study PRJEB25190) | human gut metagenome | biome: human gut; feature: human-associated habitat; material: faeces | place: Austria | collected 2013
CGCGGACCGCCCTGACCACCTTGGACCGGACGACCGCCACGGAAGCCGCGGCCCTGCCCCTGGCCTTGGCCGGGACGGCCCGGACGACCGCCACGACCGTTATCAGCAGTCGGACGAGCCATCGGATGCGGACGCGGAATATCACCCGGCGTCGGGGTGTGCATACCCTGCTTGCGGGAGAACGGGTTGTTGCCCGGGCGCGGGCCCTGAGCGTGCGGGCGCGGAATCGCATTTGAAGCGGCATTGCCGCCATTGGCACCGGCGCCGCCCTGAGCGTGCGGGCGCGGAGCCGAAGCATTGCCGCGGTTGTTCTGATGCTGAACCGGCTGGCCATTGTTCGGACGGCCCTGGTTGTTACGACGATCGTTGTTACGGCGATCGTTCGGGCGACTCTGACGACCGTTCTCACGGCCTTCGCGATTATCGCGACCATTCTCACGGTTGTCGTTCTGACCGTGGCGGCCGGGGGTCGGCATGCCGGGGCGTGCGCCGCCCTGCGGACGCGGTGTCGGTGCACCCGGAGTCGGAGCCTGCTGATGTGCCGAGGCAGGCGATGCCTGACGTGCGGGAGCGGCCGGAGTCGGTGCGGAAGATGAAGTGGAAGCCGGGGCCGAAGGTGCGGCCGGGCGGCGCTGCTGCACGGGCTTGGAATCGCCCTTGGCGTTGTCCTTGGCGAACTCTGCCTTCAGACGCCGGGCTACCGGCGGTTCAATCGTAGAAGAAGCGGACTTGACGAATTCTCCCATGTCCTTAAGCTTCTCAAGCACGGTTTTGCTATCGACATTCAAAACCTTAGCCAGTTCGTATACGCGTGGTTTCGCCACTAATTACTCCTATTCTGTGACCACGCGCGTGCATGGGCGTGGTCAGTTGGTGATGACGGCAAGCCTACCCTGTCTCATCGTGCGACCATGATCGTGTTACCTCGTCTCTGGTGTGGGCGATTTCGCGCACACTGCGCCAGCCCACATACGCCAATCAAGCATACTCATAGCGCTGGATAGCGTAGACGCAGCGAGCCGCGCCATTGCTGACGCGGCTCGTATCAGGAAATAATGCGCCCTGAAGATCATTCGCCTTCGAGCCCGGCGGCCTATTCGGCTTCCGGAGCAGCAGCCTCGGCCGCAGCCTGGGCGGCCTTTTCGGCGGCGACCTTCTTGGCATGGGCCTCGGCGGATTCGATGCCGATCTTCCAGCCGGTCAGCTTGGCTGCCAGTCGTGCGTTCTGGCCTTCCTTGCCGATGGCCAAGGACAGCTGGTCGTCGTGGATGAAGGCGATGGCGGTCTTGTTCTTCTCGCTGATCACCTGCACGCCGGTGGCCACAGCCGGGGACAGCGCGGCTGCCACGAACTTGGCCGGATCGTCGGAGTAGTCGACGATGTCGATCTTCTCCGGGCCAAGGTTCTCCATAACGGCACGCACGCGAGCGCCGCCGGGGCCGATCAGCGCGCCCTTCGGGTTCACGCCATCGGTGTTGGCCTTGACCGCGATCTTGGTGCGGGCGCCGGCCTCACGAGCGATGGCCATGATGGACACGGCACCGGAGACCAGTTCCGGCACTTCGCGCTCGAACAGCTTGCGGACCAGCTCCGGGTGGGAGCGGGACACCACGATTTCCGGGCCCTTGATGCCACGGGCCACGTTCACCACGTACACGCGGATGCGTTCGCCGTGGCGGTAACGTTCGCCGGGCACCTGCTCACGGCGAGGCAGAATGGCTTCGACATCGCCCATCGCGACATGCACGTTGGAGGGGTCGGAAGCATCCTGCTGGATGATGCCGGTGATGAGCTTGCCCTTCTGGCCGGAGAACGCACCGAATACCTTCTCATCTTCGGCGCGGCGGAACAGCTGGGTGATGACCTGGCGTGCGGTGGCTGCGGCGAGACGGCCGAAGTCACGCGGGGTGTCATCGTATTCCTCGCCCAGCTTGGGAACGGGGTAAGGGTTGTCTTCGGTGGGTTCGACCGGAATTTCGTCGGCGGCCCACACGGTGAAGTTGCCGGAACGTTCGTCAAGCTCCACGCGCGCGTGCTTGGCGGCGTGCGGGGTCTTGAGGTAGGCGAGGCGCAGGGCCTCTGCCAGCGCATCATCCAGGGTTTCGGAGTCGATTCCTTGCTCGGCGGCGAGCTTGTGTATTCCTGTCAGGTCCAGTTCCATCGATCCGTACCTCCTATGAAGTTATGTGGCGCATGGCCTATGAGTGGTCACAGTTAGCTATTAGTGTAGGTTTCCATGCAGACACGCTTCTCTTCAGGACGGTTTACCCGGCGCTTGGCATCCGTACTATGCGCGAGCGCGATGCTGTGTTCGCTTTCGGCGTGTTCGATGCCGCGACTGGCCGGACGGGCCGAGGCAGAAGCTCAAATGACCCCTTGCGAGAAAGCGATGACGTTGGCGGGCTACGCCACCCATCCGGCTGAAGGCACGCCGTTATTAGAGCAGTATGCCACCGGTCTGGCCGCTCCCCTGGCTTGGATTGACGTTGCCGGGTATTGTTCGGGTCGTTTTGCCGAGGGAACGTTACGTGACGCGCAGACCAAGCAATGGCTGGCTTTTCTGGCCGATAAATTCGGGCAGTCCGCGCCTGAGGTGACGCCGGCGCGTCTTGATGGCGTCACGTCCGCCAACGTTGATCGATCGGTATTGGATGCGATGGCCGTGGCCGAGGATCGCGCCGGATTCGCTATCGAGGTCTTGGCCGCACGAGGACAGACCGCTGGGGCTACGTTGGCGTTGAGCGATATGCATAAGACCGCCGGGCAGCAGTTGGTTGCGCTGGCGAACGGCAATTTTGATGATTCCGGCGCACAATCCAGTTCTTCCGGCCAAAACGACCCCCGCCAAAAGGTCTATGCCATCGACCAACTACTGGCCAACCCCACCACCATCGCCGACAAGGCAAGCGGCCAAACCGTACCGACCGCCGCCGCCATCGAAATGGACTGCGCCCGCGCGCAGATCAAGGCCGTGACCGAATCGAAATCTTCCACCGAGAGCGATACGCTGCTCATCCTCGCCGCACTGGCCGCCAAGCACGCCTACACCGCGTTCCAACTTGGCTACCCAGCGACTGACGCCGCATTGTTCGAGTAGACACACACTCCTCACGAAGCCGATGCGAACTTGTTGGATGCTAGTGGGCAAGTCGAGTTGAGGCACGTTCCACCAATGTGAAATCGGTGGTGTACGTACGGGCCGGGCCTGAGTATCCTTCGATGCGGTCGATAAGCATGTCAACGGCATGCTTGGCATAATCATCGATATGAGGATCGATGGTGGTCAGCGCCGGCACCGAGTACTCGGCTTCCGGCACGTTATCGAAGCCTATCAGTTGCACGTCTTGAGGGACTCGTAAACCACGACGCTGTAGCTCATGAACGGCACCTAGTGCCATGGCGTCATTGAGACAGACCACTGCTTCAGGGCAAGGTAACGAGTCAAGCATCGCTGCAGTGGATTGCACACCACCATGCTGATTCCATCCATGGACCGGAATAACATATCGCCAGTCCACGTCAAGCCCTCGTTCCTTGAACGCCCGTACATAGCCCTGGGTACGTAACTCTTGGGTGCCTTCTTTCTGACTTTTCAAAGAATCCCAATCAGTTATCCCCGGCGGGGCACCCAATAGAGCAATAGCTCTGACTCCGGTATCAAGCAATCTGCCCACGGTCTGCTGTACAGCTGACACGTTAGGCATGGTCACCAAATCACTTTTGCCGTAAGACAGATAATCGCCTGCCATTACCACAGGATATGGCTGTTCAAGTGCAGCACCGTCATCGACAAGAGCGCGTTCAGTAAAGAAAATCCACCCATCGGCTCCCAAGCGATAGGTCTCTTCAATACCATCCGCCAAGCCAGTGCCATCGGAGCCATAGGTATTGATAATAACCCCGTATTGGCGCTCCTTGGCAAAATCAATGACCTTATCAGCTAGATACGGAGCAAATGGCTGCGAAAAGTCGAAGATATTCAGGCCTATCAGCCTGGTGCCACCGGAACGGATGGAACGCGCCGACAAATTAACCGTATATCCAAGTTGTCGCATGGCCCCTTCCACTCTTTGTCGCGTGTCCGGGCGCATTCTTCCAGTGTTGTTAATCACGTTAGATACGGTCTTAATGGAGACATCAGCCGCTTTGGCCACGTCTTTAATCGTTACGCGGCTGCCCATATCTCTCCTTCGCATATCTTGTCGTGGCACCACCATCGCCTATCCACCCATGATATCCCCCTATCTTAAGCCCAAGGTCACAGAAGGTCACACAGATATTGCAGACGCCGGAATGCCGTCATAGATATCATTCCGGCGTCCACGATGCTTGCGCATACTATGGGATCATTGCACCGACAATGTTGCGGCTCCGGCATGCGCTTGAACCCGCTGACCGCCACATTCGACAGTCCATCCGTCTTCCACGGAATCGCAGCGCACTTCAAGCACATCATTCGTACGCCGAATCCGGAAGATCGTCTCAGCGGCATCTTCCTCAAAACCATGCCGCAGGACCAGTTGGCGCCATTCCGAGTCAAGGGCCGCCGGATCATAAATCTTCAGGATCACGTCGTCGGTCAAATCCCCATCGGTGTCGCAACGTCCTTCCTGCATTGGAATGACCGCACCTGGACGCGCCAGCAACGGCATGGTCATGTAATCGAATTGTTCCTCGATCCATCTCGGACCCGCGATTCGCTCTCCATTGAGTACGTTCGTCCAAGTTCCTTCCGGCACATAATAACGAACCACTCCATCTGGAGAAAAGACCGGAGCAACCAGCAAATCATCGCCCAGCATGTACTGACGATCCAGATATTCTGCCGCTGGATCGTGAGGGAACTCCAAAGCCATGGGACGCATCAGCGGAATGCCTTCTTCGCTGACCTGTTTGGATCCATAGGCCAGATACGGCAGCAACGACAACTTCAATTTGGTGAACTTGCGTAGTACATCACAGGATTCTTCATCGAAGGCCCACGGCACACGCACCGAATGGGAACCATGCAGCCGCGAATGCGTCGACAGCAAACCAAACTGCACCCACCGCTTGTACAGGTCAGGACCAGGATTGCCTTCGAATCCACCGATGTCATGCGCCCAGTACCCAAATCCAGACGACATCAACGATAGGCCGCCGCGCAGCGACTCGGCCATCGCCGTATAAGTCGATTCGCAGTCGCCGCCCCAATGGACAGGGAATTGCTGTCCACCAACGGTGGCGGAACGGGCGAACAGCACCGCCTGTCCCTTGCCAAGCTTTCGCTCCAAGAATTCGTAGACAGTCTTGTTGTACAGATACGTGTAGTAGTTATGCATTTTGACCGAATCGGAACCATCTTCATAAACCACTTCAGTAGGCACTGATTCTCCGAAATCGGTTTTAAAGCAATCCACACCCATATCAATAAGCTTCTCAAGCTTAGAGCAGTACCATTCACGAGCTTCCGGCTTCGAGAAATCGACCAGGCCCATGCCCGGCTGCCAAAAATCGGTCTCGTAAACGCTGCCATCAGGAAGCTTGAGCAAGTAGCCCTTAGACATAGCCTCGTCAAACAACGGCGACATGGAACTCAGGTAGGAGTTAATCCATACGCACACCTTGAGACCTTTACGGTGATGCTCGGCAATGGTTCCCCTCGGATCACGGAACATATCTCCATCCCATTCGAAGTCGCAGAAATGGTATTCCTTGAGCCAGAAGCAGTCATAGTGGAAGACTGATAGTGGGATATCTCGTTCCTGCATGCCATCCACGAATCCCGCTACAGTGGCATCATCATAATCGGTCAGGAATGATGTGGTCAGCCATAAACCGTATGACCATGCCGGCAGATAGGGAGCACGTCCGGTCAGCTTCGTATAACGGCGTAGTACATCTTTTGGTTCCGGGCCATTAATCACATAGTATTCAAGTCGATGTCCTTTAGTGGAAAACTGCACTTTGCCCACAGTCTCAGATCCGACCTCAAATGACACGTCTTCGCTATGATTTACGAACACGCCATAGCCTTTATTCGTCCAATAGAAAGGGATGGCTTTGTACACAGCGTCAGATGAGGTACCGGCATCAGAGTTCCACATTTCCACGGTCTGTCCATTCTTGACGAAGTGGCCAAATCGCTCTCCGAAGCCGTAGACTTTTTCGTCTAGGGCAAGACGCAGCTGTTCACGCATGTAATGGATACCGGTCGACTGTTCGGTATATGCGCCCAGCCCCTTGTACGACGTTCCAGTGAGACTATGCCCATTCGCTCGGAAGTCCATGGACCAAATCTCGCCAGGATTGGAGACGGCGACTTCGAGCGAGCCCGCACGAAACACCGTGGCCCCGTCCCCGGTCTCAATGTCGAAATTCGCATCCTCATCAATATTCAGATGAAAATGTGGATCTGGATTCACCGCTCCACGAAAATGCTCTTCCACTACTTTGATGATTCCTTCGGCCGGGGTCGATAAAGTAACTGTGAATACCGGACCTCCTAAGGAATCCCCACGCCCATTGACCAGATTCGCAGAAGCATGTGCACAAATCCCGTTATCGGTTTTCGCGATGTCATGTGTCTGTCGGGCCCATGCTGCGGTAAAGCCTTCACGCACACGCCAATATCCATCGGAAAATTTCATTTGTTTGCCTTTCTTCATTGTTGCCCCACGCTGGGCGAAAGATACATCGATACACTATGGCCAGTGGGAAGGAGAGGAGGAGAACCACCGGCCAACAGTGCATCGGGTTCGGTTATTTCACAGCTCCGGCGGTAATGCCCTTCGTCAACGTCCTCTGGAAGATGAGGAAGAAGACAAACGCCGGAATAAGGGAGATAAGGCTTCCCGCGTTGATAGTCGGAACGTCCATGATGCGGTCGCCCTGCAACGACGCGATTGCCAGCGGTATGGTCTGAGTATCTCCAGACACTAGGAAAATCAAGGTGAAGTAGAACTCGTTCCACGTCCAAATGAAGAAGAAGATGAACAAGACCGCGCAGTTCGACTTCATAATCGGGAACACGACGTCACGGAGTGTGCGCCAACGACCAGCCCCGTCGATTTGTGCAGCTTCCAACAGCTCCTTGGGGAATGTCGACATCACCGAGCTGAGCAAATATGTGCCAAACGCCATATTGATAATGCCGCATATAATTACGATGGTCCATTGAGAATTGCCCATGCCCACCGCGTTGAACATGTAAAACAGTGGGTAGATGAATCCTTCTCCTGGCAGCATGGTCAGAATCATGAACAGTGCAATAATCACTGAGCTACCACGCACACGGCCGATACCCAGCGCATAGGCGTTAAATAGCGAGAGCACCACGGACAACAGCGCAGACACCACGGAAATCCACAATGAATTCCAGAACTTGATGGGGAAGTCGGTCGCTTTCCAGAAATTCACCAAGCCACCGAAATACAGTTCATGAGGCAGGCTCAACGGACCGTTCTGTGTGTAATCTTGTGACGTTTTGAACGCATTGAGCACCATAAGGAACAGAGGCGAGAGAATCAGAATCGCAAACAACACACATGCAATGAGAATTACCCATCGCAATAGATTAATAGGCTTGCGCGTCTTGGACTGCTTAACTCGATCACGCTGTTCAATACGATTCATACGAGCTTGGATGCCTGTTTTGACAGATGATGATGCGCTCATACGATCAGAGCTCCTTCACGTTCCCGAGCAGCGCTACGGTTCTGGAACACCATGATGACAGATGCGACGATGGCGATGACAATCGCCAACACGCTTGCGATGGCCGCTCCATAGCCAATCTGTGATTTACCGAAGAAATTAATGTAGGAATAGTAGGACGGCACAAGGGTGGAGCTTTGCGGACCGCCCTTGGTCAGCATATAAACAGGTCCAAAAACCTTAAGCGCCGCAACAGTGCAGGTCAGTACCACCACGAAAATCTCAGGTTTAATCTGAGGCAGCGTGATGGCGCTGAATCGCCGCCACCACCCGGCACCATCAAGCGATGCAGCTTCATACAGCTCGGGATCGACTCGCCCCAACGCCGACATGAAGATGACAACCGGATATCCTATCTGGCTCCACACCAACATCAGCATCACCGCATAAATCGCAAGATCTGGGTCGCCTAGCCAATCAGGAGTCTTATCCATGCCGAAAAGTCCGGCAAGAATTCGATTAATCGCGCCGGTCTGTGAATTAAGAATCCAATTCCACAGAATGCCGGCTACACCGACGGGAAGAATTTGTGGCAGGTAGTAGCAAGCCCTCAAAAAGCTCGATGTCTTACCACCGAATTCACGACCGATATAATCGAACAATACTGCTGCAAGAATCAGACCGATAAGCAGCGGAATAATTACCATGGCCACAATCATGTACAACGAATTGGAAAATGAGGTCCAGAACTTTTCATCCCCCAGTAGTTTGACATAATTGTCCAAACCGATGAATTTCATTTTGCTGCGGCCACCACGCCAACTGTGCAATGAAATCCAAATATTGGCGATAAAAGGAATCAGCAGAATCACCACGGTACCGATGGCACCGGGAACAATGTAACGGCCATAACCGCTACGAATACGCTTTTCATATATTTTCTCGTTATTGGAAAGCTGCTTCTTCTGCCGCTTTCCTTGAGATGAGCCGTTGCCATGAGACATGGTCTCCTCCTTTTGTCAATGGACACCGACGATATGGGATGCGGGCTGGCGACAGTGCCAGCTCTGTACATGAGTGCGAATGTGTCAGGCACGGTGTGGGAAGATGATCAACAATGAACATCCATCCCACACCATGCCACACTACGTGGCTTTATCGTGTAGTCGAAGAGACAGGAACTCGTTACAGTCCCAGATCTGACTTTCCTTCCTCATAAGCAGCCTTGATTTCACCGGTTGCCTGCTCAGGAGTGGAGTTGCCGTTAATCAAGCCTTGGAGAGCCGAATTCAGAGCATCATACATGCCGGCACTTGGCCAATCCGGGTACAACGCAATCGCATCGTTGTCGAGCAACTGTTCGAACACCGTGTTGAACTCTTTGACAGAGTCCTGCATGTCATCGAAAGTCTTCAGCGGATTCTTAAGCTCATCCGGCAAAGAGTCAATCGAGTAATCATCAGAGGCATTGAACGGCAAACCAGCTTCAGTAGCAAGCATGTTCTGCACATCTTTGGAGAGCAGGAAGTTCAGGAAGTCGGCAGCAAGATCCTTATGCTTAGAGGTTTCCGGAACCACCCATAGTTTGCCGGTTGCACCGGTGTTCAGCTTCTCGTTGCCGGGCAAGGCACGGAACGTGCTCTTGAAGTTGCCATCCTGATTGACACGTCCGAACCACCACGAGCCAGAGAACATGATTGGGTATTCACCTGCACAGAACTGTGTAATCATATCCTCAGCGACCAGACCACCGGAGTTGCTCGGAAGATATCCCTTCTGGACCCACTCGGAGAACTTGTTCGCAGCATAGGTGAATGGCTCACTGGAGAAGTCGACGTCGTGCTCATAGGATTGATAATCGTCAACAAACTGGCGATTGGCCTTAGACAGTACCAGCTGATACCACAGATGCTGCGAAGCCGTCTCATTGCCTTCAAAAGCAACCGGCGTAATGCCTTTGTCCACGAACTGCTGCATAGCGGACTCAAGCTCGTCGAAGGTTTCCGGAATAGCGATGCCATTTTTATCGAACATGTCCTGGTTGTAGTACGCCAGAACGAACTCACCGTTGATTGGCACGCCATACCATTCGCCGTCCGAGGACATAACGCCACCATCATCGGCCTTATATTTGGCCACAGTCTGAATGGATTCAGGCAACGTATCGGTCCAACCATATTTGTCCGCATATTCGCTTAAGTCAGCCAGAATACCTTGCGATGCGAGATTGCCAACAGAACTGGTCCCCTGGTTGTACATGGCCACGTCAGGAGCATCGTCAGCCTGCAGAGTCAACGATGCATTCTTCTGCATCTGCGGGAATGAAGTGTGGACTTCATTGATCTTGACATCTGGATTTTCCTTCTTGTACAGCTTGATGGCACGCTCCCACGTGTCACCACCGCCAGAGGAGTAATACCAAGAAATCGTGAGTTCCTTTTCATCGGACTGGGCCGTGTCGCTGCCGCCACATGCGGCAAGGGAAGTCAGCATCACCATTGAACTGACTGCGGCAACCGCACTTCTGAAGGGGTGCTTCATGTTCTTTCTCCTTATCATTGCTGCCAGCGCGGTGTTGCGCAGGCAAATCTTGTTGTTATTTGGTGGAATCCGGCATATCAATCGCATACACTCTGGCACTGCGACGATTGTCGGAAACAGTCAGACGGACATGTGTGCCATCAAGAGGCTCGACATGCCAATCGACTGCACCATGGCTCTTGTCGATGAGTCCCGGCTTCGGGAAAAACGGTCTCAAAGTGGCACCTTGCGGCACTTCTACAACAACGCTGTTTGCACCGCCGCGGTGCCAAATCGTCATATAGCCGGTCTCGTTATTATCCGCATAAGGCAAAAGCCCACTGGCCAACCAATCGCCCGAAAAAACCGGAAGTCCCAATGGCCAGAATGGCACCTGACCGGACTGGTTCCTCAGCACCTGCCGGTGCGCTTCAATGGCACCTCGGACCAGACGCAAGCGCCTCTCATCCATTCGGTTGACGAAACCTGACAGATACAGACGACCGGCGATACCTGCTGCAAGAGTGAAAACCGCAGTCTCGTCATCCATCTCCTGCTGAGCGTAGCCCCAATTGCCTTGTTGCTCCGGCAGAATCGACATTGAGGCTCCAGCTGCAATGGCAGCATATATAGCCGGATCACATTGGTCAGAAGTCGATTGCAGATCGAGACGTTGCAGCATCGCGTAGTCAGCACGCATGGCACCGGAACCACAATTCTCAATGACAAGCTCGGGATGCCGGTGCTTGAGATCGTCTAGCCACCGCACATAAGCACGGCTATGACCAAGCAACCCTTCACCTAGATATCCGGCATCGATTTCGGTACCAACCCCGGGTACGGTGTTGTAGTCGAATTTAAAGAATTTCGGCTGGAATTCAGCGATGATGCGCTCCATCGTGTCATCCATATGAGCGCGCGCATCAGGAGAACGGAAATCGAGATGGTAACGTCCATCGTCTGCCACGCGCTCGCCATGCCGGCAGAAGAATGCGGAATCCGGCAACTCATTAGCAATTGGAGAACGTACTCCTACGACTTCCGGCTCGAGCCATAGTCCCAGTCCCATGCCGGCCTTGCGGATGGCCGAAGCGATTCCTTTCAAGCCAAGATTGCCGAAACGATTGGTAGAGGGCTTCCACTCGCCAACCATGTCCCACCAGCCGCCATCGGCGCTGTCATACCATCCAGCATCGATGCAGAACACGTCCACGCCGAGCTTGCCTGCACCTTCAATTAGCGGCAGTTCTTTATCAGCCGTCGGATTGCCGAACAGGGTATTCATATAGTCGTTGTAAATGACCAGCTGTTCGGAATCATGGTTCTGACCGTTTACAGCCAAACGAGCAGAGCGCAATGCCCGACGATGTAACGTCATTTGTTCGACTACCTGCTGCCAGCCGCCTGAGCAAATGGCAAAGCTAGCTGGAACTGTGACAAAATCAGTGCGTTCGTCAAGCACAACGGCCCATTGATGATCATCCCCATTAGGACCGCCGGCCGTGATATGAAGGCCATCGATGCCTTCACCAATTTCCCAAGTCCATGGACCGTTGTGTTCGATTTGCCAAATCAGAGCCGAGCGACGAATCCCCTCCCCCATGGTTAAAACGCCAAGGGGAAGCTTCTCTCCAGTCGACCAAGTGGATCGCGAAGAGAGATTAAATCGTGCGCCCGGAACACGAGGATTAATGTTGGTATTGATGTCCGGCAAACCAATCTCGCGAAGTGGCGCCTGATGCCAATTATTTTCCGCGGCCCATGTGCTGTCGGCCCAGTAGACCTCGACTCCGTCAACTCCACCCCCAGCGGCACCCAACGGCACGGTGAGATTCAACGAAGACACTGCTTCTACCGGCAGCCGGCGTTCCGATGCGATGCGGGACTGGCAACTCACGGCACTGACTCCGGGGAACATCGAGAACTCCGTCTCAGTCAACAGGCCAGAATGTTCATCTTTCTGATCAATCCTGAGAACATGACGCATGCCGCGCTCATAGGTATAAGCTGCTACAAAACGGAGCTGACTTCCTTCCCGAGTATCGGTCAAGCGTTGATGATTCATGGTACGACCCGAGATAGAAGTAAGTACTTCCACAATGGGAAACGCACCTTTCTCGTTGTTCAATTCGCAGGCAGGACGCATACCATATCCGGACAAACCGGCGAGCACAACCGGAGCATTATCGCGAACTACGAATACCATGCAGATGTCATCGTTATGCCAGATCAATCGTCCATCAGCATCGACAATCTCTGTTCGTCCCTCACATGGAGTGAATTGGCTGCAATTCATGTGACGCTCCTCCCCTTATCTCGTACCTATATTTCGATGTTCACCCGTTCAAATCACCGCACATGCACGGCAGTCCAAGACACCGGAGGCAATGTCACATGTACGATGGCATCGTCGGCACTGAACGTAACAGAATCATTGGTGTGAAGAATCACGCGATCTTGGTTTTCCAAGGTGTTCCTAGCGAGCAAGTCCTCTTCATGTAGCGTCTGTGCGGTCGCTTCAGTGAAGTTGCCATCATCCGGCACTTGGATTTCGAAGTCATTGGACAATTCCAATGACCGATTGACCACGAAAATGGTCACAGATCCATCGGCCCCGCGTACTGCCACAGAGTTGACCACCGGTACCTCTCCATACTTGGCCGTGGCATAAGTATTCGAAGTCAGTTTGGGCTCAAGTACCGTACCGTTCTTGGCATATCTCGCAGTCATCGAGAATGGATAGAACGTCGTCTGGCGCCATGCCGGACCTCCTGGCTCGGTCATAATTGGCGCAATGACATTGACTAGCTGAGCAAGGCTCGCCGCATGAACGCGATCGGCGTTTTTGAGCAACGTAATCATGAGGTCGCCAAAGACCACGGCATCCGCAGCGGTGTAGCTATCTTCAAGCAGACGGGGCGCCACAGGCCAATTACCAATACCTTCCGGATTTTTGCTTGGTTCTTCATCGATATACCACACGTTCCATTCATCAAATGAGATGAATACGTTATGGTCGCTCTTAAGGCGAGCCTTGGTAGCGTCGATGGCGGCAGCGACATCCTTGATGAAGCCATCCATATCAACGCCGGATGCAAGGAAGCTTGCCATATCACGAGTGCCATCAGCCTGAAATTCAGGATGATAATAGGCATGACACGAGATGAAATCGACACTGTCATAGGCCTTTTCAAGAACCGTTTCTTCCCATTTACCAAATGTGTCCATCATGTGACTGGATGATCCACATACGACCAGCTCCACATCCGGATCAATCATGCGCATACCCGCCGCAACCGAGGCAGCCAATGTACCGTAGTCTTCGGCTGATTTGTGCCCAGTCTGCCAGGGGCCATCCATCTCATTGCCAAGGCACCACATCTTGATACCGAACGGGTTTTCCTTGCCATTGGCACGTCGTTCATCAGAGAGCTTAGTACCGCTAGGAACATTCGCGTACTCAAGCAAATCGAGAGCTTCCTCAAGACCACGGGTGCCAAGATTCACAGCTTCCATGAGCTCATTGCCGCCGACCTTGTCTAACCACTGAGACATCTCGTGCAAGCCGAACTGATTGGTTTCAGTGGAATGCCAAGCCAAATCAAGACGACGCGGACGGCTTTCCTTCGGGCCGACACCATCTTCCCAGCGATAACCGGACACAAAATTGCCGCCGGGATAACGTATGGTAGTGGCACCTAACTCACGAACCAGCTCAATGACATCTTTGCGGAATCCATCCTCATCCGCTTCGGGATGACTAGGCTCATAGATGCCGTCATATACACAACGTCCCAAATGTTCCACAAACGAGCCAAAAAGACGATCATTCACCGGAGCCACTTCGAAGGCATCGTCGACGATCAGACGGGAGGAATCTGAGGCGGTGTTGGACTGCTGCTCTGCCATTGTTATCCTTTGCTTCCATAAATTCGATACAACGTTGTCTCAGATAAGTAAAAATCACCGCTTCAGCGCGGAAGATAATTACTGAGTACAACTTGATACAACATCGTACCTATCATTTAGTTAGATGATACAACAAAGAACCAAATCATGCAACGACGAGGCGCAAAACATCTGCATAAGCGTGTATTTTCAAGGCAACACGCCGAAAAGAATCGGGCCAAAAGACAGAAAAAAGAACGTGTAAAGCGCCACTCGCCACTCACATACTTCAACAAATACAAATAACAGCAACCACAATTGATACAACGCTATATCATCATCCGAATCAAATCCATCCAACAACTGCCGCGGTCAAAATACCTAGCGAGGAAACATCATGCTTTAACGACCGTTACATAAGCAGTCTTAGCAAGAGGTAACGGCCAGAGGCCACGCACGTTGGACCGCGCGCATCCGTCATATAGACAATCACAGTGCGTTTGCTCACGGTCAGACTACCGCGCATCATGATACGATTCGTCCCGTAACCTTTGGTTAGGGGCACGACCCCGTAATCAACGCAAGGGCCCGACGTTAGCGCGTCGGACCCTTTTATCGCCCATCATCAATCTCATCGAAACCCGGAACTAGTGTATGAGCAAAAAACTGGTCGGTTCGGGAGACAGTACCGAGTAATCACTCAATTGACGAATCGCGGGACCGCTACCGTAGGACTTTTCCGATGCCTTATGATGCCGAAATGCATGCAACGTATTTCCTAGCCGGTTCCCGATCATGAGGCCGCATGCATAAGAGGACCATTTAAAGCTCCTGAACCGCCCTTCCCGCTTCCCGTCCGCAGATTGCCTCGCATTTCTGCGCTATTTACGGACCCAAATTGCATGCACAAGACGTCGATTTCTGCAATTACATGCATACAGGCGCTAGTTATAGGCGTTCTCGGGTCATAACTGGCCCTTCGCATTTGGGTGTGTATGGGCCGTGCGTTTTTATTCGGTGTGTGATCGAAAAAGCGAAGAAAACCGCGCAGCTTGGTTCCAAGTCTAGCGCGTTCGACGGCCGGGTGCTGCTCGGTCTGGACAGGCTCGGGTTGAACCCGGTCTCGCAACGCCACGTCACGTCGGGCTCGTGTGCCGGCGTGTGGCTGATCGGCTGCGATCCGACGGACGAGACCGACCGGTGCTGCAGCGAATGCGGGGCCGCGGGGCGGGTCCGCTCCTCGTGGCGGCGCCGTTTGTATTTAGTCAAGTCGATGTTTCGTGTTTCGTCACTGATTTTTTTTGGCTGTGAAAAACACTGCCGAACCCGCCCAACAAACATTGAAGCAATACAGGCACCAGCATCGACTGGAACGAGTTCCACACACGGGTCGAATGGCAGTCGAACGACTAGACCGCCGGACACACATTTTGGCCTATAACTCCATTTTGGCCTATAGCCCCAAAGGTGGGGTTTCGCAGAAACAAAAAGGGTTTCGAGGTGACCTCGAAACCCTTGCAGGCGGATAAGGCGAGATTCGAACTCGCGGAGGCTTTCACCTCACACGCTTTCGAGGCGTGCTCCTTAGACCGCTCGGACACTTATCCATGCTGCCAAAATGGCAACTTGTTCATTATGCCACATTCTGCCGACCTGGCAAATCGGAGTTTCGCTGAGCTCGATTCGGCGTGGGATAATGCGATTTTGTGTGAGATTGCAATGGGTCAGACGATGAGCCGATTAACAGTCCGAATTGGTCAACTGCGAAAATCCGAATTCTTCAACTACCAAAATCCGAATATTGGTGGTGGTAGAAGCGGTGACGGGGCCACTCTGCATTGAGTGGTCTCTCCCTCGGTCAGCCTTACGGCTGACAGCTCGAACGCAATTAAGGACAGCTTTCCAGCTGCCATTTTATTTGCTCACTGTCGTTCGCCTTCGCCTAAAAACGCCTCCGGCGTTTTCTTCACGGCTCAGCTCATCAGAGGGGGCTTGGAATTTTATTTATGCCACCTGTTCGTGGACGGAGGCGTTGACCCATTGGGACTGCTGGACGTTGTATCCAGAGAAGATGCCGATGTCGAGCATGCAGTCGCGGTAATCGCGGCCGTGGGCGATGGTGATGTAGCTGTCGTCCACCAATCGGTTATGCGTGGGATCCAGTCCGACCCATCGGCCATCCTGATACACCTCGACCCAAGCATGGGTCGCGCCCTCTCCCCCAAGCAAACCGGCAATGTAGCGCGCGGTCAATCCCACATGCCGGCACACGGACAGCATCACGTGCGCATAATCCTGGCATACGCCCTTGCGCTGAGCCAAGGCCTGTTCGGCGGTGGTGCGAATCGTGGTGGAACCGGGCGTATACACAAACGCCTTGTAGACCTCATCCATCACTTCGGCAGCCTGCTGCACCGGAGTGGCGTCGGAAGGCAGCGCCGCCAAGCGTTCGCGGCATACGGCAATCATCGCCTCCACGTTCGGGCCGGGAATGGTGAGCGCTGAATTGAATCGGTACAGCGGTTTATAGGCTTCCTTATGGATATGCGCATTGTCCACGAAGGCGATGCCGGTCACCGAGTAGCTGAATATGTCGTGCGGCTCAGGGATGAATCCGGTCATCACCACGGAGTCAAAGGAGTCGATGGTGGTTTCGAGTTCGGTTTCGGGCTGAATCTTCACTTCCACGTCAATCACCTGTTGGCGAGGGCCAGTGGAGGGAATACAGCGAAGCTGGAACCTGTGATCGGTGACCGGTGCGCTGAAGGACAGCCTCATCTCATAGTCGAACACGAGTTTTTTCACAACGTCTCCTGCACTTGCACACGAGCCGGCAACCGGCATATTCTCGGGATAACGACACTACAGCCATGGCTGAGGTATGGTCCGTGCGCTCACAGCCCACGCATATATTCCGGCAATCTGCTGATATGCACAGGCCGGCACTCGGGCGCACGGTTTTTTCGCCATACCACCATAGCATTTGAACCCGTCAGGGTGTCAGGTCGGGATCAGGGACGCTTGGCGTCCATGTTCATGGAGCTCAGTGAGCCCATGTCTTTGATGGCCAGCGCGCTGACACGGCCGGAGTAGTCGTCAAGGTACTTCTTCAGCAGGTCGGCGACTTCCTGATATCCGCGAGACGGCAGCTGACCGACCAGCCAGCTCAGTCCGTCGGCGAAGCAGCTGGGCAGCGGCATGCCGTCCAAGGTCATCGAATAGGCGGCGAGCTTCTTGAGCGGCGCTTCCAGCTCCTCCATCGTCAGGCCGAAGCGCGTGTACAGGTCGATGCGTTCCAGATATTTGCCGATGAAGATGAACGCCTTCAGCGTGGGGTCGACCGGCGAATTCTCGATGCCGCCCCAGAAGGCGAGCATGTCATCGGTAATATCGCGCTGCTTGTAGATGTCCTCGGCATCGGCCGCGTATTTGGCGGCATCGGTGATATTGGTCATCGCCAACTCCACGTACTGCAGCAGACGCGAGCTCAATTCCGGGCGCAGAATCACGGCGTTGTTGAATGCGGAGGTTACGGCCGACCGCACCGAATCAGGATTGGACCCGTCATACAGGAAGCTGTTCACGAACCCGTCGAAGTCCTCGAAATCTTCGGGCAGGTCGAGTGCGTGAGCGAACGGACGGAAGGCGTCCACATCGGTGTCCATCACACGATCGTAGAACGGGAAGAACTGGTTCAGCGTGGTGAAGGCGCGCTCGGTGTATCGACCCAGCCAATACAGGTTGTCTGCCTTGGAAGCGGTGACCAGAGACAACGAGTGGCGGCGGGACTGGTTCAGCAGGTTCACCACCTGCGTTTCGGCACCGTATTCATGCTCCACGCCGGATTCGGGTGCCAACACCCACGTATCCTTGAATCCGCCACCCTGCGACGAGTTGACAATCATCTGGCCAGGCACCGACGAGTATCGAGTCAAGCCCGAATACCACACGTGCGTATTCTTGCCGGTGACCACGAAGGCACGCAAATCGCACTTGCGCGGCGACATCTCGCCGGTCTTCGGGTCCACCACATCGATATCACGGAACTGAATCACCTCTTGGGCAATGAATCGACGCGGCTCCTCCTTGATCCGGTTGGCGAGCTCCTCACGTGCGGCGGCATCCAGCGACGAACCAAACACCACGCCGTAACCGCCGGCTTCGGCCACATCCTTGATGACCAGCTCGCCCATCCGATTCAGGACTTCCTTGCGGTCGGCCTCGAACATCGGCATGTACGTGGGCGCGTTGTTGAGAATCGGTTCCTCGCCGAGATAGTACTTGATCATCTGCGGCACGAAGTAGTAGATGGCCTTGTCATCGGCCGCGCCGTTGCCCGGCGCGTTGACGATGGCCACGTTGCCCGCGCGGTAGGCGGACAGGATACCGGGCACACCGATCACCGAATCAGGATTGAAGGCGAACGGGTCGAGGAATTCGTCGGACAGGCGGCGGTAGACCACGCCCACACGGTGGCGTTTGCCGGCGTAGTCGAGGAAGTAGACCTTGTTGTCCACCACTTCGAGGTCCTCGGGGAAGGCCAACGCCGCACCGGTTTTCTCCGCCAGATAGGCGTGCTCGAAGAACGCGGAATTGTAGCGGCCGGGAGTCAGTACCACGGCGATGCCCTCGGTGGAGACAAAGTCCATGGCTTTGCGCAACAGGCGCGGGTATTCGCGATTATCGCGAATACGAACGTCGCGGAACAGGCGCGGGGAGATGCGGCGCTCGATGTCGCGCACGAACAGCGGGTAGCTGGCACCCGAGGGAATACGCAGGTTGTCTTCCAGCACCCACCATCGTCCGTCCTCGCCTTGGACCAGGTCCTCGCCGGCGATGTGAGCAAAAATGCCGCCGGGAGGGGTCACGCCGTTGACCTGCGGGAAGTAGCCGGCCGAGGTGTATACGTATTCCTCCGGCACCACGCCGTCATGAATGATGGCCTTGTCGGAGTAGATGTCCTTCAGATAGGCGTTCAGGGCGTTGACGCGCTGCTTCAAGCCCTTCTCCAATTCGTCGTATTCGTCGGATTCGATAATGCGCGGCACAGGGTCGTACGGGAACAGCCGGTCATGGTATTCGCCGTTCTTGTAGATGCCGAAACGCACACCGTTGCGGGACAGCTCTCGATTGATCGCTTCGCGGCGGTTTACCAGTTCATGGGCCAGTCTGCGTGCTGCGGATTCGATCATCGTGCCTGCTCCTTGCTGTGGCGGCTTCTGTGGCTTCAAGCGGTTAGGCGTTTTGAGCGCACGCTGACGCCGCAAGCCGTAACCGGGTTTGATGGTTTCAACCTAAGGCGGGCCCGTTTCAACAAACGCGCGAGAATGTTACAGGCAGGTCACTTCGCCGGCCGCGTGCATCTTGACGACCGCACTCGTCTCGCCGACCACACGCATCTTGCCGACCGCACTCATCTCGCCGACCACACTCATCTCGCCGACCACACTCGTTACAATGAATGGCTATGACACGACTGCGCATTGACTTGGCCTACGACGGCGGCGGATTCTATGGCTGGGCCAAACAGCCCAATCTTCGTACGGTGCAAGGCACCATTGAAGATGCGCTGCACAAGGTGCTGCGGGTGCCGACCGATGACGCGGCCGAACCGTTACGCTTGACGGTGGCTGGACGCACCGACACCGGTGTGCACGCCTCCCACCAAGTGGCGCATCTGGATGTATCCGATGAGGTACTGAATCGCTGCGTAGGTCACATGACCATTCCGGTCACCGAGGCGCTGACTCGCAGACTCAAGGCTGTGCTGCCTTCGGACATCGTCATTCATGGCATTGCCGTAGCTCCGGTCGGCTTCGATGCCAGGTTCTCCGCATTGGAGCGCACTTATGTGTATCGGGTCGCCGATCGTTCGTCTGAGGTCGACCCGCGCCTGCGTGGATGCGTACTTACCGTGGATGAAGCGCTGGATCTGGAGCTTATGAACCGCGCAGCCTCATTGACCATCGGCCTGCACGATTTTGGTTCCTTCGCCACTCCGAATCCGGGAGGCACTACGATCCGTGAAGTCAAGACCGCCTATTGGCGGCGGGTGCCGATCACTCCCCTAGTACCGGATGAGATGGCATCGCATGAAGCATATCGGACTCCGTCGCTGGAGTCCGGCCTGGTAGTGTTCACGATTGTGGCGGACGCCTTTGCCCGCAATATGGTGCGCTCCCTGGTCGGCTCATGCATCAAAGTTGGTTCGGGACGCAAATCACTGGAGTGGTTTGCCGGCAAAATGGCCGAGCCAGTACGTGAAGGCTCAAGCGGGCCGATTGCGCCGCAGGGCCTGACTTTGGAGCATATCGCATATCCCGCCGATGATCAGCTGGCCGCAAGAGCCGAGGCCATTCGGGCCGTACGTACGTTGTAGATTCTATGAAAACAACGCAAAAGGGCTGGAACCCAAACGGATTCCAGCCCTTTCAGCTAGCTTAGCGAAACGCTATTCAGCTCACTCGGCCTTCTCGACGTCAGCGGCTTCCTCAGCGGGAGCCTCAGCCTCAGCGGCGGCGGTCTCCTCGACCGGAGCCTCAACAGCCTCAGCAGCCTCAGTGGCCTCAGCCTCAACGGCCGGAGCTTCTTCTTCGGCAACCTTGACGGCGGCTTCAGCTTCCTTCACAACAGCCTTCTTGGCAACCGGCTCGGTGACGAGCTCGATCACAGCGGCCGGAGCGGCATCGCCAACGCGCGGAGCGATCTTGACGATACGGGTGTAGCCACCTTCACGCTGCTCCATCTGCTCGGCAATCTGGGTGAACAGGATGTGCACCACGGACTTGTTGCGGATGACGCGCATCACGCGACGGCGGGAGTGCAGATCACCACGCTTGGCGAAGGTGATCAGGCGCTCTGCCAGCGGACGAAGGCGCTTGGCCTTCGGCAGCGTGGTGGTGATGCGGCCGTTCTGGAACAGGCTGGTCGCCATGTTTGCCAGCATGAGGCGCTCGTGTGCGGGGCTGGAAGCCAGACGCGGGCCCTTCTTAGGTGTAGGCATTGGGTTTACTCCTTATATGTCCGTTCTTCAGGCAAGCAGGTGGGCATATGCCCGAACATCTGCTTGCCTAGTGAACGAACGATTGGTCAAAGAGGCAGATCACTCGTCTTCCGGCGAGAAGAACGTGCCACCTTCGAGATTATTGGTATCGAAGGCCATCGGCGAGGACTTGAGGCTCAGGCCCAAGGTCTGCAGCTTCTCCTTGACCTCATCGATTGACTTCATACCGAAATTGCGGATGTCGAGCAGGTCCTGCTCGGTGTGGGAGACAAGCTCACCGATGGTGTGGATGCCCTCGCGCTTGAGGCAGTTGTAAGAACGCTGCGTCAGGTTGAGGTCCTCAATCGGAACGGCCATCTCGGGGTTGGTCTCCTCGGCCACCGGGGCCGGACCGACCTCGACGCCTTCAGCCTGGGCGTTGAGCTCACGGCACAGGCCGAAGAGCTCCACCAAGGTGGAACCGGCGGAAGCCACCGCGTCACGCGGGGAGATGGCGGGCTTGGTCTCCACGTCCAGAATGAGCTTGTCGAAGTCCGTGCGCTGTTCCACACGGGTGGCCTCGACCTTGTAGCTCACCTTGAGTACCGGGGAGTAGATGGAATCAACCGGAATACGGCCGATCTCATCGTTGTCCTGCTTGTTCATCTGGGCAGGAACATAGCCACGGCCACGCTCGACAGTGAACTCGATCTCGAGTTCGCCATCGTCGGCGAGGGTAGCGATGTGCTGCTCCGGGTTGGCAATGGTGACGCCGGCCGGCGGGGTGATGTCCCCAGCCACGGCTTCGCCCTTGCCGCTCTTGCGCAGATACATGACCACAGGCTCGTCGTATTCGCTGGTGAGCACGATGCCCTTGATGTTCAGCAGGATCTCGGTGACGTCTTCCTGGACGCCCGGCAGAGTGGTGAACTCATGCAGGGCACCGGAAATACGCACGGAGGTCACGGCAGCACCCGGGATGGAGCTCAGCAGCGTGCGACGCAGCGAGTTGCCGAGCGTGTAGCCGAAGCCAGGCTCGAGCGGCTCGATGGTGAAGCGGGAGCGCTGCGGATTCAGAGATTCCTCGGTAAGAGTCGGACGCTGTGCAATAAGCACTGTGGTTATCCTTTCAGCTTGAACTCGGTGGTGCACTCACCGGTCAGGCGGTTTTGGATGGATTTGGTATTGCTGAGTGCTCAGACGCGACGACGCTTCGGAGGACGAACGCCGTTGTGGGCTTGCGGGGTGACGTCGGTGATGGAACCAACCTCGAGGCCCGCAGACTGCAGGGAACGGATGGCGGTTTCACGACCGGAACCCGGGCCCTTGACGAACACGTCGACCTTCTTGACGCCGTGTTCCATCGCCTTGCGGGCGGCGGACTCGGCAGCCATACCAGCGGCGTACGGCGTGGACTTACGGGAGCCCTTGAAGCCGACATCGCCACCGG
>OLOR01001397.1_pt1 | contig 22313 bp, 25 predicted proteins | sample 1672521 | NCBI WGS metagenome assembly OLOR01 (sample SAMEA3136695, study PRJEB25190) | human gut metagenome | biome: human gut; feature: human-associated habitat; material: faeces | place: Austria | collected 2013
CACCAGAGGCGCCGCCTCTGGACTCCGCAAGGGGCATTGCCCCTTGACCCTTTTTCGCGATTGAGTTGGTCGCGTTATCATGCTTTGCCCGCGTGTTTATCCTCTTTTTTCCCCACCTTAAGCGTTTGCCCTCTCAAATTCCTTCATGAACTCCACCAATTTCTTGACCCCTTCCATGGGCATAGCGTTATAAATCGACGCTCTCATACCGCCCACCGTCCGATGGCCCTTCAAATTCACCAATCCCTGTGCCGCCGCCGCCTTCACAAACGCCGCGTCCTTCTCCGCGTCGCCCGTCACGAACGTCACGTTCATCAAGCTGCGATACTTCTTCTGCGCCGTCGCCTTGAACAGCTTGCTGTTATCAAGGAAGTCATACAGCAGCTTTGCCTTCTCCTGATTCACCTGATAAATCGCCTCCACGCCGCCGATGGACAGCAGCCAGTCGAACGTCAGCCCGGCGAGATAGATGCCCCAAGTGTTCGGCGTGTTGTACATGCTGCCCTTGTCGGCTTCGACCTTCCAGTCCATCAGCTTCGGGCAGATGGGCTTCGCGTGGCCGAGCAAGTCCTTGCGGACAATCACAACACACAGGCCGGACGGGCCGATGTTCTTCTGCGCCCCGGCATAAATCACCCCGTAGCGGTTCACATCCATCGGTTCGGAGAGAATCATGGAGCTTGCGTCGGCAACAAGGGGCGCTTTGACATCCGGCAGTTCCACAAACCGCGTGCCGTAGATGGTATTGTTCTGGGTGATGTGAACGTAATCCGCGTCGGGGTCGAACTTCGCCGCCGCCATGTCGGGAACGTAGGTGTAGTTGTCTTCGCGGCTGGTCGCGGCGATATTGACTTCGCCGTAGCGCTTTGCTTCTTCTGCGGCAAGGTGCGCGAAATTGCCTGAATCGACATAATCCGCCTTGCCCTTGACCATCAGATTCAAGGGAATCGCGGAAAATTGCAGCGTCGCGCCGCCTTGCAGCAGCAGCACCTCGTAATCATCCCCGATGTGCATCAGTGCGCGCAAATCCGCGACCGTCTTGTCGAAGATATCGGTATACATCTTGCTGCGGTGGGACATCTCCATCACAGACATGCCCGTGTTTCCGTAGACCATCAAGTCCTTCTGCGCCTTCTCCAGCACCGGCTGTGCCAGCATCGACGGACCGGGGGAAAAATTATACACACGCTCCATTGCGTTTCGCCTCCTGCATCATTTAGTGGGTCATTTATCACCCACCGGGTGAATTTCGTTCCATGTGCATATCATACGCGCTTTCCGCCCGAATTGCAACCCCTTTTGCAGGGAAAAACAGGAGAAATACAAAAACGCCCGCTGAACATGACCGTCAGCGGGTTTCCTTGTCACAGATCCAGTACATACCATTCTTTCCCAGTCTGCTGAAAGTCCAGCGACAGGAACATCTTTCTACTCTGCGTGTTGAAATCGTAGATGTTTGCCGTCACGCGCCGCGCGTGCTCAGGCAGGTATACATCGCGTTCAGCCACTCCAGCGAACACAGTTTGTCAATGTTGTCCACCCACTTGCAGACATCGCAATCCCGATACCACGGCAGCGCCGCTTCTGGGTTCGGATAATACGGAATCAGCGCAATCTCCTCGTCCACCACTCGATTTCCCACGCTTACCCACGCAGCCCCAAAAGCGCCAGCACCGCCGTTTCCAACGCGCCGTCCTCGTTGTACTGCCCTGCCTTCACCTTGTATTCCGTGTCAAGGCAGATTTCCACGCCGCGCCGCACCTGCGCACCGGTGTAGCCCTGTGCCTGCCGCATCGTGCGCTCCGCCGCGAACGGCGCAATGCCAAGATTCTTCACCAGCTCCTGCCGGCTCAGTTTCTCGTACTGCATGATTTTCACATGCTGCATCAGTCGGTACTGCCGCAGCAGCATTGCCAGAATGCCCAGCCGCTCCTGCCCGGCGGTCAGCATATCGCGCAGGAGCATCAGCGCCCGCGCGCGCTGCCCCGCGACGACGGCGTCCACCATCTCGAACACCGTGCATTCGATGGAGCGCGTCGCCACGGCGTGAACGTCATTCTCCGTGATGGTGTCGCGGTCGCCCGCCAGCGCCGTCAGCTTCTCGATTTCCGCGCGCAGCAGCGCCGTGTCATTGCCGACCGTGAAGGACAAAAGGCTCGCCACGTCCGGTGCGCACTTCTTCCCGTTCTGCTGGAACACGCGGACAATCCACCCGTTCAGTTCCGCATCCCCCAGCGGCTCGAACGATACGATGCCCCCCTTCTTCTTCACTGCCGAATAGAGCTTCTTGCGCCCGTCCGCCTTGCCGCGCACATAGATAACCAGCACACACGAATCCGGCACTTTCGGGATATAGCTGACGAGCCGCTCTTCCGCCTCGCTCCGCCCGGTCGTGCCATTCAGCTCCCGCACAACAACCAGCCGCTTGTCCGACGCGAACGGCAGCGTTTCACACGCCGCAATAATCTCCCCTGCCGACGGATTCTCCATAACGCTCTCATTCAGCTCCGCCAGTCCGTCCGCCAGCACCGCCTTGCGCAGCGCGGCCAGCGTTACGCTCTTGATATTCTCCTCCACGCCCTCAAACAGGTACGCGCCGCTGACCTTCCCAGCCTTCAGCGCCTGCATAAATTCATTGCGATTCATTGCATTTCCTCAAATTCTTCGATAGTAAAGCAGCTGTCCGCCATACGGATGATGATGGCTCCGCTTTCCAGCGTACTGTACACATCCGCATCGGTGATGCCGCGCAGATAGTCCGCCGCATTCTCTCGTTTGGTGGACACCAGCACGGCAGTCGGCGCGCTTTCGTCCAGAAACGCCTGCGTCGTGCCGTTCTTCGACCCGTGATGCGCCGCTTTCACCACGTCCGCGGATACGGCGGCGTACTGCCCGTACCGCGCGCTCAAATCGCCTGTCAGCAGCAGCTTCACGCCCTCCGCCTCCACCAGCAGCGCCATCGAGCCGTCATTGGCGTTCGACGCTGAAAATCCTTCCGGCGGAAAGAGCACCGTCAGCTTTCCTTCCGCCCACTGGAGAATATCGCTGCGGTGGACTGTCTCGATGACCGTGCCGTTTGCCTCCATCCGCGCCAGCAGCGGGAGCACCTCTTCGTCGAAATCCGCCTCCAGTGCGCCGGACGGCATCACGCACCGGCGAATTGGTATGCCCTCATCCAGCAGTTCCCGCACGCCGCCCGCGTGGTCGCTGTGCAAATGCGTCAGCACGAGCAAATCCACCGGCAGATGCTCCGCGCGCAGGTATGATGCCAAATCGCCGCCGTATTCGCCCGCATCCACCACCAGCACATGTTTCTCCTGCCGCAGCACAGCGGCATCGGCGTCGCCCATGTCAAGCTGAATATATTCCGTCCCGGAAAACGGCGCGGGCAGCAAAATCGTCGCCATCAGCGCCGCCCCTGCCGCAAGCATCGGCAGCCGCTTTTTGCGGTTCTGCCAGCGGTTCCGGCTCTTTCCGAACGGCAGCAGCGCCGCAAACACCAGCAGCCAGCCGAGTACCACCCACGCATCCGGCTGACGTGTCCACAGCGTCGGCGCGAACCGCCCCAGCGCGTTCACCAGATGCAGAAATCCCTCGCTGACTGCGCGCGTCGCCGCCCCCGGAAGCGCCGCCAGCCACGGAATCGGCGTCAGCAGCAGCGTCACCCAATCCAGCAGGAGCAGCACGTTCATCCCCGTCACCAGCAGCACATTCACCGCAATGCCCAGCAGCGGCACGCGCCCGAACCAGTACAGCTCCGGCAGCAGCACGCCGAACTGCGCCGCCGCGGAGACGGACAGCAGGGACAGTATCTGCCCCTTCCAGCCGCGCTTTTTCTGCGCGTTCGGGGCGGTCTGCGCCGTTATCCCGCAAATCGCCGCCATCACGCCGTACGTCATTTGGAACGACGCGCTGAACAGCTGTGCGGGCGCAAACAGCAGCTGAATCATTGCCGATGCGCACAGCACATGCGGCATCAGCACCCGCTTGTGGCGAATCCGACCCCAGCAGACGAGCGCCCAGAGCAGCACGGCACGGACGGCGGGCGCATTTCCGCCTGTCAGGAACGCATATGCCAGCAGCATCGGCAATGTCAGCGCCATCCGAAGCCGCCGATGTTTCACCGGCATTATCAGCAGCGCCAGCAAGGCAACCAGCACGCCCACATGGAAGCCCGAAACGGACAGAATATGCGCAATGCCGAGCCGCCGGAACTGTTCCTGTTCCTCGTCCGGCACTTCGTCGCGCATTCCCAGCAGCACCGCACTCGCCAGCTGTCCAGCTTTCTCGCCGCAAACGTCTCTCAATGTCTGTGCCATGCGGTGATTGAACCGTGCCGCCAGCCCATAAAGAGAAAGCCCGTCCGGCAGCGCTTGCAGTTTCGCCGCACCATACAGGCCTATCAGGATATTCTTCTGCCGCAGAGCCTGTCGAAAGTCGTACCCATGCGGATTCCGCTGTCCCTGCGGATGATAGACTTCGGCGGTCATGCTGATTCTTGCCCCCGGCATCAGGAAGTCCGGGATATTTTCATCCGCTTTGAGGTAGTACGTCCAGTACGCGCCGGATGCAATGCGCTCGCCGTTCAGCGTCACGTCCCGCAGGATAACGCGTACCTGCCCCTTCTCCGCGCGGAAGTCCACCTCGCCCGCAACAACGCCCGTCACCTGCGCGTCCCCTTCCGGCGGAAGCGTCGGATTCGCCATGCGGATGCCCAGCGCCGCGCCAAGCAGGAACGTCAGCAGCAAGCAGCCCGCCGCGCGCGTTCTTCGCCGCCCCAGCAGGAGCAATCCCGCCAGCGCCGCCGACACGCAGAGCATCGGCATTGCACTCGTCGGCGCTTGGAAGCCGAGGGCGATGCCCGCCATCATCAGCAGTGCCGCGCAGGGCATGAGAGCAGTTTGCAGCAATGCGTGCCGTGTTCGCGCGTCAGACACGATACGTTGCGCCGATATGCGCCAGCTCCGCGTCCGTGCGAATCGCCCGCGCCTGTTTGAGCAGCGTTTCCGGGGCGATGTTCGGGTTCAGGTGGGTGATAACGAGCTTCTTCACGCGAGCATCGCGCGCCAGTTCCGCCGTCTGCGCCGCGGACAGATGCGGCAGACCCTCCTGCCACATTTCCGTCGGGAACAGCCCATCCGCCAGCAGCAGATCCGCGTCCTGCGCGAAATCCGTCAGCCCCTCCACGGTATTGGTGTCGCCGGTGTAGCACAGCGTCTTTTCGCCGTCCGTCACGCGGTACATAACCCCCGGCACAGGATGGCGCGCGGCAAAAACGCGTACGGAAAATTCGCCAATCTGCACCTCGTCGTCCTTTTGCACGTCATGCAGACAGAAAGCGCCGCTTTGCTGCACCACCTTGCGCACCATCGACGATTCATCCACCGGCGCGTAAACATCCAGCGGTTTTGCCGCGCACGCCTGCAAGCGGAACAAGAGCGGCAGCACGTCGCTGCAATGATCGAAGTGCCAGTGCGAGAGCAGCAGCGCATCCAGCTTCTCCGGCGGCATCAGCGCCGTCAGCCTTCCAAGCGTGCCGCTGCCCATATCCATCACCACGCGCGTCTTTTCCCCGCGCATCAAATATCCCGACGTTGCGCCATTCGCCGCCGGAAACGGCCCATTCATCCCCAGCACAGTCAATTCCATTCGTATTCTCCTTACTTTCGGGGAAGCGCAAGGGGCGTTGCCCCTTGACCCCAGCAGGGCGCTGCCCTGCACCTGCGAAGGGTCTTCGACCCTCTCGACACCCTTTTCGCGATTCAGTTGGGCGCGCTTTCATGCTATGCCCGCGTGTTTATCCGTGGGAAAGTTAGTCAGCCGACCGCCTCGTTGACCGTTTCTTCCTGCATCGCGTCCCACAGTTCCGTCTGTTCCTGCACGAAGTCCTCATCCGGCATCAGCGGCGTCGCGGTGTCCTGATCGTAGGAAACCGTCATCTGCACCAGCACGGCAGCATAACCCAGCCCATCGACATTGACTTTCTTGTTCAGCCCGACCTTCTTGCCGTCAAAGCGCCGCGTACCCAGCGTCTGCGCGGAGAGGGCGGATTTCGCCACATACACCGCCGCGCGGTCAATCGTGCCATCCACCGTCAGTTCCGCCGATACGCTCAATTGACCGTTGCGCACCGTGAACGTTACGCAGCCAAGCTGCACATCGCCGGAGACCATCGGCACGACCATCGGCAGTTGATTATTCAGCGCGCTCAAATCCAGCAAAATCGCCTTTTTAGGCGACGAAACGCCGCTAATATCCGACAGCGGCAGTCCCGCCGTGGTGACGTTTGAATCCGTCAATCTTGGCGCAACGCGAACGACCGTGAAGCTGTTTTCACCGCTGTCCGTGGACAGGGTGACGCGATACGTCGTCTGTGCGCCAATCTGCGGCAGATACACTTCCTCTGACGAGAACATTCCGCTGCACACGCCGTAATCGCGCTGATAGACCGTCGATCCCCACTCATCGCGGATGGTCATTGTAACGCGGCTGTCCGTATCCAGCGGACATGACACGGACAAATAGCCCTTGTCGCTCGTCACACTGCCGCCCTGCGACGCATCCGCATAGTACACATCTTCCGCCAGCGCCGGAAAAGCCGCCAGCAGCATGAGCAGCAGCGCCAGAAATACACCCTTTTTCATCAGGGGATTCACCTCGAAAAAGTTTTTGCAATATAATAACGAATCCATCGTCTACATTCTTCCCTCTGCTTTATAATTTATTTTAGCAGCAGAATATTTTAGACAAGAATTTATAATATTTGCCATTGTTGTAAGGTTCCGCCGGTGCACTAAACACACCAAACACTTTTTTATTTGTAAGATTTTTCTTGCATCCATAATAATCAGGATCTGTAACGGACATGCCATTATAAGATGTACCATTGTAAATAAAGTTGGCTTTCGTTTTGTTTTTTTGCGTCACCTCATTAAATATAGTATATATCACCACTTGCGTAATCTCTACAAACTCAAGCGAATGTTCTACCCCAGCGACCTCCTCTTTACAGAAATGTACATTATTGTTGTATAATATATATCTATTCGTATTGTTTGCATAGCGTTCAACAAGCTTGTTTATATCGTATTCGCCTATTTTCTTCCAAGCGTAAAATCCTTCAATACCGTAAGGCTCCTCAATTAAATAGTTTTCCGGTTGATACTGGATTGGCATAGGAGTTATATTATCGACGATGACAATATCTAACGGTTTATAAGGTACTCCACATTTTTCAAGCGCACCTTTCGTCTCCTGATTTCCCGAAACAAGTCGAATCCACTGTCCAGTGTAATAGTCAATTCCTGCAACACAATAGCCGCCATTTTTCAATGACTTTGTTAGTAAGATAACTTTCTTTCGCATAACACTCACTCCTAAATGTGCTTAATTTCCACGTTTGCAATTTTTTCTGCGAGCATCTCTGCAAGTAACCGCCGATGGCATTGCTCCGGTGTAGGCTCACTACAAAGCAAGCATACTTTATCATAATAGCAAAAGTTTTCCTCGAAGGTTTTTACCGCGTCACGTTTTTTCATAAGTGGAATGAACAATTTCTCATATTCATTCCAATCGATTTGATGCTTTTTATAAGCATCGAGTATGTCTTTAGTAGGCGCAAAATCAACTCTATGCGCATACTTACAGTTGCAAATTTCTTTAAGGAAATACGCAAGATCATCGCCTTTTGTAAATCCCGCCAATTGCGAGCGGTTATTAAGACGTATATCCAGCACAATTTCAATTTGATTTTTCTTGATTAACTCAAAAAAACATTCAGCACTTTTTTGAGTAAACCCCATAGTATACAGCGTCATTCTGTTGCCTCCATTCTATAACCAATTTCTGCGTTTTGCTTGCAATAAGCTTCTTGAATCATCTCTTCATCAGAAAGCACTGGCGTTAAAAACGATAGCTGGTTTCTGTTTGGAAAATATTTGTCCACCAAGCGTTGATTAATATCTTCCTGCGTATACACCACCTCATTGGGAAGAATATGTTCTACCTGATATCCTTTTTCGTGAAATGCTCTTGATACCAATATTGCTCTATGGCAATCTATTGGATCTTTTTCCGCGCACATCAGTACAAAAGAGTAACCTTTTTGCATTGACAAGCACAGTCTTTCAATGCCATTCTGGAACACTTCAGACTTTGAAAACTTAGAAAAATCCAAATATCCTTCGGAAGAATAATATACTTTGTTCTCTTGACGAGCTCCAAACTCTTTAGCATAATTACGATAATATATATTTTCGTTTTTCAACGCATTGCAAATTCTGTCTTTATTATAATCTGCATAGTATTTAGAAAATGGTTGACTTCTAACATCTATAACTAACTGAATCTGCCTTTTCTTTAGCTCTGTTAGAAATTCTGGCAAGCCAAAGCCTGCATACCCTATGGTAAACAGTTTTGTTATCATGCTTATTCCTCCAGACCAGCAATTTCTCAGTCCACCATCAATGTAACCACCGCCGGCACAATCACCTCGCGGAAGCGCAAATCTGCGCGCTCCGCCAGCACGCCGGGGGTAATGCACTGGTCGATTTTCGCAAATTCCGGCACATTGATTGTCTCGGAGGACGTTGTCGTCAGCGTATGCACGTCGTTTTGGAAGGTATCGCCGCGCTGCGGGCGGATGACCACCAGCCCCAAGCGTTTCATGGCGTATTCCAGCCGGGTCAGCTGGCTGAGCATTACCGCGCGCAGTTCCAGCAGGGGCTTGGCTTCCTCGGCGCTCATTTCCGGCTTCATCAGCTTGGCAATCGCCTGATCCACCGCGTCGCCGAGTTTCGTCGCCATGCCGACGTAGCACTGCCCCAGCATCCGCGTATCCGCCTGATAAATCGCCGTCTGCCACTGCTGCATCCGGGCGTTCTGCTCCTCCTGCATCCGCGCGAAATCCTGCCGCAGTTTGTCGTACTGCATCCCCGCGTCGTCAAACAGTTGCGCCGCCCAGCGCGCTTCGTCCTCCATCCGCTCGCGAACCGCCTTCTGCTGCTGTCCAAACGCCTCTTGGAATTTGGCGCGCCCTGCCTGTGCAAACTGGGCTTCCTGCGCCTTCAGTTTTTCTTCAAATTCCGCCAGCAGCTTTTCCTTTATCGGCTTGATTTCTTCCTCTGCCCTGCCGGTACGGGCTTCCTCTGCCTTCCTATTCGCTTCCTCCACCTGCCGGGCAGCGTTCTCCAGCGATTCATCCTGCATCTTCGCCATCAGCTGATACTCCTGCAGGCGCGCACGAAGCGCATCTTCCTCCGGTGCGGCACTCCGCCCGTCCCGGCGCGCCTGATAAAGCAGGCGGCTGACCGACCGCAGCACACGCACGCGGGTTGTAAACGATGCGCGCACAGGCAGTTCCGGGTCTGCCGAATAAGACGCCAGCAGCTCCCACGTCATCGGCTCGCGTTCGGCAGTGAACACATCCGGCACGGCGTTCGCGGCATCCGCCATCGGCGCATCCAGTACCAGCATCTGATAGCACTGCGTCACCGCGCTGTACACCAGCATGGCGCATTTGCCCTGATGCTTCTGCGTCAGCTGTGCATCCAGCTGATCCAGCAGCATGGACGCCCCCAAGTCGCGCAGCTCAATATACAGCCGGGAAAGCAGCTTCTGATAATAATCCCGGCGATTCTGTCGGCTGCCACCCGCCAGCTGCTCCACCGAATCCTGCTGAAACAGCGCCAGTGCGGACAGCGTTTCACGGCGGCTTTCGTACTCATCATCATACGCCGCCTGCTGCTGTTCCGCCCGCTGATAGCGGTCATCCTCCGCCTTTTCGCGCGCTTTTTCCTGCTGCTGGTCTACCGTCTGCTCCTGTTCCGCCATGGTATTGCTCCTTCCGCGCGTTGTGCGCTTGCTGTCGCTTTTTGCTGTTTCTTAGTATACCATCACCTTGCGCGAATTGCAACCCTGCTTGACCGCGGCGGATTTCCGTTGTATAATTCCCACCAGCGCTCTATATTTTACGGGGAGGTCATTTTCCATGCAGCCTGTTTCTTCCGATGCGCCTGCATATCCAGACGAATCATCGGCAAAAATACCCAAGACGCCGTGCGGCACGGTCAAGCGCGCGTTTCGGGCGGCTTTTCCCCCACACACTGCCGATTCTGGCGGGCTTTCTCTTCCTTGGCTTCGCGTATGGTCTGCTGATGCGCACCAAGGGCTTTTCGTTCCTCTACCCGATGTGCATGGCGATGACAATTTTCGGCGGTTCGCTGGAATATGTCACCGTGTCGATGCTGCTTTCAGCCTTTGCGCCACTGGAGACGTTTCTGATGGCGCTGCTGATTTAGACGCGCCACCTGTTCTATGGGCTGTCCCTGCTGGGCAAGTACGCCGGGACAGGCTGGAAGAAGCCGCTGCTCATCTTTGGCCTGTGCGACGAAACCTTCTCCATCACCTGCTCCGCTGACGTGCCGCCGGAGGTTGACCGCGGCTGGTTCTACCTGTGGGTGACGGTGCTGGACTGGTGCTACTGGGTTGCGGGCGCGACGCTGGGCGGCCTGCTCGGTGGACTTTTTCCGTTCGACACCAAGGGACTTGATTTCGTCATGACCGCTATGTTCGTGGTCATCTTCGTGGACAACCTTTTGAAGGAGAAGCAGCACTGGTCAAGTCTGATTGGCATTGCCGGCGGCACGATTGTGTATATGCTGCTGGTGCAGATGATGTAATCGCTGTCACAAGCAAAGCACACTATTTTCTTTACCGAATCCACTAATTGCATTCGTCAAAACTCATATCAACCCCACCGGAGGACATGCTCATGAAACAGCTTCCGCTCCCTGCGCATCCCGTATTCCCTTCTCGGCTGGACAGCTTGGCAGCGCTGCCGGAACTCCTGCGCAGCCGCCAAATCGGCTGCGTTCTCGTCATCGGCGATGCCCATGCCGTCGATTGCGAATCGCTCCTGCTCCCCGTGCTGGAGGACAGCCAAATCATGTACGCAGTCCACGCCGCCGTGTCACTGTCGGACAGCAAGGGCGGCGCGCTGACCCGCACGGACGTTGATACTGCCCTGCAGGCCTTCACCGACAAACAGGCGCAGGCGATTCTTGCCGTCGGCGGCAATGACGCAATGGCGCTGGGGCAGGCGCTGCTGGCGCGTCTGCACACAAAAGGACATGCGGAAACATTCGAGCAGTGGCGCGCGATTCCGCTGATTCTCCTGCCAGCAGCGGCGGATGCATCCGCTGTATTCGCAGAAACAGGTGACGTGTTCGACCCGGTGCGCGGAAAATCACGCCGCTTTTCGCTTCGGGCGCATACCAGCCGCTATGTGCTGATGGATGACGCGATGCTGGCGCTTCAATCGCGCGAATCGCTGCTCCGCACAGGGATTTGGACAATTGCGCACGCCATCTGCGCGGGCATGAGCCGCCTTCTGCCGCGCGAAGAGCGTCAAAAGGCGGAAAACGCCCTTCGTGCGCTGACCGGACAGCTGATTGCCGTCAGCGACGATGCTGCCGTGCCGGAAAGCGAACGCTTCTCCTCCGATTTGGCGAGCCGCCGCGCGCTGTACACCGCGTCGCTGGATGCCGCGGAAGCCTTCGCCGTGTCGCATGATGCGGTGCTGCCCGCACTGCTGAATGCCCTGTCCACAGTAAAGCAGCTTTCGCCGGACGAGACGCTCCCGCTGCTGCTTGCGCCGATGATTGCGCAGTCTGAAGGTGCGCGGCGAAAGGCGTTGTCCGACATGGCAATCGGCGCGGGGCTGTGCGGCATGAATGCGGACGGCGCGGCTGCGCTGGCGGCATGGATGCGCGACCTCGTGTTCCATGCGGGGTATGGTTTGACCCTCCCAACGCTGTATCATCGGGATATTCCCGCCGTCGCGCGGATTGCCGCGCAGGACACGCTGCTGAACCGCTTCGCCTTGGAGGACATCCTCCGCGCCATCATGACGCCCGATGCGCCCCACGCGGATATTGCCGCGCTGTTCGCCGCGCAAAAAGCCTGCTTTGCGTCCAGCATAACGCGCCCCGTGCCGCATCGGCTTGACCAGCTTCGCCGCCTGCGCCGCGCGATTCTGGCACACGAGCAGGATATTGAAGCTGCCCTGCAAAGCGACCTTGGCAAGTGCAGGACGGAAGCGTACATGTGTGAAATCGGCATGGTGCTGTCGGAGTTGGGCTACCTGCTCCGCCGGACGCGCCGCTACTGCCGCGATACGCACGTTCTCACGCCGCTGGCACAGTTCCCGGCGCGCAGCTTCATCCGCCACGACCCAATGGGCGTCGTACTCATCATGTCCCCGTGGAATTACCCATTCCTGCTGACCATCGAACCGCTGCTTGGCGCGCTGGCGGGCGGCAACTGCTGCATCCTGAAGCCGTCGAAGGATGCGCCCGCGACTTCCGCCATCATCCGGCAAATCTGCGCCGAATGCTTCCCACTGGAGGAAGTTGCCGTTGTCGAGGGTGGGCGCACGGAAAATCAAGCGCTGCTTGACCAGCCGTTCGACAAGATTTTCTTCACCGGAAGCAGTCACGTCGGGCAGGAGGTGCTTCGCCGCGCAGCGGAGCATTTGACCCCCGCGACGCTGGAACTGGGCGGCAAAAGCCCGGTGATTGTCGCGAAGGATGCTGACCTGACGCTCGCCGCGCGGCGGATTGCGTTCGGCAAGCTGCTCAACGCCGGGCAGACGTGCGTCGCGCCGGATTATGTGCTGGTGGCGCGCGAAGTCGAAGACGCCTTCGTTGCGGCGCTGCAAAAGCAGTTCGACCAGCTCTGCCCTGACCCGCTGCACAGCGCGGAGTACGTCCACATCGTCAACCAGAAGCACTTCGACCGCCTGACCGGGCTGATGGCATCGGGGCAAATCGTCTACGGCGGCAGTATCGATCCCGCCGCCCTGCGCATTGCGCCGACCATCCTCCGCAATGTTTCGCCGGACAGTCCAGTCATGCAGGAGGAAATTTTCGGCCCGATTCTGCCAATTCTGCCCGTCAGCAGCATCGACGAAGCGATTGCCTTCGCCGCCGCACGGCCGCATCCGCTGGCGTGCTACCTGTTCACGAAAGACCGTGCCGTGCAGCGCCGCGTGCTGGACACACTGCCTTTCGGCGGCGGGTGCATCAACGACACCATCATCCACTTGGCGACGAGCCGGATGCCCTTCGGCGGCGTTGGACACAGCGGCATGGGCGGCTACCACGGGCGTGACAGCTTCCGCTGCTTCACGCATGACAAGAGCATCGTCAAAAAGGCGCTGTGGCTGGATTTGCCGATGCGCTACACGCCGTACAGCAAGAAGAAAGAAATGCTGATTCGCTTCTTCCTGAAATAATACGATTCCCAGACGAAAACGTGCCGCATAAATGAATCCCAAAATAGGATAGTCCGAATGGCAGGCCGCTGTATGGATGCAATCGCGAAAGGGATACCCGCTGCAAAAGTGGGCATCCCTTTTTCGTATTTTCTCTGTTTCGGGAAAAGTCCGGATTGATTTATGCCCCAAAACGTGATAGAATTAGTTTGTCATAACAAACCGACAGGGAGGACCCCCCTACTATTGCCGAAAGGCAGTTTTTTCAGCACCTGATGTTAGCGAAAACTAACGAAAATTAGAGGAGTGCAGCATATGGAAAGTGAGCAGCGGAAAAACGCCATCCGCGGGGCGTATCATCTGACCGGATCGAACAATTTTTACGACGGCATGATTACCTGTTCGACCTTCTCCGGCAAGGCGGTCTGCCGCATGGTGTGGGCGATGAACCGGCAGGAGTGCGAGGACTACCTGTCCAAGGCGCTGTCCGGCATCCCGGAGGATTTCGCGGGCAAGATGCTGGAAGTTCCCGTCGGGACGGGCATCCTGACCATGCCCGTCTACCAGACGCTGCCGAAAGCAGACGTGACGTGTCTGGACTACTCGCCGGACATGATGGGTCAGGCAAAGGAAAAGGCGGAAAAGCTGAACCTGACGAACGTAAAGTTCCAGCAGGGGGATGTCGGCGCGCTGCCATTCGCGGACGGCGAATTTGATTTGGTGCTGTCGCTCAACGGCTTCCATGCGTTTCCGGACAAGGAAGCGGCTTACCGCGAGACATTCCGCGTGCTGAAATCCGGCGGAACATTCTGCGGCTGCTTCTATGTATCAGGCGAACACAAGCGCACGGACTGGATGATTCGCCACGTTTACGAGCCGACGAAGTTCTTCACGCCGCCCTACGAGACGGTGGACAGCCTGTGGAAGCGCTTGCAGGGCATGTACGCGCAGGTGAACGTCGGCAGCTTGAAGAGCATTGCGTGGTTTATCTGCCGCAAGGCGGATTGATAGGGACAGGAGATGCAGGAAGAATGCGTGAAACCAGCAGCAAAGTCACCCTTTCCGGGGTTCCGGAAACCATGCTGCAAACCGTCTACGCCCGCGCGAAGGAAACCCAAAACCGCGGGGCAGTTCGCGACGAGAAAGCCGTCGAAATCATCCGCCGGCTCGACTACGATTTCTCCTTGGCGGATAAGGACAGCGCCATGTCCAGCGGCGTCATTGCCCGCACCATCGTGCTGGATAAGCTCGTAAAGACCTATCTGTCGGCACATCCGGGCGCGGTGGCGGTCAATATCGCCTGCGGGCTGGATACGCGCTCCTATCGGATGCAGGGCTATCAGCACTGGTATAACCTCGATTTGCCGGAGACCATCGCCGTGCGCGAAAAGCTGCTGCCGGAAAACGGAAAAATCTCGCAAATCGCCATGTCCGCGATGGACGACTGGGGCGGTATGATTCGCGAATCAGGCGACGCGCTGGTCATCATCGAGGGTCTGACGATGTACCTGCGCGAAGCGGACGTGCAGCGCATTTTCGACGTAATTGTTCGGCGCTTTCCGCGCGTCACCGTGCTGGTGGAAGTGATGAACCCGCTGGTCGTGCGCAACTTCAAGGAAAAATCAATTGAGGGCAGCCACGCGAAGTTCACATGGGGCGTTCGCGATGGGCAGGCACTGGCGGCGCTGCTGCCGGGCTTCCAGCTTGTGGAAGAGCACAGCCTGACCGAAGGCATGGCGGAGTTCCTGCCGATTTACAAGGTGCTGGGCAAGATTCCTCTGGTGCGCAATATCTCAAACCGCATCGTCGTGCTGCAAAAATAAAGGGGATGCTATCATGGTCTGGTCGATTGTCGCGCTGGAAGCCGTCAGCTTTACGGCGCTGCTGACGCTCGGCGCAATCTGGGCTGGCGCTGGCATGGGCTGATTGTGTCGCTGGTAAAATAAGGAGGAATTCATATGGCGTTTTTCGAGAACACCCGCAAGCCGACAGGCTTCGGCGGCCGCCTCATGGTCGCCATGATGAACATCGGGCATCGGGCGCTTGCGGACTGGGGGCTTCGCTTCCTGCCGCTGGCGGAGAATGCGAATGTGCTGGACTGTGGGTGCGGCGGCGGCGCGAATCTGCGTCTGATGCTGAAAAAGTGCCCGACGGGAAAAGTGTGCGGTATCGACTATTCTCCCGTCAGCGTAGAGAAGTCGCGAAAGCTCAACCAAACCGCCGTAAGCACTGGCCGCTGCGAAGTGCTGCAGGCAAGCGTGCAGGCATTGCCGTTTGATGACGCGCAGTTTGACGTGGCAACAGCATTCGAGACGGTGTATTTCTGGGTGGATTTGCCCGCGTGCTTCCGTGAAGTTGGGCGCGTGCTGAAGCCCGGCGGGACGTTCTTCATCTGCAACGAGTCCGATGGCGATCATGCGCAGGACGAGAAGTGGACGGAGAAGATTCCCGGCATGACGATTTACAAGGACACACAGCTCAAAACCATGCTGGAACAGGTGGGTTTCCGCCAAGTGGAGACGCACAAGAACGGCAAAGGCTGGCTGTGCGTAACGGCACGAAAATAATGGAAAGGACAAAGCAACCATGAAAATCCTCGTTTTCGGTGCGGGTGTTCTCGGCTGCAATCTGGCACGCAATCTCTGCCGCGCGGGGAAAGACGTGACCCTGCTGGCGCGCGGCAAATGGGCGGAGGAAATCAAGCAGAACGGGCTGCGCATCAAGAATCAGCTGCTGCCGTTTCCGTCGGTGACGCACATCCCGGTAGTGACGGAGCTTTCGCCCGACGCGGCATATGACGTGATTTTCGTCGTCGTGCGCTACACCCAGCTGGAAAACCTCCTTGAACCTTTGCGGAAGAGCAGGGCGGAGAACATCGTGTTCGTCGGCAATAACCTGCGCACGGATGCGCTGGTGGCACAGCTGCCGGAGAAAAACGTCATGTTCGCGTTTTCCCTGTCCGCCGGGCATCGGGAAAGCAGCTGCGTCGTGTCGATTGACCTGAAGAAAATCACGATTGGTCAGCTGCGCACATCGCCGTCCAACAAGGCGCTGATTGACGAGATTTTCGCCGGAACGAGGTACAAGGTCGTCTATCAGCCGAACATGGGCGACTATCTGCTCTGTCATGCCGCGTTCGTCACCCCGGCGGCGTTTGCGTGCTACAAAACAGACGGCAACTTGAAGAAGCTCAAGGGGAATACGGCGTACCTGCGCAAGATGGTGGACGCAAACATCGAAGCGTACCGCGCCATCCGCGACGCCGGGCACGAGATTCTGCCGGATGCCGACAAGGCGTTCGAGAGCGACAAGTACCGCAAGGTGTGCCTGCGTTTCTTCAAGCTGATGGCGGCGACGAGCCTCGGCAAAGTCTGCGCATCCGACCACGCGATGAGCGCCACGGATGAAATGAGTGCGCTCAATCGAGACTTGAAGCAATTTTTTGATGCAAACGGCGCGGATTATCCCGTCTGGCGCGCGTTGGAGAAGGAATGCGGAAAGTACCTGAAATGATTGGGCAGGCGCTTCTGAAAGGCGTTGATCTGGGCATTCTGCTCATGCGATTTGCGCGGTCGGAATCGTCTGCACGGCGCTGTGGGTATCATGATGATTTTCGTGCATTGATTATGGCGTATCGAGGCGATTTGTATGCTGTTTCAAACATATGGTGAAAAGTGCAAGCCCGCCGTGCTGTTTTTCCACGCGATGGGCGTGACAGGCGCAAGCAGTGAACCGGTAGCAAAGCACCTGCAGTCCCGCTGCTTCTGCATTCTGCCGACTTCGACCGTCTACTGCGCAGGGCAGACGTACCGCGGCAAAGCGGACGAGGTGCGGCAGGTAGAAGATTTCCTAACGGCGCAGGGCATCAGCGAATTGGCGCTTGTCGTCGCGTCATCCATCGGCGCTGACCTCGCGATGGCGTTCCTGAAGCAGACGAAACGCCCCGTCGGACACGTTTTCTTCGACGGCGGGCAATTCGCGCAGATTGGGTGCGCGACGCGGCACATCTTGACGCCGTTCCTGTATCTCGCCATCAAGAGCCTATACTGGTCAAGGGGCGGGACGCTGAAGAAAATCATGTGGTGTGACGATGATGGCATCAAGCCGTACTTCATGGCGGCAGGGAAAAATCTGCGCTATGGCAATATGCGCCGTCAAATAGCGGACAGCTTGGAGGACAAGCCGTTTCCGCCGATGCCGGAGGATTGGCAGAAGCGCGCTTTCTTCGAGTTCGGCAGCATCGAGGAGCACATGAAGTACCGTCCGGCGGTCATGCAGGCGTATCCGGCGGCGAATTTCCCGATTTTTGCGGACTTCAACCACATACAATACCAGATTCGCGACCCGAAAGGCTTTGCGGACATGCTGATAAGCATCATGGACGCGGGCAAACTGCCTGAGCTGCCGTTTATCAAGACATAGGAGGAGCACCATGTTCTGGGACAACATCGCATGGGTCTACGATATTTTCGCGGATGGCATCAACCGCAAAGCGAATCGCAAGCTGTGCAAGGTGGTTGCGGGGCTGATTTCGCCGACGGACGACGTACTGGAATGCGCGTGCGGCACAGGGCTGCTCAGCGGTGTAATTGCAAAGCGCTGCAAGTCCCTGACGGCGACGGACTTCTCCGCAAAGATGCTTGCGCGCGCCCGGAAGAAGTACGGGCATTATCCGCATGTGCGGTTTGAGCAGGCGGATATCCTGCATCTCCCCTACCCTGATGCGCGCTTTGATGCCGTCGTCGCCGCGAACGTGATTCACCTGCTGGATAATCCGCATCAGGCGCTGCGGGAGCTTGACCGCGTGTGCAAGCCGGGTGGAAAACTTATCATCCCCACCTACATGAACCGGACGGACAAAGGCAAAACAAACCGCGTTTCCGGCGTCATCGGCAAGGCGGGCGCGGACTTCAAGCGCGAATTTACGCTGGAAACGTACCGGCAGTTTTTCGCCGACGCGGGCTATACAGATGTACAATATACGATGTGCGAAGGGCGGATTCCCTGCGCGGTGGCGCTGATTCGCATGGGCGTATCTGCGGACGCAAGGAGAAAACCATCATGACGATTGTGATTCAACTGGCGCTGTACTGCTTCCTACTGTGGCTGATTGTGAAAGTCGCGGTCGGGAATAACGCCATCAATGGGCTGTACTTCTACCCGAAGGCATTTCAGGAGTGCGCGATTTCGCGGGGGTTGATTGACCGCGCAACGGTGCAGAAGAAGCGCCGGAACTGCATGATTGCGCTGTATGTGCTGCTGCTTGTTGCGCCGGTGCTGATGATTGGCGTGTGGAATCGCGTCACGGACTTCTGGACGGCATACGGACAGGGCGTGCTGTTTCTGGAGGTCATGAACTGGTTTGATGGGCTGGTGATTGACATGCTCTGGGTCGGTCACAGCAAGTTCTGGGCAATTCCGAAGATGGAAGACGTACCGTATACGCAGACGTGGGGGCAGATGCTCAAAAAGCGCCTGACGCTGACGGTGATTTGGCTCGTCGGTGCGTTCATCATTGCGGGGCTGGTCATGCTGATGCCGCACTGATTCTGTTTTCAGACGGTACGGATGAATTTGAAAACAATATACGAGGAGAAAACTGACATGCGTCTAACAACCCTCGATGAAGCATCCATTCAAGCCATCGGTCATGCCTTTGGCTACTACGATTACGGCAAGGAAACCGGAATGGGGGCGGCATGTTCTTCCCCCGACAAAACAGCGCTGTATATCTGCGGTTTTGTCCGCGCGATGCTCGCCGCTGGACTGCTCTACACCACCAGTGAGCGCGGCGAAGCGTTCATTGCCTATCGTCTGCCGGGCGAAAGGGTGAAGCTGACGGCGTTTCTCCCACTGCTCAAAGGCGTGTTTCAGGCGATGACCTTCCGGGAACTGTGCCGGTTCGCGCGGCTGATGAAGCGCGCCGGGGCAAGCCTGAACGACCGCTACGACAAGGAGAAAAAGCCGCACATCTACGTCTGGCTGGTGTGCGTGACGGAGAAGTATCAGGGGCAGGGATACATGCGGAAGGTGCTGGAGATGGCGTTCGCGGACGGCAACCGCCTGCAAGTGCCGGTTATTCTGGAAACGGACGCAAAGTCGAAATGCAACAAGTATGTGCATTTGGGGATGGAACTGGCTGGCACACGCGACGCGGGCGAACTCGGCACACTCTACGACCTCATCAAATATCCGGACAAATAAAATTCGCCGCAGACACGGGCTGAAAGCAGCGCGTCTGCGGCGTTTTTCGTATGATACTGTCAATGTCACCCTTCCGGCGAAATAGACTCCCAGAACCGCTCGAACGTGTACTTTTCCGCTTCCTCCGCCGTCAGCTGATGCACATACGCCGCGCGCTGACCTTGGCTGCCCGCGCCGGTGGATGCGAACTCCGCGTAGTAGCCCGTCGCGGGGAAGCAGGGCTTATTCCAGTCGTGCCACCCCTCCGGATGGATATGCGCGCCCAGTTCGCAGTGCAGCAGGACAGTTTTCGCGAACTCGCGCCACGGTCTGCCGAGGTAAATCGCGCCGTCCGGGACGCCCTCGCCCTGAAAGCGGCATTTCATGAACACATAGCCGAATTCCTGCCCTTCCGGGGTGGATGCCGCCGTGCAGAAGCCGAGCGCGGGTTCTTTGCGGTCGCCGTGGTCGCGCAGACCGTCGATGCTCACGATATCGCAGTCCTCGAACCACGCCGCCGCGCCGCCGAAGATGAAGTCGATATCGCCCTCAATGCGGCAATGGCGGTAGACCTGCCTCTGCGGGATGCGCGGCAGGAACTGCGTCGGGCCAATGAAGCCGTCCTTCTGGATTTCGCGGGGCGGCAAGGGCGCGGTGAACAGCGTATCCTGGCAGGATTTAAGCGTGCAGTCCTCACAATGGAAGCCGTCGCCGTCCACATAGAGGGCAAGCGCCTGACCGACCTGCTCGCGCGGATATGCGCTGTTCTCCACCGTCACATTGCGGAGTGCACAGTCGCGGGCATTGATGAGCAGCGTTGCCGTGCGGAACGTGCCGCGTTTTTTGCCGTCGGGGAGGATTTCCGCTGCGCCGTCGTGCCAAGTGACGCGGGTCGTTTCGGCGCTTTCGCCCTCAATGCGGGTGTGCGGGCGGCGAAGCGCGATTTTTTCCTCGTACACGCCGGGCGCAAGATGAATCGTCACAGGCTGATCGTCCGCCGGAAGCGTGTCAATCACCGTTTGCAGGGATTGCCCTGGTGCCACCTGAATCAGCATCATTTATTCCTCCTGCTTTGCCGCATGGATGGGTGCGCCGTGCCCCGCCATTGCCTGATGCTCGCGTGTCAGTTCCTGATACAGCTGGGCGGGCGTCCATGCGAGGTTCGTTTCGGTCATAACGCCCTTGAGCCGCACCGGGGGAACGCGCATTTGCTTCATCGTCGTCAGGAAGCGTTCCACCAGCGGCAGTTCCGAAAACGCGAAGTAGAGCATTTCGCTGCCGACCGCATTTTCCTGCGCGGCTGCATCCGTTTGACGCTCCGCCTTTCCGCACAGTGCCCCCAGCGTCTGCCCGCAGTCCGCCAGCGGCACGTCCATCACGCGCATCCCCATTTTCATCGCGCAGAACCGGATTTTTCCGAGCTTTTGCGGCGCCACATGAAACGCCAAAATCAACTTACTTTCCATATCAAAAGACCTCCCCAGAGGCGCTGCCTCTGGACTCCGCAAGGGAGTTTCTCCCTTGACCCTTTCACGCGATTGAGTTGGCGGCACTACCATGCAACTTCCGCGTGTTTATTTGGGGAAACCAAGGGACGTTGCCCCTTGACCCTTTCGCGCGATTGAGTTGGTGACACGCTCATACAATGCCCGCGTGTTGATTGGGAAACGTTAGACTTTCTTCGCGAAGATCATCCGTCCGGCACTGGTTTGCAGGACGCTGCTCACCTGCACATGCAGCACCTGCCCCACCGCATCGCGTCCGCCTTCAACAACGACCATCGTCCCATCCGGCGTATACCCGACGCCCTGCGTGGCTTCACGCCCTGCCTTGACGATGCGCACATCCAGCAAGTCGCCCATTTGCACCATCGGGCGAAGCGCGCAGGCAAGGTCATTCAGGTTCAGCGCCGCCACGCCCGCCTTTTCCGCCGTCCTGCTCATTGCCGCGTCGCATGTCACAATCACCATATGGTGCTTCTTCGCGTCCGCCAGCAGCACCTGCGCGAGTTCGCCGCCTGCCGCGCTGTCTACGCGCTTGACGCGCCCCAATGCTTCGAGCTGCGAAAGCGTTTCTCGTCCCTTTTCGCCGCGGATTCGGCACGTCTCCTCCTCCGATGCGCTCAGGCGCTGCAATTCCTTCTCCACCGAGCGCGAAATCAGCAGCGTCCCCTCCAGAAATCCCGCGCGGCAGACGGCAGCAATGCGCCCGTCAATCAGCACGGTTTCGTCCAGCAGTTTCGGTTTTGCCGTTTTGATTTTCCTGTGCGACAAAGCGACCTTCTTGCTCCCTTTGGGGCTGAAGCGCTGGAACATCCGCTTGAAATCCGCCGCGCGGCGAATCCCCAGCGTCACACCCAAAACGCCGAACACCACGAACAGAATCGCGCACATCGCCACAGTAAACATGCTCGCGCCCATGAGCATCACCAGCTGTGACAGCAGCGCGGCGATAATGAAACCGCCAACAAGCCCGCTGATGCTGCCAGCCTGCTGCTCGAACGTCATTTTGTCCATGCAGCGCTCGACCAGCGCGATGAGGCGGGTAATGCTGTCAATCGTGCGCGGCGCAATCAGGTATCCGCCCAGCCCCAGCAGCAGCGCGAACGCCGCATACAGCGCCAGCAGCGCGCCGATGCTCATTGCGGGATTGCCCGCCATCGCGTTCAGCTGCACGATGACGAACGCCAGCACCGACCCCAGCCCGATGCCCAGCGCCGTCACCAGCGCCCGCAGCAGTTTCTTCACAAGATCCGATTTCATAGCTGTTGCAAAACTCCTTACAATAGAACAACACCATTAGGGTAACACCGCGCAAATGAGGTGGTCGGCTGGCGAATGGATTTTTCGTCAGATGC
>OLOR01001400.1_pt1 | contig 22289 bp, 21 predicted proteins | sample 1672521 | NCBI WGS metagenome assembly OLOR01 (sample SAMEA3136695, study PRJEB25190) | human gut metagenome | biome: human gut; feature: human-associated habitat; material: faeces | place: Austria | collected 2013
TATAGTTATTAATTCATAAATATGTTTTTATGTAATTTTTATGTATTATATAAGCTATATATTGTATGTATTTGATTATTTTAGATTACATGTGGATTACATATAAATTATATTTTAATTCTTAGAAACAGCATGTTGTATCTTAATGATATATTTATATTTTAAACCTGTTGACTTTATATATCATTTGTGCTATAATTTATTTCGAACAAAAAAAAGAAAAATGGAGGTAATTTTTCTATGGGAGAAAACAGAGAAACATTGTCACACGATGCAGGTGTTGAAACAGCAGTGTTTAATTACTTGAGTGAAAACAAGTTGCTGCTGATGTCAGTAGATCCGGGATATGATGGTTTTAAAATTTACATTAACGGACACAATTACCTGTCGAAGTCACTTGTTATCAAGACAGGAGAGACCGATGAATTTGAACGCATTGAGCGCCCAACGATTAAAGATGGCACTTTTGTTCAGATGAGAGATTTCAACTCTGGAAAGATCGTGCAGTACATGACAGGACAGAATGCGAGAGCAGCCCTCACAGATGGAACGGTCAGTGATGTGTCTGATTTTTACACCGACGCAGATCGTTTTTCAACCCCTCAGTTCCGTGCATCATTCTATAGTGCTATGATCCGTGCTTTGTGGCTGTATGCAGCAGAAGATAACGAGGTTGAATTTACTGTTGATGATTTAACCAATAATCTATCTGACTGGGGTATTTATCTGTTGGTTACTTTGCCATACGCATATGAGCAGGAAGCTAAGAAGAATATCCGTGTTTTACTGGATGCGCCAATTGATGCTGAGATCACCCTTTCCAGAAAGATGACTGTAAAGTTAACCTCAAAACTGCCTATCGTTAAGGCATACTTCCAGCCACAGGTGCTTGCAGCCTTCCGAGGAACATTTTTGAGCGAGTTTGGTGATTATTCGGATGATGCTGAGGCTGAAATGTTGCAGAAAATGCCTGCGATTTTAATTGATGCAGGATATCATACTTGCGCCATGGTCACTATTACAAACGCACTTGAGGTGTTGGAGGGTGATCCTACTGTTACCGAAGAAATCTTTTCGATGGAAGAGTTTGATAAGAAAACTGCACAAAGACTCCGTGCTCGCTATACACAAACAGCAGTTTCTGATTCTGAATTGTCTCTGGCACTTGTAAATGACTACTGCAATGGTGATCGAGAACTATTCGCCAGCACGGATAATGGATCAGAGCCAGTCAATGTTGCCTCTATTCGTGAAGAAGTATTAAAGGATGAAAAAGCTCGCCTTATTCAATATCTGAACAAAAAATTTGGCATGAAGAAGATGCGTTCAGCATTCATCACGGGTGGAACTGGTGGAAGCATCATGTTTAACTACTTGTCTGATGTTTTAAAGAACTGGAAGAACGTCAAGGATGTATCCCTGATTACAGGATTCAATCTCGATGGAGAAGATATTGGATCTGTATATGGAGTTGCATATGGTGGTTACAAGATGCTTGTTGGTATTGTCCGCGCAAATGCGGATAAAGAGTAATGGCTGCCACAGTTGAGCGCTTTTTAGTTCGTTTTCCGAAACAAAACACCAAATTATTGCGATGGTTAGAACTTTGCAAAGAGCAGGAGAGAGGGTATTTGAGTGATATCCTCACCTTGCTTTTGCATACTTTTTTCTCTACAAAAGAGATACTTCATATCGCGACTGTTGATTCGAGTCTCTGCAGCTGTAAGAATGAGTGGATAACCACCATTTCGATTCGATCATCAAATGATCCTAGTTTTATCGAAAACATTAACTATTTGCGCTCAAGAAGAGAGTTTAATTCATTTCTGATGGGGTTACTTAGTCGCGCAATTGATGAGGGCGAAACAGAGGAAGTTGCATCGACTTGGGATCTCCATGTAATGAATCTTCCACTGTACAAAACAGGGACAACAAGCAGCCCAAGCACTCTGCAAACGCCACAATTACAGAAAGTTAAAGTTAACTCCCACAAGGTTGAGAATAAGCGTAGCGTGGAAGATACAGGTGCCAAGACATCAGAACCGGCAATCAAAGTTGCATCTGAGAAAACAGTACCAGTTCAAAAAAATACTTCTACAAGCCCTACTGCATCAACGAAGACTACAAGAAAAGAGGATGTACCTCAAGCAAAGCTTTCTCTTTCGAAAAAAAGTGTCCAGGCACTGGATGGCTGGCTCGAATAGCAAGGAAAAATACCATGTTCCCATAGCGGAGCATGGTGTTTTTTTTGCCTTTCTGGAACCTTTTTTTCTGATGCAGCTGGTTTGTAACCGTAGGTATACTATATTTTGCACCGGGATATATCATATTTTGCAGCAATGATGCTTGATGCAGAACTTAGTGCAACCAAGGGGGGGGCTGCACAATCTGAAAAGACTGCGTAATTTTCGCGCACTAAGTCTCTGAGTGGAAGCCTTATCTGGAGTCAGGAATTCTGTGTTCCTTTAAAGGGAGCAATCATAAGGCAGAAGCCCCATCTATCGTTTGCTCTGCAAACTTAGGTGGGAGAGGTTTACAAAAATTAGGCGGGAAAGCCCACGGTTTTAACCGTGGGAGTATGTCAATTGTATGCACCGAAACATGTGAACAACTCGGTCATTGAATGGCCGAGGATTCCCGCGCCTGTGTCCTAATCTTTGAGATATACTATATTTTGCATAGGGATATATTATATTTTGCAACGTACTCTATTTTGCCATGGGAAACACTCTATTTTGCCGTGCTCTCTACTCTATTTTGCCAACACATCCACTATTTTTTGCCAGCGAAGTATACTCATATATATATTCTTGATATATACGCTTATCTACATCATCTTCTTGGTAGATCATTCTTCGATTGGCTACGTGCTGATTGAAGAAGATGATACTTCAACTTGAAACACAATGTCTGTTTTGTTCTTAAAATTTTTTAAAATTAAGTTGAATTTTTCAACGCGGTATGATATACTCGCTATATCAGCAAATAAACAATCCAATCAGAGAACAGAAAGGAGATCAGTGCGAATGCAGAAAGAAGTAATACCAAATTTGCATGCAATCTTATATGATCAAGAGCTTAATTGTAAGGAGAGATTAGCTATGCTGATGTTTTTGGATGCTGACGGAATTGTCAATATAGGCTACGATAAGTTGGCTGAACTGATGGGTGTTAACCGCTCAACTGCAATCACGACTGTTAAAGCTCTGGAAGAAAAAGGATATGTTAAATGTTATCGAAAAAATGCAGGAAGGAGAGATGTTACAAATCGATATGTTGTAACAATTTAAGGATTATATGGACACATTAAAGAGGGAAAATGTGCGTCCATTTACGATGATACATACTGATTTTTTAGATTGCGAAACACTTACAGCTAATGAAAAGATGTTGCTGGTAATCCTAATGAGATATAATTATAACGATGGTCCGCCGCCAGAAAATTATCCTGGATTAACTGGATTATCAAAAAAAACAGGACTGGCAAAGAGGATTGTACAGGACACTTTAAAAGCATTAGAAGATAAGGGAATAATCAAAAAACAAGCAAGATACATGGCTGGGAAAAACGCACATCTGTCTAATGTGTATACAGTGCGAGACGTACCATCCATGTGGTTGCCAGACACAATCAATAATAGTATGGATCTGGATATGGCAGACGCAACAAATAGATCAATTGACTTATTACGTTATAGGGGGTATAAGGTAATAAGTCCAGAAGAAGCATCCTCATTGGGTGTTGGCGCACCATACAACGAGGAATCGCTCTCGAAAAAAGATATTAACTTAGTATATGAAAAACGCTCGTTTTCGGTTATTTACAATGATTTTTTAGATTGCGAACAACTGAAATCAAAACAAAAACTAATATTGTTGCTATTGATGCGCTATGGTGGTGCTAGTGGTAATGACAGCAAGGCATTTCCGAGTGCCGCGACACTAGCGCGAAAAACTGGAATGTCCGTTCGCAGTGTGCGCTATGTGATCGCAAAATTAATAGATCGTAAACTGATTGGCAAATATGCAAGATATGATCGTAACGGTGGGCAAACAAGTAATGTATATGTTGTGTATGACAGTCCAGAGATTTGGCAATCTCAGACAGCAAATTCTAGTTCTAATTACGAAATAACTAGAATGGTAGCAAAATTGCAAGCAGAAGGATATGAAGTAAAGAAAAAAGCAGAAGAGCAGTGCAACGAAAAAACACCAAAAAAGGATGAAAAAAAGAAAGCGTCCTCAGCAGGTGTTGGCGCACCAGACAGAGAATCGCTCCCGAAAAAATATATTAACCTATGTGTTAATAATACATTATCGGAGCAGAAAAGTCAAGAGAAAACTGAAAAAAATAGAGCTTTTGCCGATAAAAATATTACCAAAAAAGAGGCTAAAATTAACCAGTACACAATGCAATTTTTGCATGAGCATTACGACTACACAAGTGTATCCATGGAGGCTGAGCAACTTGATGCTTTGCAAAACGGTTATTGCGTGAATAGAGATGCTGTTGACCCTGTATTTGACGTACTTTACGATATGGTTAATTGTCAACAGGATAGCATATCTATTGCCGGAGAGCGACGATCAACAGCAATAGTAGTTGCTAAATTGCTGGCACTCAACTGCGAAGACATTGTAAATGTCATTTACAACTTTACCCATCCGGCAGAACCAATATACAATCCGCGAGCATGGTTGCGGACAGCCCTGTATCATGCTAAAAATGATCATAAGCTAGATATACTTAAAACCTTTGTTTGTCCACCGTAGATAACCCCAAATAGGAGGAAACGCATGGCTTTTTTTGTAAATCCAAACAATTCAGCTTTTCAGACATCACTGAACGCAAAGATATATGTTGACAAGAGTGGTTTAATTGAGTACACAAATGGCGTTTTGGCATCTACAGATGCGTATATTTGCAATAGCCGTCCACGCAGATTTGGAAAATCCATTACCGCAAATATGCTTGTTGCGTATTATAGCAAAGGCTGCGATTCAGAGAAAATGTTTTCAAATCTGGAGATTGGAAAATCAAGGGATTTTCGGAAACATTTGAATCAGTATGATGTAATCCATTTTGATGTCCAATGGTGCATTGAGCCGGCCGGAGGACCGGAGCATGTTGTTGAGTATATTTCAGAGCAAGTTATTGGCGAATTGAATCAGTATTACCCGAATATATTGGCGCAAGACACAGTATCATTGCCAGACGCATTGCGCAAAATTAACGAAAAGACTGGGACTAGATTCATTGTAATTATTGACGAGTGGGATGTTCTCATTCGCGACGAAACTTCTGATTCAAAGATCCAGGATCAGTACATCAATTTTTTGAGAGGCATGTTTAAGGGGGTTGCTCCGACACAATATATTCAATTGGCATATATGACAGGTATTTTGCCAATTAAGAAGGTGAAAACACAGTCTGCCCTAAACAATTTTGATGAGTTCTCCATGTTGGATGCAGGAGAGTTTGCTCCCTATATAGGCTTTACAGAAAAAGAAGTGTCTGATCTTTGCCAAAAATACGGAATTGACTTTTTTGAGGTCAAGCGATGGTATGACGGATATGTTCTCGGTGAGTATCAGATATACAATCCGCGGGCGGTTGTAAGTGTCTTGACAAAGCGAAAGTTTAGAAGTTATTGGACTGAGACTGGATCGTATAGATTAATCATTCCTTTGTTTGGCATGGATTTTGATGGCTTAAAGGCCGTCACGATTGAAATGCTTTCAGGTGCAAATGTTGAGGTGGATGTAACGTCATTTCAAAACGATACGGTTAATTTTGCAAATAAGGATGATGTCTTAACATATCTGATACATTTGGGATATCTAGGATATGATGAGAATACTGAGACTGCTTTTGTACCAAATGAAGAAGTGCGTCAGGAGCTTGCAAAAGCGATCAGATCAAATAAGTGGAGTCAGTTGATTGGGCTTCAGAAAGAATCCGATGCTTTGCTTAGAGCAACTTGGGAAATGGATGGAGAGATTGTCGGTAAGCAGCTTGAAAAAATCCATAATGAGTATGCTTCTGTAATTCAGTACAACGACGAGAATTCGTTAAGCAGCGTATTAACAATTGCATACCTAAGTGCGATGAAATACTATTTTCGCCCAATCAGAGAGTTGCCAACTGGTTGTGGATTTGCTGATTTTGTATTTATTCCGCAGCCAGAATGCCGAAGCAAATATCCTGCATTGGTTATTGAACTAAAGTGGAATAAAAGTGCGCAGACTGCTTTACAGCAGATCAAAGACAAGAAGTATCCAGAATCGTTAACGACATATACAGGAGATATTTTGCTTGTAGGAATCAGTTACAATAAGGACAGAAAAAAGGGTAACGGTCAGCATTCGTGTACCATTGAAAGATATTGCAAATCGTAGTGTTTCAAAACCCCAAACAACAATCCCGCATTCCTAGTGGTGTTGGCTAAGAACGCGGGATTGTTGCCAAATGTAGTTTTCTCTGTATTATGAGATTTTTTTGAGACTTTGAGGGAAAGACCACGCTGGATTGTCGTGGTAGCCACCTTTCCCCCAAGACGCAAATTGCATTGGTAGATATATCACAGGGAATTTGCTCTGTCAAGAAGAAATCTTTAGAAAATAAAAGTTTATATTTTAAAACAAAAAACTCTAAAATAAAAGTCCGTTGCCAAAAATGATTCGCAATGGATTTCCAAAAAGAATTGAGGTATTTGTTAATTAGGGTTCTAGCGTACATCGACATCAACGAAAAGTCAAGAAAAATTTTGAAATCTCAAATTTTCGACAACAAATAAGCATTGAGGGTCAAATTCTGCGCAGCAAAAAAATGGTTAAAACTGACAAAAATACCTTTTTTAACCATTTTTTGCTTGACTCATCATAGTACTTGCGTTATGATACAGGCAACAAATGGTTACAAGATTCGCCTTAATTTGTAGATCACGAGCAGACTATCAATATAATTACAATTATATTGATAGTTGGAGATAGACTTCTACGAAAATTTTGTACTACTCTTCCGTCGAAGTTTGTCTCAAATTCGGTCGCCTTTAGTATATTCAGGACAACAAGTTTTGTCAAGAACTAAACATTATAAAATTAACAACAAGTTATTTTTTCGACAGGAAGTTATTTTTTAACCACGCAAAATAAAAACTATTTTTGCCCGAGCTTTTGTATGGTAATACAGTTTTACATTGAGAATATAGTATATATACTTTGGCACTCCGATGGAGTGCCTTTTTTTTGTAAATTTGCAACAAAACATACGTTTTAAATTCAACATTTAGTTTTATTTCAAACACGAAGTTAAAAAAATAACTGATTGACATTTTTTATAACCGCGTGTTAAACTAAATTCAATACAATACAATCTATAAAGGAGATGTTATACATGTCGATCAAAATGTCTCAAAAGGAGTTAGACGTTTTAGCGATTATCTTTCATTCCGAAAGTCCAATGACAATTTCAGATGTTGTGAAAACAACCCCCCAAGAATATACTTTAAACATCGTTAAGCCAATTGTCCGCAAACTTATTCAGCTGCAAATGATAGAGGATTGTGGATTTACGTATCGTGGTACTTCTATTGCAAGAAAATTCGTACCAACGAAACAGGCACATATTGTTTTGGAAGGTATATTTCAGCAAGAATACCAGAATTATCGTAAAGTATTCCCGGATAATTCGCTCTTGCTTGCTCTTGTAAAATCAGAGTTTTCGCATGAAAATAATCAGGAAGACATTAAAAAACTGGAGGACATGTTGAATACAATTAAGGCACAATATAGCACGGGGGGTGTAAACGATGAATCTGTCGTTTGAAACTGTACTGACAACTCTCACTGCTTCTTTTTTATTATTCGGTATTGCATGTTACATGCTTGCCAGAGCAAAAAGAATCATTGCAGTTGGCTTTCAAACAATAGTATTTATTTGTACGCTTTCCATTGTAAGGTTAATGTTACCTGCGGAGCTATTCTTTTCAAAAACACTGAGACTGGGTGGATTGTTTACTAACACTGTATCCTTTTTTCGGCAACGCCACGATCTGTTTTTGGGCTTTTCGATCTACCCATGGAGTATACTGATTGCCGTGTGGGTAATTGGAATTGTTTGGCATCTATATAAATTTTTTAAGTCATATCGGGCGGATGCCGTGCTGATCTACAATATTGGTACTCCAGTTTCTGATCAACCCGAATACGAGGCGCCACTTAGAGCGGCTTGTAAATTGTGCAATACAAACCACCAATTTGAAATTTTGAAAATTCGTGGTATCAACACACCGGCTATTTTTTCATTATTTAAACCAATTATCATATTACCTGCGGATTTCAAGTATGACAGTCAAGAATTAGAAGTGATATTTCGTCACGAAATTGGGCATTTCGTGCATCATCATCTATTATATAAATTTCTCATTGAGCTATTTTTGACGGTATACTGGTGGAACCCGTTTAATTCCTGTATTCGTTTGCAAATTGATACTTTACTGGAAATGAGTATAGATCGCACTCTCACATCCAACACCAAAGAAATGATTTTATACATGGAGTGTTTGCTTAGTACGGTAAAGAAAACAGCCATTGCAAAATCAGTTTCCTTATCCAGCACAACATCATTGTCATTGTCGAATTTTAAAGAAAATATGCTTGTAAAACGCTTTGACGTGATGATGCATCGCCCAAAACTCCATGTTTTTCTTTCTACCTTATTAGTGGCAATAAGCCTTACTATTTTCTCAGGGTCATTTTGTTATACGTTAAAGGGATATGCAACTCCAGATGAAGTAATATCTGGTGCATACTTTTCACTAGAAGAAGACGCTTATGCAGTTCTCAATGCGTGTGGCACTTATGACTTGTACTATAATGGAGAATATCTTGAGACGGTAGATTCACTTAAAGGATATGAAGGAATGTATATACATAACTAATATTAAGGAGGGAATTCAAAATGAAAAACATCAAAAAACTTGCTGTAGTTTGCGCAATGGCGCAATGTTTGGCTTTATCAGTTGCATATGTTGTTCCAGCTGCAGAAGCTGCCACTTACTCTTCTACCGATAATCAATCGGCCCGTTTCGGTGATGAGTATACCTGGTATTACAAAAAAGAAAACGGAAAACTCTACAAGAGGCTTTACAACAATTCTGTCGGACGTTGGGAATCTGACTGGATTTTTGTTAAAAATCTGTAATGATCTGCATTAGTTCTTTTACAGCAACAAAAAAAACAGCTCCCCTTTAGTCGTTGGTCGTTAACGACAGGGAGCTGCTTTTTGTTGCGGAATTTTTTCTGAAGAAGAATGCACTGCGTTTAAGATGCCTCTGCCAGAAAGAAAATTCCTACTGACCAGAAAGTACGACGGGAATGCCCCCTGTGTTCTTTCCGTTGGTTCGCAGTTTAATTATATTATACTATATTTTGAATAGTGTTTCAATAGGTAAAAGACAATTTTTTTACTATTTTGTTAAAAGCCGTAGTTGTTTGTATCCCTGGAATACAAACAACTACAGAAATAGTGGTGAAATTGTATCCAAAGTATAACTTTTCGCTTCTTATTGGCTTCTTTTAGATAATGTGGTATGCTTTATTGGGAAGTGAGGTGATACCATTGACGCAAGGGGAACGAGTAAGGAAAGTACGAAAATCCTTGCAGCTTACATTAGAAGAATTTGGCAAGAAACTGGGTGTTCAACGAGCAATCATATCTAAGATTGAAATTGGAGATCGAACTTTAACGGATCGCATGATAAAAGACATATGCCGAGTGTATCATGTGAGTTATGATTGGCTTGTTTATGGAGAAGGAGAACAGTTTGAGGATCTAACTGAAGCGATTCTGGATGAGCTTTGTATTGAGTACAACTGCGACAGTACAGATAAAAAACTGATTTCTGAGTATTTGAAATTAGATCCAGAAAGCAGACAAACATTAAAGGATTACATGCGGAAGGTTTTTGTTGAAGAAAGTGAAGATCAGGACTAGGCTACTCAAAACAGGCTTCCAAAATCTTTGAAAAATTTGGCAATAAGATTGATGTAGTATCTGCTGCTACCCTATCACAAAGAGTCAGGATCGGTCCTGACTCTTTGTTGCCATATTCTTCACGAACTTTCTTAAAACAGCCTTCTCAGTCATATCCAGTTGATCATAAGTCTTTAATAGTCGAATGAGCAGACTGATTAACTCATCGTCGGTTCTGGCAAGTAATCTCAATATACAACTTCTGCTATCCTCTGATGTATATGGTTCACCGATACCAGTACGCAACCAGTCTGCATTAACGAGAAAATGTTTTTGGATGATTGCCAGCGTCTGTTCGGATGGCTTGTTTTCTCCACTTTCGAGTTTGCAAATTGCTGAACGAGAGATGGATAGCGTTTGTGCAAACCTCAATTGACTCAATCCGGCATCGGTTCTTATTTTTCTGATCCTGTCACTTATCATATTTTTTTCCTCAAAAACCTATGTATTTTTCGCTATCGTATGCTCAGTTATTTAATGTTGTTATTGACAGAGAAGACGCTTTGATACTTCCTCTTGCCTAAAGGCAGAGAAAGTATCAAAAAGCAGTCAGTTTGAGTTACGATTTTCCTTAATGCCATAACTAATGTAATGCGTATAGTATGCTGCCCAGTTGCTTCCAAAAGCGTTTCTGAGATCAACATATCTGTTCCTGTAATTGACTACGTTAAAGCTTTCTTTGGCAATACGTGCCTCTTTCATTCCATTACTGATGAAATGCTTGAATGCGAGGTCATAGTTGTTTCCAAATGCATTCCTCAAATCCTGATAATGACCCAGGTAATAAACCGGGTCAAATACTGCGGAATAGTCAACGCCGTTGTGAATATACTTTTTCGAGCTGGCAGCCGGGACAGTCACGTAAACCGGGACCGGCTTGGACTCCCCATTTTTCGATTTGACATAAATGTGAGTGATGTATTTGCCGGATTCCCATCCATGCTGTGATACATTTACATGGAACGTAGCCGTATTCCCGGAGACAGAAGCATTATGCCATACAAGGTCGTCCTGACCGTTTTTCTCCGTCCACGTCGGCAGTTGCAAGGAGCTTACACCTTCCTGTGCGTCAAAGGTAACTGTAACGGTATACCCATCGGATGAAACATTGCTTACCTTGGCACTCGTAATCGTTGGGGCCGGAGTCGTCTTTTCAACATACGGCACGAAGACGTATCTGGCTACCTGATTCCCTACGGTACCTGTGATGGCATTGGTCACACAAACACCATAATCATCGCTGTATGCCTCGATACGCCATACCGGGTTGTATGTACCTGACGGGGTACCGTCAATTTTCTTCATATCCGTACCCATTGTTTCCGAATGAAGCCAGATGGAAGTATGTCCGGTAATACTGCTGATACCTGTCATCTTGGACGCAGGAATGCCATAGGTTTTCTCGATTTGTGAAGCGACATAATCCGTTGTGTCCTTTAAAATCGCACTCTGTTCTGTTACAGGATCATGACCATTATCCTGACGATCGTAAGAGCCTACGACCACAGAGACATGACCGCTGTATGCATTCGGTGCGATGTAGACCGCAATGGTTCCCGGAATCTCAAAGTATTCCGGGTTTTGGCGGTGTGTTACATTCTTCGCCGCCAACTGGTAAGATATCTTCCTGCCGGAGCCTACGAAAGTCATGATGTCTCCTACCGCCATATTCTGGCACTTCTGATTCCAGTCCGCTGTCGTGATCGGGACATTACTTGTGATGCCGAGATCATACATGGATCGGGCAATAAGACTGGAACAGTCATAGTAATCAACATCATACCTGTGTAACTGGCTGTACCCGCAGCCTACCCTTGAAAGCATCTGCTTTGTCAGGTCGTATGCAGTCACGATCTGCATGTCATCGGTGTCAAGGGAAAGGGCGCTGGCTGCCAGGTAAAGCGGCGCAGCAGAATAAGCGGCTGCGTCGCCTCCTGCCGAGCCATCCATGTAATCCCCTGCCAGGGATGAATAGTTGACTTCCGGTGCATCTGTTAACGGTGTCCCGGCTGCATCATATTCGAAATATTCCTCTAACAGATCTTCCTGCCCTGTGGTTTCAGGCGAAAGGCTCTCTGTGGAAGCGTCAATGCTTACAGGTTCTGTATCGACATAGATATCTGATGCCTGCGTTTCTTCCTCAGTTACGGATAACGATGCCTGCGTTTCTTCCTCAGTTACGGAAAATGTTTCGCTTTCGGTTTCACTTTCAGCAGGGCTAGTCTCGTCCTCACTTTCAGTAGACAGCTCTGTACTATCGGTAAGCACGGGTTCTTCTGCTTCCATAGGAATTTCCTGCGTGGTGTCTACTGCCTGTGAAAGCTCCGCTGCAGGAGTCGCTGTTGAGGTCAGTGCGGCAGAAAGGACCAGTGCTGCAAATGTTGATGTTTTTCTTCTCATATTTTTTTTTATTTTCTCCTTTATTTAGCCAAGCATACGATAGTTTGCATATGCTCAAAATCCAGTTGCAATTACTTTTTTGATTTTGTACTCACCTATCGGCATTCCTTGACTTTTTTGATGCAGTATTCAAGACGCAATCCTCTGCCATACCATCGTAGACAAAGAATTGTCTTGCTACCACTTCCCGGAAACTGTTCTTTGACAAGGTTAATGACGCGCGGATCAAATAGTGAACAAGCATCTGCCATCTTCAAACGACTCCACTGATCAATTCCATCTGACTTCAATTTCTCGAGCAGACGAGTACTTGGCGAATGGAGCGAATTGAGAATCTTGATCTGTTTTAAACATCCGGGGTTGAGTTCTCCAAAATCTGGATAAAACTCAATATCTTCTGGAATCTGAAGCTCAGGTGCATCAATTGAATCCTGCACCCAAGTACCAGTGTTCCATTTTTCTTTTCCAGTTGCAACCTCTGCTGCAATCTCCGCTTCCGTCAGGCTGTAGACGACACGGATCGGAAAAGTGTTTTGAATCGTATGGTCGATTTTCTGGTATCGGTAGGTATGCTCCAACAGATACAAAAATGGTCGATTCTGACGATTGTATCTTAGATCATTTTGCAATATCTTCAATGTATCAATTAGAGCAGATACAGACGCAGCTCGAAGAAATGAACTCACCCAAAGCTCCTGTACTCCAGATATATCAGATACCGGAGCAAGTGAATCCAAAAGTGACTTTAAGAAATTCTTTTGGGCCAACGAAGCACCTCTGTATGCGCTAGAAATGCGGTCATTCGGTTTGATTACTGCTTGGAACACAAAATCCTGATTGATACGCTTCTCGCTACCAAAAAGATGCTCTCGATCAATGATCTGCGTATCTTTGTATGCATTCTGCAATATACTAAATGACTTATACTGAACGGATTTTGACGGTAGCTTAATGTCTTTTTTCTTCTTCTGAAGCTCGTGTGCTTTGTCAAGTTCTGCTTTTAAGTGCTGCAATTGTAGCTGATTTTTGGAGTGCTTCTGTAGATAGTCGATTGTAATACTTGCGGAATATTTTGACAATTGATCTGTTAGATCAGAAACCTCATATCCGCAATCCTGTAACAGTCTGGTGACTGCTGCACCCTGCTTTTGTGTTGCACAACTGCTTTTCCACGAACTGATAAGCGACTCATCCCAAAAGAATGAGGAAAACATATCAGAACATTCCTTCTCGAGAACCTTTCGAATGCAGGTAGTGGCATCATCCAGCGAAATGGTATTCTCTGTTTTATACCACACGTTGTTAATGCATGCTGTAACAGACACTTTAGAGAGCATATCTGGTTCAGAAACCCATGCCTTTACAGTTTCGTCACGATTTCCAACAATCTGGTAACGCATTGCAGATGTCGGACCAATGGAGTAATGGATGCCTGGCAATACGGACGTGTCAATATCCAGATCCTTTCTGTATACACTGTCTACAATTGATTGACCGAAGTTGCCGCTCTCCACTGCTTGTGAAATACATTTGGACTCTCGTTCAACCTCTTTTTCAAAAATATCATACTCTTCTGCCAGTGTGTTAATGACACCCAACCGTTTTGCACGAATTTCATCAACTGTCTTTTGAATTTCTTCCAGAGAAACAGGTTCCTCTTCTAGTCGGCTCACGACTTCTTTTGGAAGCAGGTTAATATTTTCATCAACCAAAGAGGTGATGCTGCATATATGTTTTGCTTTTGCCGGAAGAATGTCTAACACTAGGCAACTCTCCTTGCCCTCTGCCAATCTGGTTCCTCTGCCGATGATCTGAGTATACAGCGTCGGATTCGCTGTTGGACGGCATACAATGATTCGATCTGTAATGGGAAGGTCGGAACCCTCTGTTAATACCATACAATTAACAATACAACGAATCTTGCCGGATAAGTAGTCAGCTTCGATCTGGTGTCTGTCGTTAGTGCTTGTCTGGCCAGTAATGATAGCAATCTCACCCTGCTTTTCTTTTGGAAGGCGTTCTCTGATTAGTGATACAATGATATTGCAGGATGCAATGTCGATACAGTATATTAGCGTGTGGTTTCCTTCGTGTGTACCTTGCGTCATATAGGCATCGGCTGTCGTTACATAGTAATGACTATTTGCCAGAAGCTTACCAACTTCTGAAGCATTGTAATCTCCACCTGTCATATGGACACCAGTTAAATCCACATCATTCTCTCGAATGACAATACCCTTGATTGAGGTTAGATATCCGTTTTTAATTCCCCATGCAAGATCCCTGGAAAAGCAAATCGAATCAAAAATATGAGCTAAACTAGCACCGTCACCACGCTGCGGAGTTGCGGTCAGGCCGATCAGTTTTCTTGGATGGAAGTAAGAAAGAATCTTTCCGTATGTAACAGGAGCTGCGGCATGATGGCATTCATCAACAACGATGATGTCAAACGCATCTGGCAAATAGCGATGTAATCTGTTCTCGTGATACAGAGACTGAACCGACGCGGAAACTACTTCATCCGTCTCAGATGCCTGTTCATCAGCTTTCTCAATGCCAAAGGTACAGTTGAAGTACTTTTCTGGCTGGCGCACAAGCTCGTCTCTGTGGGAAAGAATAAGCATTCGTCCCTTACGGTTAATACGAGAAATAACTACTGTTTTGCCGAGTCCTGTTGCAAGGGCAACGATGGAATGCGCACCGTCTGGTAAAGCATCAATTGTGTTGACGCATTCCTGCTGATATGGTCTTAATGTAATATCATTTGCCATTATACTGCCTCCTTAGTTCTGTGTCAATCTCACCATCCAAAACCGTGGATTTCTCGTTTTCTGCTGATGCACTGGGTTCAACTGATGTGTTAGAGTCAGATGAAGAGTTATCGGACGAATGATATTTTTCTTCCCATTTTTTCAAATTTTCAACAGACGCAATCTCGTCCAGAATCGAAATTGGCAGATTAAACACAGTGTCAATAAAAAAATATAAATCATGATTAAGGCTGTTAACATCTACATTCCTACGGTAAATCTCCCATCCAGATGATATACTACGCTCATAGAATTTTGAGACGTTCATCAATACAACTTTTGAAGCAAAATCATGTGTCATGCATCCAGTCAAAACCTTATCAGAAAAATACATAGCAACTTTATTACACAAATATAGGATCTGTGAATAGCTTAGTTTATCTAGCAAACTCTTGAATTTGGCATCCGCGTCATCTGAGATATATAGTGTAAGATTCCTTTTCTGTAACATTTGGTTAAACTTGCACATAAGATCGTAGTATATAGTGGCTTTATACGTATCCATGAGCATAATTTTATCAGAAATATTAAAGCAAGAATTTGTTCGAAGCCTCAAAAGGAACGCTGAGTCAACCTTAATATTAACAGTATATTGAAGTTTTTTGACAAATCCTGTATGCGGGAAGTTTTCTTTCTCAAAAGCATCAATACTACTTTGGGGCGATATAGATATGATATGATCACCTACCAAGTCCACAATAAAATCAGATAAAATATTGTCATTGGCAAATACCGCCTCGTTCTCAATAGGGTTAATTACTATTGAGAATGAATCACCATTAGTGTCAACCACAGCCGGACTATTCTGCAATACGTATACTAATTTAAATCTACCCACCGGACTTAACTCTTCAAATTGTAATATTGGGTATGTTTTTCCGTAAACATCTTGAATGAGTTGTATCTTTTGTTGCTGTTGACGTGCTCTCTCTTCAGCTGCTTTCTGAATCAATTTCTGAGTTTTTTGCGTACAATTCTCACAAGTGCATTTACGCGAAAGATACTTATATACATGATGGCTGCAGTTCTTGCAAAACAGATCAACTTTGCTATTTGGATCTTGTTTGAAAGCAATGAAATTTTCTCGACCTCTTGGTTGATAATACATTGGCTGTCCGCAATATTCGCAAACCTTATCTGTTTTGATTGGCGGTAAGATTCTGCCCAAATAGCAAGCAGAAACATCGATGTTATATGCTTCAAGAATCTCTTTGACCTTGATGGATGGATCTGCAAATAGCTCTATCACCTCATTGACTTGATCTGGTGTCAGATGGTCAAGCTTATCGGCAAACTTGTTAATCATCTTGACATTTTCCTCCTTTTGTCGTGTTGTATGTATATTATATTAAGAATATTTGTTCGGCTTAAAATGCATAGAATGCCATCAGATTTAAAAGTTGACTGATATAATCATTCTAGTATAAGTATATCACCAAATTTCTTAAAAGTCAACATTTTTCTTAAAAAATGCCCGATGATAAGATAAAATATAAAGCGCAGTTGACAATTAAGAAATATTTTGATATATTATAGCCATAAAGGGAGGGGGTGATGGAATTGACATCTGGAGAGCGCATTAAACTCCGTCGAAAAGAATTAAAGATCTCCCAAACAGAATTGGCACAGAAGGTTGGGTATTCGAAGTCTGCCCTATGTAAGATCGAAAAGAATCAAGGCACCGTAAACATGGCTAAGATTGCTGATTTTGCAAAGGCGTTGAATACAACCGTTGCATATCTTGTTGGATATGATGAGCAGGCTGATCCGACCTTGCAAATCATTGAAAACTTTGTGGCTCTAAGCCAAGAAGACAAGATTCGTGTAGTAAGATGTGTTCTGCAAAAGACGGACAATTACGATGAGTTAATCTTTCCAGCTGTTGAGGATTTTTTAGCACTCGATCACGACGATAGGATTCGAGTGGTCGAGAGGATGGAAACACTTCTTGAAGCGGACAAGTACAAAACAGCCTCAAGGAAATCAGAAAAGTAGCTTGACGTGAAGCGTCAAAAAAGCTACAATACCAGAAAGGAAAGGAGTATCTATGAGAAAAGAATTTTTATTTACGGGAATGCTTACAATGGCTGCATGTGCAGCAGTTACAACTTCAGGTTGTGCAGAAAAGAAGGAAGGACCTCAGACCGTTATTATTGAGCTGGCTGATCCGTCCGATGCCGTAGAGGAATTAACTACAGATGCTGCTGTAGAAGAGACTTCCGAGGCAGCAACGGCAGAGGCAACAAGCACTGAGGCTATTGATACTGAGTTTGATTCTCAGGATGCAGAGGTAAACGGATATCCGCAGATCGAAGGACTGTCAGATGATGTTACACTCTCCTACACTCAGATTGGTTCAGCTGATCCAATCATCGGTATGGTAATCGCAGAGATTCTTCCAGACATCCATGCAACTGATATGGATATCACCAGTGTGCAGGCATACAAGGACGCAGAGGAAGTAATCCCGGCTGGCGATCTTACGTTTAGCCTTGACGTAGCACCGGATGCATCTGTTGTTTTATACAGATTAGATGCAGAGGGTAAGATAACATCCGAGCAGCTTGAAGTAACAGATGGTACCGCCTCCTATCAGACATCCAATTGCGGACGCTGGCTTGTAATCAACACTAATCTGGAGTCTGAGTCAGAGGCAGTTACAGAAGCTGCGACTCCGGCGGCAGAGGTTGAGACAACCTTAGCAGAAACGGTAAGTGAGTAATCACCCATTGCTATATACATAGCTAACAAGAACCCCAGGAGTTTATCCTGGGGTTTGTTTTGTGGAAAGGAGAAATAATGGTTAATACCTTAGAGGAATTTGAGTCACTTCCAGAGTCGTTAGTGGCAGAATTTGTGGATGGGCGAATTAAAGTTTTTGACAGCCTGACAAGTGCACAACACGAGATTCGAAATGAACTTCTAGTAAAAGCTTCCCAGTACCTTAAAGAAGCGGGCTTGGATGCTTGCATGGCACTACTCTTCCATGCAAATGTACAGATTGGAAACGATATATTTGAACCTGCTCTTTTTGCATGTGAGAAAGAAATCCTAACAGAAAAGCGTTGCGTAGGTGTTCCAGATTGGATTGTTGAGATTGCAACACCTCAAACTGCATCATGGATCTGTGCAACTAAACTGCAAAAATATATGGATGCAGCTGTACCGGAATATTGGATTGTTGATATGGAAGCACGATTGGTTCTTGTGTACCGATCCTCTGCCAGTCAGACAGGTGTAGAAGCATATTCGATGGATAAAAAAGAAGATATTGACCTTTTGTGGGACACATGGAAAGCGATGATCGATCTTCGCCCAATTTAAAAGGCAGATTTTTTGCAAGAAACAATACTCCCACGGTTTTTGCCGTGGGAGTTAAAGACAACTGGACGTTTTTCAATTTTTGTTTTCATTCTTGTGTGACGATATATCCAACATCTTATCTAGTATCCAATAAATTATGCAGATGACCAAGTAACATATTCCACATATCCCAACTACAATTGACCAAATTAAAATTACTAATAGAATACCTTTTGCTAGAATTGTGTAGAACATATTAAAAGACTGCTCTAGCAAATCGGTTGAGTTTGATTTTTCAGCTCTCCAAAATGTTATTAAAAATATAAGTATAATAAACGAATCAGGTAGAGTGGCTAGAGTTTGTTTGAATATCCGTGCAAAAAAAGTCCCTGTTTTTTTTAATTTTTGTTTCATTTTCAATCCTACCTTCCAAAATGCAAAACACTGCGGAACTGTTTCAGTTCATCCTCAGTCAACTCTGGACAGTCTTCGTCAAAGACAACCGGACGTTTCGCGACCTCTTCAAGCATCTTTCGTTCTTCAGCCGTAAGCTCCTTTGGAAGATCTTCAAGATTAACCCGTTTGATTCTAGCTTTGCTGCCGCTCTCATTCTCATTGCTAGAGCGTAAGAAAATCTTGTCATCATATAGATAGCAAATTTCTGTAAGCCAATCATATCTTGTCATTGCGCGATCCAGTAAGCTTTGACGTTTTTCCTTGGCTGTCTCCTCTGCCGTTTGCTCCGGATCAGAAAGTATTTCATGTGCTGTATAAGTACAAGCGCCACTTTTAATCTCTGCCAGAGCGTCAGACAACTTTTTTCGCTCCTGCTCCTGCGCTTCTTTTGTCATACCATTGAATGACATATTGTAGAGTGCAGCAGCCAAAAATTCCTCATTTCCCACATGCGTAACATTCGGAAACAATACTGATGCGCCAAGAACCTCTTCCCATGGAGTGTACTCGTAGGCAAATGCCTGCGGCACCCATCCAGTGGTTTTCTCCAAGAATACCTCTAATTCTTGATTGCTACTGTTTTGAGAGATGTTGGGAAGTGGTTTCTCTTTAAGAATAAACTCGTCTCTAAGAAACATCCCAGCTCTGTGCAGATCATCACCCTTTATTAGTTCTGCATCAATAGTTTCAACACCATTGTCGTAGCTCTTTAAAGCGAGCATTATGTAATCAGACTGAATCGGCTTGAGGCTTGCTAAAAGCTTGCAAAATTCCTTCACATGAGCTGCTACAGCCTCAATATCAAGCGGCTTATCTGAAGACTGGCTTTCGTTCCAAATTTCGGCTACACGATGCGGATCGCATGTTAAATTAATCCATTTTTGTAATTTTGGCATTGTAATCTCCTTTCTACATTTTCCATTTTTTTCGGTGTATTAAGAAAAATCTCTTTGCCGTGAGCTTCGGCATATCTCAAAGTGGCAGCAGTCTCACTTCATTCAAAATACTTACTCCCAATTTCTTCCAGAATTGACGATTGATCTTGCAATGTTGACTCAGCAGCGAAGGGAGTTTGCGTTTGGCAGAAGAGTTCCGCCTTCTCGAAGCATTCAACAGAAGAAAGAGCGGGTTGCAGAGGATCAAAGCAGAATTGAATTCCAACAATTGCACGTTTTCTCTTAATATGTTTGTAATCACACTTAACACCTACTACTTTCTCAATTTCCCTGAGTGGATTTTTGAGAATTCGCAGTTCAAAAACATCAAATTCCTGATATAGCTCTTCACTCTGACAACCAATGATTTCCTTTAGCCGTGGTACTTCGACCGACCAAGTGCCACGATATCGATTGTTCCAAAGATACAAAAACAATGCGTATGTATACTTGTTCTCAATCCCAATTCTGCGGTTAACCCCATATCTCAAATACGGCAAGACTGCTGGAGTAAAAAGATATTTTTTGGCAGTCTTTGTACACAAAAGGTTAACTTCCCAGGTGCCATCAGAATCTTGGTAACAAGTTCCTTCCTCAAATAGCGAAATCAATGCGAATCGGCTATCATCAAAAGTATATGTATCCCATACTTCAAAAACGGTCATGATTTTGCTGACTAAGAAATCTACGTCCTCTTCTGAAACCATTCCCACACCAATGATTTTCTCAAACTCTCCACCCTTAAATTCGATCTCTCGCTGATCTGGCTTGAGCTGGCTGATTCGTTCCAAGCAGCTGTCGAACAATCTCAAATCTGCCATGGCAAGGCTTTGCTCCCAAAAATCAAAAAATGTTTTTCCTTTGTAACTATCGAGTTCCTTTTTGGGCATTACTTTCCAACCTCCAATCTTCTTAGCTAAAAAATATAAATTCCTACTTCTTTCCCTTTCCCTTGAGCAGAGGCTTTATTTTCTTGCAAACGGAACTGGTTTTCTGACCGTCCTTAAATAGCTTCATTATGGCCGAATTAATTTCTTGCTTCGTTTTGTATTGGTTAATGATTGCATGTACTTTCTCGGGTAAATCATTGTCAGAAAGAACCTCACGAACCTCTGCCAGTGTACAAGATTTCTGTTTCTTTTTCGACTTGTTACTATTCTGTGCAAAGGCTTTTGATTTTTTCTCTTTCTTCTTTGCTGTTGACTGTAAGCTTGGCAACGAAGAATCAACAATAGCCAGTAACTGATCTTCGGTGTCATTGGAACTATCGGAAGGTAGAGTCGTGTCTAAGGTAATACGCTTAACAGCCACATGCTGCTCTTTCCAATAGGTATTCAGGCAATCATAGCCCTTGTCTTTTGAGACAATGAAAAAAGTTGCCAGGCTATCCTCTCGAATCAGATGACCCAGTTGAGAAGCTAATTGAAAATCCAATGCATTTTTTGTTCCGGTCGTTACCTTGTAACAGAACAATTGAACCGAACATTTGGTTACGGATGCAAGGAAATCAAGCGAAATTGTTTTGCACACTTCTGAAAAGAAGATAACAACCGTGTCACCAGTTTGTATGCCAGGTAAGTCTTGCACATTGTTAATTACGATATTTTCAAAATCTACAAGAAAATATTTCAATAAAATCACCTCTCTTTCTTATTGATGCAGAATACGGTGGCAGAATTCCAGACATGGGCGAAAATTGAAGTTGTGTGGTTTTTCTGTCATCGTTTGAGAACAGTATATCAATTAAGAGAGGGTGATGCAAGTTGGCTTTAAGCTGTGGTGATGTTGGAAAAAGAATCGGCAGAGGTTTCCTCCTCTGCCGATTGAGATTCGATTTGAGTGGTCGCTGAATCTAGTGAGCGATTTATTGAGGAAGTCACCGCAAAGCAGGTAAAAGCAATTACTACACCAATGCATAAGACAATCCCAAAGACAAGCAATCCATCTTCAGCTATTGTGCGCCAAAGAACAGCTAATACTACAAGAACCATGAAAACTAGGTATGCAATTACTATTGGTTCCAATTTTGAATTATCTGCTGTTATTGACTCAGGAGCAGTTTCGACTACACTTAATTCGTATATTTTGGGAATGATATAGAATTCTGCTATTGCAAAACCAATTCCCAGTTCGCCACAGCCCCTAAGTATATATGACAAAAATTGTAGCGGACGAGAACTAATCTCTTTTTTTGTGCATAAAAAGGAAATACCTAGCTCAATTACCAAACATCCGACAGATATACTACAGACGGCAATGGGATGTTTCAGTACCCATGATTCAAGAAATCAAGTGGGGATTCTCGGCCATTCAATGACCGAGAGGAAAGCGCCTCCTGTCCGTAATACA
>OLOR01001403.1_pt1 | contig 22236 bp, 23 predicted proteins | sample 1672521 | NCBI WGS metagenome assembly OLOR01 (sample SAMEA3136695, study PRJEB25190) | human gut metagenome | biome: human gut; feature: human-associated habitat; material: faeces | place: Austria | collected 2013
CCAATGAGGGTGTGAGCCTTTTGGAGAATGCAGGGCATCTGGGACTGCCGATCCCGCAGAAGATGAAGGAGGTGCTGGAACAACTGCATGATAAAAGTGAAGGAGACTCCGATGATGCATCAGAGGATGAGGAAGAAGGTGAATGATTATGGGATACAGTAATAGTTCTTTGGTGGCGTATACGTTGCTCAGTCCGAACCATTCCGGACTGAGAACGGAGCAGATTGACAGAATATCGCCGCACTGTGTAGTAGGTCAGTGTACAGCAGAAGGTCTGGGGGACTGGTTTCATAAATCTTCTACCAAGGCTTCTTCGAATTATGGAATTGATAAGAATGGCCGGATCGGATTGTATGTGGAAGAGAAGAATCGCTCCTGGTGTACGTCCAGTAATGCGAATGATCAGAGGGCAGTGACGATTGAATGTGCTTCTGACAAGGCGGAACCGTATGCTATGCATCAGGTGGTTTATGACCGTCTGGTTGATCTGTGTGAGGATATCTGCAGAAGAAATGGAAAGAAAAAACTGCTCTGGTTTGGTGATAAAAATAAGTCTCTGAATTATCAGCCGAAGGCGGATGAAATGCTCATTACCGTGCACCGGTGGTTTGCGAATAAGAGCTGTCCTGGAGACTGGCTTTATGCGAGACTGGGAGATCTGGCTGCGAAGGTTACTTCAAGACTTGGCAGCGGAAATGTGGAAGTGATTTCATCAGGGATGCAGGCCGGGAAATTTCAGGGGCTGAAAGAAGAACAGGTGCTTGCAAAGGTTGGCCCCCTGTTTACCGCAGATCAGAAAAAATCAGGGATTCTTGCTTCGGTGTCTATGGCCCAGTTTATTCTGGAGAGCGGTTATGGAAAGAGTGAGCTTGCGTTGGGAGCCAATAACTGTTTTGGAATGAAGAAGTCACTTTCCGGTAATACCTGGAGTGGTTCGGTCTGGGAGGGTGTGAGCATTTATAAAAAGAAGACACAGGAGCAGAAGGCAGATGGAAGCTATGTGACAGTTACAGCGGAATTCAGAAAATATGCGAATGTAGAGGATTCCATTGCGGATCACAGTGCTTATCTGCTCGGCGCTAAGAATGGAGAGATGCTCCGATATGATGGACTGAAAGGATGCTCAGATTATAAGAAGGCAGTGCAGATCATTAAGGACGGTGGTTATGCTACCAGTCTTACTTATGTGGAAAAGCTCTGCAGTATCATCGAAAGATGGAATCTGACTAAGTGGGATGTGAAGAATTCTGGTGCTTCGGACGTTATGGTGAAGTATTACAGGGTAAGGAAGTCTTGGAAGGATGCTGGCTCTCAGCTTGGTGCTTATACTGTACTTGATAATGCTAAGGCAATGGCTGATAAACATGAAGGATATACTGTGTATGACTGGAATGGCAAGGCAGTGTATGGGGCTGAGGTTACTGGTGGAAGTGGTTTGGTTGCAGAGTTTTCTAATGCGGACTGTCCATTCATGGTGAAGGTCAGTATTGATGACTTGAATATCAGAAAGGGAGCCGGAACGAATACGACGAAGACTGGAAGATATACTGGGAAAGGTGTGTTTACCATTATGGAAGTGAAGAACGGAAAGGGCTCTGATAATGGATGGGGAAGGTTGAAAAGCGGTGCCGGGTGGATTAGTTTGGATTATTGTCAGAGGGTGTAAGTGAATAAGGTTATGGTGGTGAGCCTGTGGGTATTGGGAGAGATTCTGATGCTTGCAGGCTTTTTATATTGAATTGGACCGAAAATAATTCTATAATTATTTTGAGAAAATGATTGACAGACTGAAAGTAATTTGGTATTTTGTAATATTCCACTAAAGTGGAAGGAGGGCAACATAGTACACCACATATTATCTTAGGGTTCTACCCAGGAAGGAGGTAGTGCTATGAACTTGAATGTCACCATTGACTGGAAGTTTGTTGTTGCCCTTGGCACGGCAGCAGTTGGCGTAATCTTCGCTGTGAAGATGGACGGCGCTGCAGCTGAACGAGTATCAACCCATGCGGTTGACGCTTGCAAGGAGTATGCGATCGCTGGAAACAGCGACCGCTAGTTCCATATATGATGATGCGTGAGGGCACATAGTCTTCGGATTATGTGTTTTTTAGTATAAAGGAAAGGATGAGGCCGATGAGTAGCAATACGCCAAACAAAGAAGATTACGTGCTTAATATGCAAGCAGATATAAGGCGCGGATTAAGTGCTCTCGACGAAAAGAAAAACTGGATAGATTTATATGAAAAATGGAGGGAAGATGAGAAAAATCAGTTTTCTTCACTACTAATGGTTACGGATTCATTTAATCTATCATGTGCAGGAGATTGTTATTCATATGACAACACTGACAAAAGTCATATGGTTGACTTGGATATTATGAAAATGTCTGTCTTCTTAAGCGAGCATCTAAGACAGTTATCCATAGAAGTTTTTGAAAATGTGAGAAAAACACGAAGTAGTGACAAGATCATTTCAATTATTGAATGTTATTTTGCAATAGTTGATGGAATAGCAAATAGTCATGAACTTGCAGGATGCATTGTAACCTTAAATGAAGCAGCAGAAAAGCAAATGGTACTTCAAGGTGTTCGTTCAGTAGATTTGTATGTTTGTTTTTATTTGCTCAGAGAATTATTAAGAAAAGAAACTACAGAATCACTGTTCTTACTTTATACATACTGGAGAATAACAAAGTCTAAAAAGAATTTGAAAAGCTTGGTTAATGCGATAAGTGATTATATTCAGGTTTACTTTGATGATTTTGATAACGATCCTCAGATGCATTTGCATTATCCTTTGGATGGGCTGATGATTGTTAAAAAACTGGCCGTTATTTCTCATTGGTTTGAGATTATCGCATTCCATACAAATGGAATATTTGACAAATATAAAGATTTGAAATGGTTGGCTTCGGTCGATGCAATGGCAGACGATATCGTAGAAACTGCTCAGATTTCAAAATTTGAAATGCTAAATTATAAACGTATTTTTATAAACGATGACAACGAGACTGTTAGAAAAAAGGCCATCGGAAATCATGGGTATGCGATATGGATTAAGACTGTCGATGTGATGCACATCTTTTGCGATGTTTGCCAGGTCCTTTGTTATCTTTCGGAAGATGAACTGAAAAAGATGAATACAACGAAGGCAGCGATGATTGAGTTGTATGATAATATGACGAAAATAAGGAACTATTATACCAGCAAAGTCTTTTTCCATCAGGTATATTTTGAATTGGAACGAAAGTATTTCGACTCTCGGTTTATGAATGCCCGTGAAGAGGATGCAAAACTTATATCAGATTCTGTTGATGATGTCCTTGCATTTGTTGATGCTATTTCTTCGGATGATATCGAGAATCTTATGCAGGCTAAGATGAACTACCTTGGGCGATTAAAAGCATTCACAACGGAGGAACAGGAAAGCAAATTAGATGATCTTACATCCCAGATTGCAGACAAGATTAAAACAGCAATAAGTAAAAAAGATATATACGATGAGCTGTATGCAGCTGTATCCTCGGAATTTGAGCCATATTTGACGACACTTGCGAAATATCCGAATATATTTTGTTCATTGGTATCTGCAGAATACTTGTATAAACAGTATGTTGAGAATCATGAGCCAAGAGAAAATTTTGATTATAGTTGCATCTCTATAATGTATTACATGTCGCTTGAAGATTTCTTGAATAAATTGGTCTATATTCCTTATGCGAAGGAAGTTCTTTCGACTGTAGATAAGAAAGAAGTACAAAATTATAATCGAAAGCAAAACATCGGATGGAAAAAATATGTATCAGATTATACTAAGTTTTGGAAGAATGGGAAGCCGAAGGATTCTTGCGAAATTGGTGTAGTAGGATTCTTGCTTGATGGTATTGACGATGAGGAATATTTCCAGAAGTTCCTGAATGTTAGGTTCGGTATAGTTGATATAGAGGCGATAAAAGTGTTTGGTAAGACATTAAAAGTCAAGGCAAAACGTAGAAATGATGCTGCACATGGCGGGAATTATCTAACGTACAATGATGTATGTGAAGATAAAGGGAATGTCTACGATATTGTAAATGAATATAGGGGAATGATTCTGGAATTGTTAGAACTAATATTTCCAAGAGAAAAATAAGTGATGCATGACCTGTGGGTAGAGATACCTGCAGGTCTTATTTTTTTGTCTTTTTTCGTCATTCACCGGAATTATCTCGGCAAAAGGCGCTTAGGAAGATAGAAGAGAAGAACCTTACTATCTTATGGAGGTGTCGATATGACCGAGAAGAGAGAACTGCCTTGGTGGCAGAAATACACATTAACATTGAATGAAGCATCGGAGTACTTCGGTATCGGATACAAGAAATTGAAACTCTTTGTTCAGGAACATTCAAATGCTGACTTTGTTCTCTGGAACGGCAACAGAGCGCTGATTAAGCGTGAGCAGTTTGAGAAGTATATGGACAGTCAGATGAATGTGATTTAGTTCAAAAAAGTTTTTAAATTTCTTGTGGAAAAAGAGCTTTGTCTGTGGTACACTATCAATACATAGTCGGATACATACTATGCGCTATATGAATTAAGCAGCAAGGCTCTCCCGATTTTGAAAGGAGACGATGTTCAATGAGCGAAAAAAGACGCGATAGTAAAAATCGCATTCTTCGCACAGGAGAGAGCCAGGAAGCGGATGGACGATACAAGTTCCGATATATAGATGGCAATGGAAAGCGTAAGACGGTTTACAGCTGGAGATTGGTAGCTACGGATAGTATCCCAGCCGGAAAAAGAGATAATGCACCTTTACGAGAACAGGAGAAAGCAATCAACAGAGACTTGAATGATATGATTACTCCTGATGGCGCAGGCTTGACAGTTCTTGACTTGGTGAAGAAATACATTGCAACCAAGACAGGCGTTAAGCATACAACCAGAGCTGGTTATGGTACTGTAATCAATTTGCTGGATAAGGATCCCTTTGGTGCAAGACGAATTGATAAAATCAGATTGTCGGATGCAAAGGAGTGGTTAATCAGATTGCAGCAGGTGGATAAGAAAAGCTATTCGGCGATTCATTCCATCAGAGGGGTAGTTAGACCGGCATTTCAGATGGCAGTGGATGATGATATATTAAGAAAGAATCCATTTGAATTTCAACTGGCAACTGTGGTGGTAAATGATGCGGTCACTCGTGAGGCCATTACAAGAAAACAGGAAAGAACTTTCCTTGATTTCATCAAAAATGATACGCACTATAGCAAGTATTATGATGGTATGTACATTTTGTTTAAGACAGGGATGCGTATTTCGGAATTTACAGGATTGACGGTTAAGGATTTGGATATGGAGAACAGAACCATCAATATTGACCACCAGCTTCAGAAGACTGGGACGTTGGTCTATATTGATACGACAAAGACCTATGCCGGTACAAGAGTGATTCCGATGCAGGATGATGTATACGAATGCTTTCAGCGTATATTAAAAAATCGCAGACCACCGAAGGTAGAACCTATGATTGATGGTTATTCTGGTTTCCTTTGCTTTGATAAGGACGGTAAACCGATGGTGGCAATGCATTGGGAGAAATACTTCCAGCATGCGGTTGACAAGTACAATAGCATCTATCGTGTGCAGCTTCCTAAAATTACACCTCATGTATGCAGACACACATACTGTTCTAATATGGCGAAGTCCGGAATGAATCCAAAGGTACTTCAGTATCTGATGGGCCATTCGGATATCAGTGTCACTCTTAATACCTATACACATCTTAAGCTGGATGATGCGAGAGAAGAAGTGGAGAAGTTTGCTAAGAAGCAGGCGGAAGCTGAAAATGAATTTCGGCAGTTAGGTATGAAGGAGGACAAGGTCAAATTCAAGAAGATGGGGTAAATGGTCTAATTTAGACCATTTCGTAAAATGGCTAGAAAGTCAGTAAATTCAAGGCTTTGAAGATGGTCGTGGTCTAAAACAGATTGAAAAAGGGTAAAATTTTTAGACCAAATTTTTTCGGAAAATCAAAGATTTCAGACATAGGGGAGCGGCAAATGTCGGCTGGTCTAAATTTGAAATCTGAGACCATTTTAAACCATATTTTAGACCATTTGAAGGAAGAAACATACCGAGATAAGCCAAAATAAGCCGAGAAATGGGAAAAATCTTGATAGACTGAAAAGGTGCGCAAATGCTTGAAAAATAAGGAAAAACCGAGATAATCCGAGATAAAAAAGGAGTTAAAAATAGATGATTAGAGTGTTATTTGTTTGCCATGGCAATATCTGCCGGTCAACTCTTGCCCAAAGTTTTTTCACCCATCTGGTGAACACCCATGGTCTTGCAGACCAGTTTGTCATTGACAGTTGTGCAACAAGCAGAGAAGAAATCGGCAATCCACCCCACAGAGGAACTGTCAATAAATTAAGAGAAATGGGCATTCCGGTAGTTCCTCATCAGGCGAGACAGATTACCTGGTCCGACTATACCAATTTTGATTATATCATTGGTATGGATTCTGCCAACATACGCAATCTTCATCGTATGCTCAAGGGAGATCCGGATAAAAAAATATCCAAATTATTAGATTATACTTCCCGAAAAGGTGAAGATATTGCAGATCCATGGTATACCGGTAATTTTGATGCAACTTACCGGGACGTAAAAGAGGGCTGTGAAGCCCTCCTGGATGAATGTCTCTTGCATCTGTAAGCTTTAAGTAAAGTTTCAGGCTTATACTCCTGTACTTTTTACTTTTCGTTCCTGATTTTCAATCAGCCTTCCAGTGCATAAGAAAGTAATTTTTTTAAATCGTGATGAAACTGCCGGTTTTTACTGTGCAGTTTCTTTTTTTCTGATGCAGATTTCATCTGCTCAACCTGAACCCGGTAACGGTTGAATAAGGCAATGTAATCATTTCCGGGTCTCTGTCCCCACCGAACCAGTACCCAGTTCATTGCCTCGTCATTCCAAAATTCCATCGGGATTTCTGCCATTTTCAGTAAAGTGATATATTGGACTGCCTCCCTGGCCATTTTTGCGATCTCACGATTGCGGTATGTATTTTCATGTTCAGCCCGTCCAAGCTTTCCGAGCAATCGCTTCGGCATACTTTTTTTCTTTTCCTCGCGGTTCATCAGTTGTAAACTTTTTTCAAGTATTTCATTCAGACTGCTATATGCATTCCAGTAGGTAACAAAAGAAACAGACTCCGCTGTCTTTTCCTCCGGCTCAAGCTTGAATGTCTTAAATACCCGTTCCACTGGTTCTGAATTCCCGAAAAACTGTGCATCATAACCTTTTCTTTTTTCGGGATCAGATAATGTCTGATATGCTTCAAGTATTTCCTGCATAAAAGCGGTTGTATCTATATCTTTATGTGCATTTGCATCTGGATGATACACTTTTGCCAATGCATTTTTTGCAATTGTGATTTCCTCGATTGACGCATCTCTGGACACACCTAATATTTCATAATAAGTGCGAGACTTCATGAAGGACCTCCTTCTTATAACCATTTATTAACCATTTATTTCCCATGATTAATATACGCTAGTCATTTTCAAAAGTCAATGAAACTCTGTCTGCATATTTTGAAATTCTCCCTACTATATTAGTAACATACGAGATTCTGGGGGAAATCCTTTATGAAAACGATCAAGAAGCTGTTGGCAGTCATGCTGATCTGCATACAGACACTGCAATTTTCAATGGTTCCAAATGTCCTGGCTGAAGAACCAGCAACCACTCCAGGAACAGAACAAACTTCGGATACGGCAGTAGAAGTGACTGCTCCTTCTGCAATTTTAATGGAAATGACAACGGGTACAGTATTATACGAAAAAGATGCGGATACTGCACGACCACCGGCAAGTGTCACGAAAGTCATGACAATGCTTTTAATTTTTGATGCACTTGCAGAAGGGAAAATTCAGTTGGAGGATAAAGTTACAACTTCTGAATATGCCTCTTCTATGGGCGGCTCTCAGGTCTTCCTGGAAACGGGAGAAAAGCAGACCGTAGAAACTTTACTCAAATGTATTTCTATTGCCAGTGCAAATGATGCCTGTGTTGCTATGGCTGAATATATTTCAGGAAATGAAGAGGAATTTGTCCGTCAGATGAATCTTCGTGCAGAAGGTCTCGGCATGAAACACACTCATTTTGTGAATTGTAACGGACTGGATGCAGAAGGTCACGAAACAAGTGCCCGTGATATTGCATTGATGTCCCGTGAACTTCTCCTGAAATATCCGGAAATTCATAATTATTGTACGATCTGGATGGAAAATATCACTCATACAACCTCAAAAGGTTCGTCTGAATTTGGATTAACTAATACCAATAAACTGATCCGTCAGTATGAATATGCAACCGGATTAAAAACCGGCTCTACCGGCAAGGCAAAGTTCTGTGTTTCAGCAACTGCTGAAAAAAATGGTGTCAGTCTGATCGCAGTTATTATGGGGGCTGAAGACTCCAAAGCCAGGTTCAAGGATGCTGTTACCTTATTAAATTATGGGTTCGGAAAATGTCAGATGTATACGGATGAAAATATGCCTTCTTTGGATCCAATCTCTGTCACCGGTGGTATACAGGAATCCATCTCACTTGAATATGAAAAGAAATTTACTTATCTGGATACAACAGGAGCAAATCTGAATGCTGTTACTTCAAGGCTTCAGATTCCTGATAAAGTAAATGCTCCGGTTAAAAAAGGGGACACTGTCGGTCAACGGATTTACTATTTAGACGAAAAAGAAATCGGCAGTGTGAATCTTCTGGCTGAAGAAACCGTTAAGAAAGCAGGATTCTTTGATTATCTGAGAAAAGCTCTTTACTGGATTGCACTATAAAGAATACTTATCATATTTTCCGGGAAACTCTGCCAGAGAATCTTTATATTTTTCTTGTCCTCGAAAGGGAATGTGATTTATAATCATTTTATCTGCTGCCGGGATGCAGAGACAGGAGAGTGAGACATTTATGAATATACCAATGATTATTTTTCTTTTTATTCTGATCGCAGGGGGACTGCTTGGATTGGAGATTTATCGGGAACTCCATCATTTCCGGGTAACTCACTACACGATTGAATCACAAAAATTTAAAGGATTCAGCAGGGATCTGAATCTGATTTTTCTAAGTGATCTTCATAATCGGGTTTATGGTGAGAAAAATGAACCTCTGCTACAGGCTATCCGCAATGAAAAGCCGGACCTGATTTTAATCGGTGGAGATATGCTCGTCGGCAAGGAAGATGCCTCCTATGATATTGCACTTGATTTTACCAGTCAGTTACCCCAAATTGCTCCGGTGCTTTACGCGACAGGAAACCACGAGCAGCGTATGAGGGAAAACCCTGAGATCTATCAAGCTTCCTATGCCGACTACCGGCAACAGTTGAAAGACAGGGGTGTTCTTTTTTTGGAAAATGGAAGCTGCCGGATTGAAGCAGGAACGGTTCTCCTGGAAATTTCGGGTGTGGAACTTCCATCCGCATCGTATAAAAAGCTGAAAAAGCTTCCGATCCGGGCTTCTGATATTGCAGAATATCTCCATAAAGATAGTGTTTCGGTTACTGAAGATTCAGTTTACCGCATTTTACTTGCCCATAATCCAGCTTATATGAATGCTTATAAAGGATGGGGGCCTGATCTTATTTTATCCGGTCATCTCCACGGTGGAGTGATGCGACTTCCCGGAATTGGTGGAGTAATCACCCCACAAGCCTTCCTTTTTCCAAAATACTCTGGTGAAATGACGAAAGAAGGAGAACAGACCATCATTGTCAGCCGTGGACTTGGAACGCATACAATCAATATCCGGCTTTTTAATCAGCCTGAAGTCGTGTCCATCTGCCTGAAAAGATCGGAAAATAAGAAATAATTTTTGAATAGCCGGAATGATGAAAGGTGAAAAAGCCGTTGTCAAAATTCCTTTTTTCCCCTATAATATTCATGTTATGGTATTTTGGGATTTTTCACGGAAATATGCACTGGGAAAATCTGCAGGTACTTCAGATCATGCTTTTAAGCACAGAAATGACAAGAGGGAAAAATGGGTATACCGGTAAAGTTAGAAGTATTTGAAGGACCACTGGATCTGCTCCTTCATTTGATAGAGAAAAATAAAGTTGATATTTATGATATTCCGATTGTTGAGATCACGAATCAGTATATGGAATATATCAGGGGGATGCAGCATGAAGATCTGAATGTCATGAGTGAATTTCTTGTGATGGCAGCGACGCTTCTGGATATCAAATGTCGGATGCTTCTTCCTAAAGAAGTGACGGAAGAAGGAGAGGAAGAAGATCCGCGTCAGGAGCTTGTGGAACAGCTCCTTCAATATAAGATGTACAAGTATATGGCATTTGAACTGAAAGACCGTGAACTGGATTCGGGTCAGGTTATGTATAAATCTCCGGATATTCCGGAAGAGATTCTTGAATACGCAGAACCTGTAGACCTGGATCAGCTTCTTGGAGATCTCACTATGGCTAAATTAGGAGAAGTGTTCCGTGAGATCATGAAGCGTCAGGCTGAAAAGATTGATCCGGTCAGGAGTAAATTCGGAAAGATTGAAAAAGAAGAGGTTTCTCTTTCAGATAAATTTGTCTATGTTCATGAATATATGCGTCAGCATAAGAGGTTCAGTTTCAGGCAGCTTCTTTTGGAACAGAAGAGTAAGATGCATATCGTTGTTACTTTTCTTGCAATCCTGGAAATGATGAAGCTGGGAGAGATTCACGTAGAGCAGGAAAATACCTGTGGAGAGATCATGATTGAAAGGATAGGAGAAGCAGATGAATACAAAGAAGCTTCAGGCAGCGATCGAAGCGATTCTGTTCACAATGGGGGAATCAGTGGAACTGAGTAAGATTGCAGCAGCGATTGAACAGGATGAACCTACGACCCGTGGAATCATTTCTGATATGATGACTGCTTATGAAAAGCAGAACCGCGGTATCCGGATTATTGAGCTGGATCATTCATTCCAGTTATGTACAAAAAAAGAATACTATGATTATCTCATCCGCATTGCCAGACAACCTAAGAGGTATGTACTCACGGATGTTATGCTGGAGACGCTCTCGATCATTGCATACCGTCAGCCGGTAACCAAACTGGAAATTGAAAAGATCCGCGGGGTAAAATCTGATCATGCTGTCAATAAGCTGGTGGAATATGGACTAGTGGAAGAAGTCGGACGGATGGATGCCCCGGGCAGACCTATTTTATTTGGGACAACCGAGGAATTTCTTCGTCGTTTCAGTGTTCAGTCTCTTGATGATCTTCCATCTCTTGCTCCTGAACAGATTGAGCATTTTAAAGAAGAAGCAGAAGACGAGGCCAAGTTAAAACTTGATATCTGATTTTTAGTTACGCAAGCAGTTTCTTCTTTTATAAGGTCTGATTTTCAGACTGGATACATAAAATAATGACAAGACAATTCTGTAACGGAGTTGGAGCAGTGGCAAAAGTCAGATTATTTTATCGGAGAAAAATTTGTTACTGGCTGATCGTATCAGTAATGATCCTGATGACTCTCAATCCATCTTTACAGGTGATTGCAAAGGAATCAGTAAGCGATGATCTTACTGTCTATACGGATGCCGGTGAATCTTTAGAATTATACGCCCGTTCAGCCGTCCTTATGGACGGAGACAGCGGACGTATTTTATTTGAAAAAAATGGATCCGATCCACGTCCTATGGCGAGTACAACGAAGATCATGACGTGTATTCTTGCTCTCGAAGCATCTGATCCATCTCGGAAGATCACTGTCAGTTCTCAAGCAGCCTCCCAGCCAAAAGTCCATCTTGGAATGACAGAAGGACAGTCTTTTTATTTAAAAGATCTTCTTTATTCCCTTATGCTGGAATCCCATAATGACGCTGCCGTTGCAATAGCGGAGGGAATTGATGGCAGTGTAGAAGCTTTTGCCCAAAGGATGAATCAGAAAGCCGAAGAAATAGGATGTAAAAATACATATTTCATTTCTCCCAATGGATTGGATGCACAGGATTCTCAAAGCAATCATCATACTACAGCCCGGGAACTTGCACTGATCCTGCGTTACTGCATTATGGTTTCGCCCCAGCGTGAGGCCTTTTTGAAAATCACCCGCACCATGCAGTATACTTTTCAGGACTGCGAAAAGAATTTTTCTTATTCCTGTAATAACCACAATGCGTTTCTTAATATGATGGAGGGTGCTCTTACTGGTAAGACCGGTTTTACAGCGGATGCCGGATATTGTTATGTGGGGGCATTGCAGCGGGATGACAGGACTTTTATCGTTGCTTTACTGGCATGCGGCTGGCCTAATAACAGAAATTATAAATGGATGGATACAAAAAAATTAATGACCTACGGATTAGAAAATTATGTTTATCGCGATTTTCAAGTGAAAGCAGCCCCACACTTTGTACTGGTACAAAACGGCATTGAAAATAAAATGAACTATCCCTCTTCTGATCCTGTCCGGCTGGAAGTTCGTGCAAATACAGAACCATTCCGCCTTTTAATGAACCAAAAAGAGGATATTTCGATTCGATACTATCTGACAGACAAGGTCCATGCACCTGTCAGGGAGAATACCCGTCTTGGGATTATGAAGTGTTATCTTGGAGATGAAGTAATCCGGGAATTTCCTCTTGTCGCAACGAAAACCATTGCGAAACGTACTTTGAAAACCTGTTTTGATTATGCTATATTAAAATATATCAATAAAACTGATTAAATTCACCACTGGAATATATCTGAAAGCTATGATACTATAGGTGAAGACAAAAAAGAGCAACTAAATTGATGAAATATAAGGAGTGTACGACTATGGAAAACTGGAAAAAATACGAAAAGACTTATTTTATGCCGCCAGAGCCATGTTATGACTGGGTAAAAAAAGATTCTATTGATAAAGCACCGATCTGGTGCAGTGTGGATCTGCGGGATGGAAACCAGGCACTGATCGAACCAATGAGCCTGGATGAAAAACTGGAGTTTTTCCAGCTCCTCGTAGATGTTGGATTTAAAATGATCGAGGTAGGATTTCCTGCAGCATCTGAGACAGAGTATCAGTTTCTTAGAACATTGATCGAGCAGAATATGATTCCTGATGACGTTACGATTCAGGTTCTGACTCAGGCAAGAGAACATATCATCAAAAAAACTTTTGAAGCTGTAAAGGGTGCTCCACATGCGATCATCCATGTATACAATTCAACTTCTGTAGCACAGCGTGAACAGGTATTCCGCAAAGATAAAGAGCAGATTAAGCAGATTGCCATTGATGGAGCTACATTATTAAAGAAGCTTGCCGAGGAAACAGAAGGAAACTTCACTTTCCAGTACAGTCCGGAAAGTTTCCAGGGAACAGAAGTTGACTATGCATTGGATGTCTGCAACGCTGTCCTTGATATATGGCAGCCAACTGCTGACAACAAAGCGATCATCAATCTTCCTACAACGGTAGAAAATGCAATGCCGCATGTATTTGCCAGTCAGGTAGAGTATTTCAACAAACATTTATTACACCGCGAAAACGTAATCCTTTCCCTTCATCCACATAATGACAGAGGATCAGGTGTATCAGATGCAGAACTTGGAATCCTTGCCGGAGCAGATAAGATTGAGGGAACATTGTTTGGAAACGGTGAGAGAACCGGAAACGTAGATATCATTACTCTTGCCATGAACATGTTCTCACAGGGAGTAAATCCAAATCTTGATTTTTCCAATATGAGTGAGATCTGCGAAGTATATGAGCGTGTTACAAGAATGAAAGTTTCTCCTCGTCAGCCATATGCAGGTGACCTTGTATTTACTGCGTTCTCAGGTTCCCATCAGGATGCGATTGCAAAGGGCATGGCATGGAGAGAAGAACATGACTGCAAGACATGGACAGTTCCATATCTTCCGATTGACCCACAGGATGTTGGAAGAAGATATGATTCGGATGTTATCCGTATCAACAGCCAGTCTGGTAAGGGCGGCGTAAACTACATTCTGAAACAGAGCTATGGTATCAACCTTCCAGAGAAGATGCGTGAGGAAGTAGGATATCTTGTTAAAGGTGTATCTGACAGAGCGCACAAAGAGCTGACACCTGAGTGGGTATATCAGATCTTTAACGATAACTATGTCAATGCAAAGAGCGTATTTGCTATTGATGAGTGTCATTTCAAACAGGTCAATGGAATTACAGCTGAGGTTACGATCAATCATGAGAAAGAGAGCCAGGTCATCACCGCAACGGGTAATGGACGTTTGGATGCGGTCGATTTCGCCGCAGCGGTCGAGCTGGTCGCGGAACAGATTCAGCAGCAGCACATAGTTCGAGCGCAGGCGGGGCAGCACGTGGGCGAGCCACAGCTCGTCGCATTCGAAAACGCCCCACTGGGCAGCCGGCTGCTGCAGAAGCGCCGAGGTGATGCCCGCAGCCAGATTCGCCCCTGTGCGATTGCAGATGATAGTGCACCCGGCAGCTTCGAAGGCGTCGGCAAGCAGGTTGTTCGTCGAGGTCTTCCCGTTGGTGCCCACGGTGATGACCGAGCCTTGCGCGCACTTGCCGCGCAGCTCGTCGAGCAGCGACGGATCAATGGCGAGCGCGATCTTCCCCGGCAGATTAGCCGCAGGCCGCCTCGCCACATGACGCAGCCCCCAGGTTGAAACGGCGCCGGCCGCCTTCGCAAGCGAAAACCTCAAGCTCATGAATGCACCTCGTTGCTCTTAAGAGGAGGCGGCCGCGCTCAAGGTCACCCTAAGCGGCTTGACTGTGCTACCACACCGCGAGTTTCAAGCCACACTCCCCGTTTTTTCGATGGCGACCAGTATAGCGTTGGAGCGCCCTCCCCCGCCTCAACCCACGGCCTTTCCAGATTCAGCCGAAATGTTGAAGTGCCGAAGGGCCATTGAAGGCCGCCACTCCCGAAGGCGGCACAATTCGGCACAATTCGACACAATTCACCTTCACCGTTGTGCGCGAAAGAGGAATTCGCAGCTCCAAATGCTTGCGCAGCATCGCCCAGTTCGCTATACTAAACAGCCGCTTCGCAAGAAGCACTCTCGCCAACGTGGCTCAGCTGGTAGAGCAACGCACTCGTAATGCGTAGGTCAGCGGTTCGAATCCGCTCGTTGGCTCCAGAATTTGTGCAGGTCAGCAAGGGAAAAACTTGCTGACCTGTTCTTTTTCAACGACCCCGATCGCCCGAGATGCGTTCTGCGATCTACAAACTGTCTGCGAATGCCCAATAGTCAGGTGCTCAAATTTGCTGCTCCATGGCCTCGTTTTGGAAATAGATGGGAGTTTCGAGCAGTAGCCATCGAGAGAAGAGAAATAGATGGGAGTTTCGAGCACCCTGGGAAATGAATTAGGCACAAGAGGGGCCCTTTCGTGCTCGAAACTCCCATCTATTTCCGATGTGGCGCCCGAAACTCCCATCTATTTCCAAAAAAACGCTGGACAGCCGGAAACCCGACCATGCCGACTTTCCAGAAACTCCGCGTCCGTTGCGATTCGAAAACCTATCCGATCGCGCTTCGCAGGAAGGGTTACACTGGAGGGAAACCGACTTGCCTCTTCCCAGGAGCCCCCTATGACCGAACCCGTCACCGCCACCGTCGCCGCAACCCCCACACCTCTCGCCTTCACCGAGCCCACTGCCATCGAGGTGCGGGGGGCGCGGGTGCACAACTTGAAGAACCTCTCGCTGGACGTGCCGCTGCGGCAGCTCGTGGGCATTGCGGGCGTCTCCGGCTCGGGCAAAAGCTCGCTTGCGCTGGGCGTTCTATACGCCGAGGGCAGCCGCCGCTACCTGGAGGCGCTTTCCACCTACACGCGCCGGCGCATTTCCCAGGCCGGACGCGCTACCGTGGACGAGGTGCTGCACGTGCCTGCCGCCCTCGCCCTGCGCCAGCGGCCCGGCATTCCCGGCGTCCATTCCACCTTCGGCACCTCCACGGAGCTTTTGAACTACCTGCGTCTCATGTTCTCGCGCCTCGGCTGCCACGTGTGTCCCAACGGGCATGTGAACGCGCCGACCCTGAACGTGGCGGCCGATCTGCCCATCACCTGCTCCACCTGCGGCGTGGAATTCTACGGCCCCTCCGCCGAGGATCTCGCCTTCAACAGCGGCGGCGCCTGCCCCACCTGCGGCGGCACCGGCGTTGTGCGCGACATCGACGAGTCCACGCTCATCGCCGATCCCAACCTTACCCTGGAAGAGGGCGCCGTGGCCCCCTGGCGCAACCTCATGTGGTCGCTCATGCCCCAGGTGGCCCGCGAGATGGGCGTGCGCACCGACGTGCCCTACAAGGATCTGACCGATGCCGAGAAGGACATCGTACTGCACGGCCCCATGGAAAAGCGCCACATTCTGTATGTTCCCAAGAACAAAGACCATGCCACCGAGCTGGACTTCACCTACTACAGCGCCGTGAATACCGTGAGAAACGCGCTGGCAAAGGCGAAGGACGAGAAGGGCATGGCGCGCGTGGCGAAGTTCCTGTGCGAGTCGGTGTGCCCCGACTGCCACGGCACGCGGCTGTCCGAGAAGGCGCGCACGTCCACCATCGACGGGCGCAACCTCGCCCAGGTGACGGCCTTGTCGCTGGACGAGCTGCGCGACTGGATTCCCACCGTGGCCCCGTGGCTGCCGGCGGAAATGCGCCCGATGTGCGACTCCATCACGAGCGAGACGACCGAGCCCATACAAAGGCTGGAGCAGCTGGGGCTGGGATACCTCACCCTCGATCGCGCCAGCGAGACGCTTTCGAACGGCGAACGCCAGCGCGTGGCTCTCACGCGCGCCGTGCGCAGCCGCACCACCGGCGTCCTTTACGTGCTGGACGAGCCCTCTATCGGGCTGCACCCGGCGAACATCGAGGGGCTGCTCGGGGTCATGGACGACCTTCTGGCCGACGGCAACTCCGTGGTGATGGTGGATCACGACGTGGCCGTGTTGCGCCACGCGAATCACCTCATCGAGATCGGCCCCGGTTCGGGCGCCGACGGCGGCCGCGTCATCGCCCAGGGGTCGGTGGCCAACGTGGAAGCGAGCCCAGTCAGTCGCATCGGGCCGTTTTTGGCGGGAACGGCGAAGGTGCGGGTGCGCACGCCCGTCGCGCCCGAGCATCTTTTCGACGAAGGGGCCATCGCATTGGAGACCGACGCCATCCACACCGTGCATCCGTTGGAAGCGCGCATTCCGAAAGGGCGTCTGACCTGCGTGACCGGCGTATCCGGCTCGGGCAAGACGACACTCGTGCTGGAAAGCCTCGTCGCCGGGCTGAAGGCGTCACTGGCCGGCACGACACTGCCAGGGCATGTGCTGTCCGTGGACGCGCCGGGCATCGCGCGGGTCGACCTGGTGGATGCCACGCCCATCGGCGTGAACGTGCGCTCCACCGTGGGCACCTACTCCGGCGTGCTGGACGATTTGCGCCGCGCCTTCGCCGCCCTGCCGAACGCCAAGGAGCAGGGGCTGAAAGCCGGGGCGTTCTCCTACAACACCGGATCTTTGCGCTGCCCCACCTGCGACGGCACGGGACAGATCTCCCTGGACGTGCAGTTCCTCCCCGACGTGGACATCCCCTGCCCCGACTGCCGCGGCAGCCGCTACGGGCGGGAGGCCTACGCCATCCAAATGGCCATCGAAGGCGACGTCGAACTGTCCACCGACGCCGAAATGGAGCGCAACGCGGCCCATGAGTCCGCCTCCCATGAGAGCCCGGCAACGGCCTACAGCCACGCCGGCGATTTCGAAAGCGTGCACACTTTATCGCTTCCCGAGGTGCTCACTCTCACCGTTGACCAGGCGCTTTCCGCGCTCGCCCACCTGAAGAAGGTGTGGGACAAGTTGCAGATCCTGCACGATTTGGGCTTGGGCTACCTCACTTTGGGCGAGGCCACGCCAGCGCTTTCCGGCGGCGAAGCCCAACGCCTGAAGCTCGCCAGCGAGATGCGCCGCAGCCAGGACGACACCCTCTTCATCTTCGACGAGCCCACCATCGGGCTGCATCCGCTGGACGTGGAAACGCTCATCGGCGTGCTGCAGAAGCTCATCGAGCACGGCGCCACCGTCGTGGTCATCGAGCACGACCTGGACATGATCGCCAACGCCGACTACGTCATCGACATGGGGCCCGGCGGTGGCGAGACCGGCGGCCGCATCGTCGCCGAGGGCACTCCGGCCCAAGTGGCTGCCAACTCCGACAGTCTCACCGGCCGCTACCTGGCAAGGGAGTTGGAATAATAGAATGCCGGCTAAACACCACTGGCACCTTCCAAACTATCGCACAAGGACATTCGGCGCACGGCCTTCATAGGCTTTTGTGCAGGATTTTGCGATTGGCAGCATCCCATGGCTCTAATTTGTGCAGGATTTTGCGATTGGAAGACTCATTCGAGTCCGATTTGGCTTCAGGAGGTCTACCAATCGCAAAATTCTGCACACAAACTCAAGCTCCGCGCACATTCAACCACTAACCCTTTTTTCCACCTGCGCTTCCCGATGACGAAACACCGCCAGAGCCCCTGGTGCGCGCAGAACAACATGCACGAGCAGGGCGGCCAACAGCACCTTGGCGGATAGGGCATGCAATGGGCCCCAGAAATAGTAGCCCGTCGCATAGAAGCCCAAAGAAGGCAGCAGCGTCCCCGACACCATAGCTCCCGATACGACGCAGAACGCGAGCGCGACCAGCAACGCCCCGTTGAGCACGCGCTGCGCCCAACGACCGCGGCCGCCCAGGCCTTCACCGCTCGCCACAACATGGGCAACCATGAGCACGAAGATGCCCGCCCCAAGATATTCGTGAAAGGGCACTCCCGTCAACGCCGGGTTCGCCGCCACCAAATAGAGAGCCAGCAACACAATATCGAAAATGACCTTAGGCGCCCGCATGCCGCTCCCCTTTCGACAAACGACGCGATACCACCCAAAGGCCCAGCACCAGCACTATGGGCATGAGTATCCACAGATTCAAAGACATGTCGGAGGCCTGGTGGTAGCGCCTCGCGAGCGTCTCCCACCCATGACACTCGACCGATGTGCAGCCAGCCTCGGGGCAGCGCATCTCGCTGTGCCCGTCGGGCTCGGGAACGGCGTCGTATCCGTGGCACGCACCGTTCGTGCAACCCGCTACCGGACAAGCAACGTCAGCCGTCAGGGGATGCAGCCCCGAATCCGGCGCAACCGCAAACCCCACCCCCACCGCACCGACCACGACGGCACCTACGACCGCAGCGGCCAGCAGCCTCTTTCTCGCCGACCTTTGCCCCCGCGACCGCTTAGCTTCTTTCGAACTCAAATTCACCGCGTACCCTTTCCTCTTCCTTTCCTTCCCAATCATGAACCACCCCTCAAAGGGGTGGTTTGCTCTGGGCCTATAAGGCCGAGGGGGGCCGGCAGCGTCTAAAGGCGCTGCCTCTCACTTCGTTCAAGCCGTACCGCCCTTGTCTCTCGCGGGCCGCACAAAGCGGCCCTCGTACTACCGGGCAGCCCCTAAAGGGGCTCCCCTACTTCCTCTTGAACGGGTCCTCGTACTCCTTGACGCTCAACTTGTCCAGCGCGATGTCGTGGGCCTCCTGCTCCCTGATGTGCTTCGCTATCGTCGCCTCGTTCAGGCCGACGGTCGACACGTAGTAGCCCTCGGACCAGAAGTGCCTGTTGCCGAACTTGTACTTGAGGTTGGCGTGCTTGTCGAACATCATGAGCGCGCTCTTGCCCTTGAGGTAGCCCATGAAGCTGGACACGCTGATCTTGGGAGGTATGCTGACCAGCATGTGGACGTGGTCGGGCATCAGGTGCCCCTCGATTATCTCCACCCCCTTGTACCTGCACAGGTTGCGGAATATCTCGCCCAGCGAATCCCTGTATTGGCTGTATATCAGTTTGCGCCTATACTTCGGTGTGAACACGATGTGGTACTTGCACATCCACTTCGTGTGCGACAGGCTGTGTGCCTTGTTTGCCAAAACGGCCGCCTTTCCGGGCTGATACGACTTGAACACCCGTATCGTATCCCGACTGGCGGCGTTTTGACGCAAGGGCGGAGCCTTCGACGCGCACCCGCATAGCGGGTGGTTTTTTGCCCGCCGCGCTTCGCGCGCCGTGCAGGCTCACGAGCCTGAAGAAGAGGGGGCCGGCACTCGCCAGAGCGCCGCCCCCCCTCGGGTCGTCGGATATGTCGCAACCCCTTACGCCGTCAGGAGGGCGGCCAGGTCCTCGCGGGACGAGAACGGGCTCATCTCCACGAAGGCGTCCATAATCCCGATGCTCACCTCCACGGCCTTCGCGCCGCGCAGCACGGCGGACAGCATCGCCACACCCTGTTCCGTGAACGCGCGCGGAGGGTACCTCCACCATGCACTTCTTGCCGACTCCCCGGATAAGGTCACAATCTGTGACCTTACGTCCTCCGCCTCCTCCGGCGTCAGCTTGAAGCTGTAGCGCTCGGGAAACCGGCCGAGGTTGCGCGTTACGGCTTGGTTCAGCGCCTTGGTCTCCACCCCGTAGAGCGACACCAGATCTGCTGATCATCGACGAGTTCGGCTACCTGCCGGTTGACGTCGAGGGGGGGCGTGCCTCCTCTACCAGGTGATGGCGGCGACCTATGAGCCCCGGAGCATGATCGTGACCACCAACATCGAGTTCAGCCGCTGGGGCACGATGCTCGGCGACGACAAGCTGGCCAACGCAACCGTGGACAGAATAGTGCACCATGGCCACCTCATCGAGTTCGGCGGCCAGAGCAGGAGGTTCGATGAGGCCCTCATGATGGGCAACTCAGAAGAATAGGAAGGAACGGCGGCGCCCGGGCTGCGCGGCGGCGGAATCGTGAAACCCGAAAGAAAGTTTTTGTGAAACTACATTCTTGTGAAACACATCGAGCGTCCGAAAAAAGCTGGAGACTCCCTCGGGCACTGGACAAAGCACCAATGCGCTGCTACCATATGCTGCCAGCGGCGCCCCCGATGCACCCCTCTGCGGAGCTTCGGGGGCGCTTCTATCTCACGCGCCCGTAGCGCTCGCCTTCCAGTATGTAGACCCGTCCCCCAAACCGCCGCCTCGCACCCTCCACGAACTCGGCCAGCTCCGCATCGCCGAGAGCACCGTTCTCCGTGTTGTCGAACACGACGGCGATGGCGTTGAGCTTCTTCGACGCGCGCCGAAGATAGCCGTCTATGGTGCTGAACGAGGAGGCTTGAGACAGCGTCTTCAGCTCGTAGCCATTGGAAAGATCGGCGAGGCCGATGCGGCGCGCGCGTGAATCTCCGGCGTCCCCTGCGAGCACTGCGTCAATCACGAAATCGGCGCGCACGCCATGACGCCCGAGTCGCTCGGCCGTGCGCAGCTCCTGGGGGCGCCTGCGGCGGATCTCCTCCTCCAAGGAGGCCGTCTCGAACGAAGCGGCGGGCTCGCCTCCCCCTTCCCGCCACCCCTCATCCCGCGAGTGGATCTCTGTCGACACGTCGCCCTCTCCGGCCCAGCCCCGGTACCCGACAGCCGTGGCCTCGCAGTCCTCGAGGCGATCGCTGGCGATCTCGCCCTCCCAAGTGAACCGCGGGGAGGTACGAAGCCCGAACGGAGAACCCCCGGCACGTGCCCGCGCCATGGGAATGCCGCCCCCATCGCCACTGCCTCCCTCACCGCTGCAAGTCGCCCCGCCAACCATCTCTGCCCCGCCCCCTATCGATCGTTCCGTCATCCTAATGCAGGAGAACCCATCCTACTTGATCACGACCGCGGAAATGACGCGGGAATGTCCCGATCCGTTCCCCGCGCCGACCGCGACGGAGTCGCAAAACGCCCGGAAGACGCCCCAGAACCGCACTTAAGCCGCAGCTGTACGAGAGAGGGGGCACCGTCTACCTGGTGACGGCGCAGAGGGGGAAGAGGAAGCTGGAGGTTAAGACGATGCGGAAGGCGCATCGGTCGGGTGCCTCGTGCTAGCCGCGAGCGGCTCCCTTGGGCCTAAGTCCGAAACGACCCCGACGATAAGGGCATTATAGCATCGGCAATGCCGCCCGAGAACGGCGACGAGGCCGCGTTACCTGCATTCCACAGACGGCGGCGCTTCCACGATAAAGAAAATGACGAGACGTGCCTTTTCGCTTTGCCCTTGCCTCTCATCCTTACCAGCCTGCATGGAATCCAACTTCGAACGTTTGCCCTGCATCCAATTATCGCAAATTGCATCGATCAGCATGTTTGGTACCTTTCCATAAGAAGGAGGGG
>OLOR01001420.1_pt1 | contig 22051 bp, 16 predicted proteins | sample 1672521 | NCBI WGS metagenome assembly OLOR01 (sample SAMEA3136695, study PRJEB25190) | human gut metagenome | biome: human gut; feature: human-associated habitat; material: faeces | place: Austria | collected 2013
CGCAAGCAAGCCTTGCAGGGCATTTCAACCCACGCTCCCCGCACGGGGAGCGACGCGTCGACGTAGGTGCTCTCGCCAACCCGGCAGATTTCAACCCACGCTCCCCGCACGGGGAGCGACGACGCTACACCATCCGCATCAGCGGCACGTCCGGCATTTCAACCCACGCTCCCCGCACGGGGAGCGACCCATCCGCGCCTATCCGCACGGCACGACCTGCCCGATTTCAACCCACGCTCCCCGCACGGGGAGCGACGGTACTTCTATTCCGTCGAAGATTTTGATGAGAATTTCAACCCACGCTCCCCGCACGGGGAGCGACCGGCAGGGATAACACCCGCCGCCCCCGACTTGCAAATTTCAACCCACGCTCCCCGCACGGGGAGCGACCGTCGCTGATGGTTGCCCGTGCAATCCAAAAGGAATTTCAACCCACGCTCCCCGCACGGGGAGCGACGGCAGACTTGAAGAATGCGGGCGACGTCTGCCAAAATTTCAACCCACGCTCCCCGCACGGGGAGCGACGCGGCGCGCGCCCGCGCACACCCGCGCGGTAGTGATTTCAACCCACGCTCCCCGCACGGGGAGCGACGGTTCATCAAGAACGATCGACGTCAGCGCAGGCATATTTCAACCCACGCTCCCCGCACGGGGAGCGACACCGCCGAAATCATTTTTGATTGTGCATATAATATTTCAACCCACGCTCCCCGCACGGGGAGCGACCCCGCACCCGCGCCGCCCGCGCGCCCGCCCAGGCGATTTCAACCCACGCTCCCCGCACGGGGAGCGACTAATCCGCCTGATGATGGCGCGCTGGTAACGCGCCGATTTCAACCCACGCTCCCCGCACGGGGAGCGACCAGGAATACGCTTCTTTTCAATAGCCATAGCAAATTTCAACCCACGCTCCCCGCACGGGGAGCGACGACGACGTCCCCCAGCGCTTTCAGGTTCTCAGGCATTTCAACCCACGCTCCCCGCACGGGGAGCGACTCGAAGTTGGGGGGCGTACATACACGACCATCGAATTTCAACCCACGCTCCCCGCACGGGGAGCGACATTTCCGGCACGCCCTACAAGCAGACCAGCGACATTTCAACCCACGCTCCCCGCACGGGGAGCGACCTGTCCAGCGCCATATGATCATGGCGCTGGGGAAGATTTCAACCCACGCTCCCCGCACGGGGAGCGACGGCTGCAATTTCAACCGGCGGGAAAGCCGATGCGATTTCAACCCACGCTCCCCGCACGGGGAGCGACGGTAATGCAAAATTAAGCGCGTTATCCACAGTATATTTCAACCCACGCTCCCCGCACGGGGAGCGACTCCGCCTGAATCAGGAATCGATCATCATCCGCCGTATTTCAACCCACGCTCCCCGCACGGGGAGCGACACCGGAGACGGCCACGGGTGCCGTTAGGCACACATTTCAACCCACGCTCCCCGCACGGGGAGCGACGCAACACCACCATCGGCTACGTCTGGTACGGCTCATTTCAACCCACGCTCCCCGCACGGGGAGCGACTCATTCGCCTGCTTTCTGCTGTCGCAGGGCGTGATATTTCAACCCACGCTCCCCGCACGGGGAGCGACGCACGGGCGCAAGCACGGCGAAGGCGGCGCTGACATTTCAACCCACGCTCCCCGCACGGGGAGCGACCCGATCAGGAGCAACCCAGCGGCGGCAATTCAGACATTTCAACCCACGCTCCCCGCACGGGGAGCGACAGAACGGCTCGGTGGGGTCGCTGCAGGTGAAGATGATTTCAACCCACGCTCCCCGCACGGGGAGCGACATAATCCCTGCAAAGTCAGATAAATCTGACTTATAATTTCAACCCACGCTCCCCGCACGGGGAGCGACCCACAGACCTGCGCACGAAATTTGTGGCGCAGATTTCAACCCACGCTCCCCGCACGGGGAGCGACGAGGGAAATTCCGCGCTTGTGCTGTACAACGGGATTTCAACCCACGCTCCCCGCACGGGGAGCGACAGTGTGCCCAGCGCCGCGCCCACCTGCGCGGAGCCGCATTTCAACCCACGCTCCCCGCACGGGGAGCGACCTCCAACCGCGTGTTGGTTCTCATTTTATGATATGGACATTTCAACCCACGCTCCCCGCACGGGGAGCGACACGCGATCCGCAGTCTGCTGTGCGGCCTGTGCGCATTTCAACCCACGCTCCCCGCACGGGGAGCGACATCTCCGGTAGCTGGAGCGCCGCCGGAGGCAGTGATTTCAACCCACGCTCCCCGCACGGGGAGCGACAAAGCCCTCGTGCCTCACTAATAAGTGAGCAGAAAATTTCAACCCACGCTCCCCGCACGGGGAGCGACCACTCCGGCAGCTGGAGCGCCGCCGGAGGCAGTGATTTCAACCCACGCTCCCCGCACGGGGAGCGACCGAAGAAGAGTTCCAACTACATCATCAAGCAGATGATTTCAACCCACGCTCCCCGCACGGGGAGCGACGGTATCGTGATGCCACAAGGACGGATGAGAGACGATTTCAACCCACGCTCCCCGCACGGGGAGCGACGGGACCGGGACTGGCTCGCAAATTTCGCGCGGCAATTTCAACCCACGCTCCCCGCACGGGGAGCGACCAGCAAGCGCAGCAGCAGTCCACGCAGGCGACGGAAATTTCAACCCACGCTCCCCGCACGGGGAGCGACTCTACCGGGGGTGTATCCTCCCGGCATGACACGATTTCAACCCACGCTCCCCGCACGGGGAGCGACTGTGATATAATACATAGTGTCAAGGGGCGGTACAATTTCAACCCACGCTCCCCGCACGGGGAGCGACGGAAAGGACAGGAAAATGACCGACGCACGACTGGAGTATTTCAACCCACGCTCCCCGCACGGGGAGCGACACGCCGGGAAAGGCCGAAAACGGCCACGAAAAAGATTTCAACCCACGCTCCCCGCACGGGGAGCGACCGATCGGCAGGGGGGCGGTGACAGCACCCCCCGAATTTCAACCCACGCTCCCCGCACGGGGAGCGACCGCAAGGTTTCAAATCAAGACGGCTTGGCCCCGATTTCAACCCACGCTCCCCGCACGGGGAGCGACTACTGCGCGAACTCCACGGTGTTTTCGGCGCTGATATTTCAACCCACGCTCCCCGCACGGGGAGCGACGCTGCTTTTCCGTGTCTTGCGGCGCGCGCATATAGTAATTTCAACCCACGCTCCCCGCACGGGGAGCGACGGATCGTGATGCCACAAGGACGGACGAGAGGCGGATTTCAACCCACGCTCCCCGCACGGGGAGCGACGGCGCGTGCCGATGGCATCTTGATAGTCCTGCTCATTTCAACCCACGCTCCCCGCACGGGGAGCGACTGCAAATCACCTCCCTGATGTGTCGTCAGCTTGCATTTCAACCCACGCTCCCCGCACGGGGAGCGACTTGACCAGCGCACGGACATAACGCAGGATGGTTATATTTCAACCCACGCTCCCCGCACGGGGAGCGACAGCGCAAAGTAACAATTCTGTCGATCAGAATCATAGGCTTTGCACAAAAAGTATACCACAAAACAGTCCTTTTGAGAATCAGCTTAGCCGAAAATGCGGTAATTTTGCCGGAAAAACCGCGAAATCCGGTGCGAACCTCCCTGCAAAAGGCTGGAGGCTTGCGCTTCGCACGGGCGATTCGCGCGGCGCACCCTTACAGCATCAGCAGCCCTTCCGGGGCGTAGCTCGTCTTCACGCCAATGTGCTCAATCCGGCTTTCGTAGTGATTGCCGAGGTTGTAAAAGCGCAAACTGTCCTTTTCCGGGTCAATCAGCTGCCGAAGTTCCGCCTGAAGCAGCTTGTACTGTGCGGCATCCAAAGAGCACTCAAATACGGAATTCTGCACGCGCTGACCGTGGACGACGCAGCGCTTGGCAACTTGCCGCAAGCGGCGTTTGCCGTCTGCATCGACGGTGGAAACATCGTAGGTGATTAGAACCAGCATCGGGAATGCCTCGCTTTCGGGTTATTTCCAGAGGAATGGGGGATAACCGTCTGTGTCGCCGCGGAGGGTGCGCGCAAGCAGCAGCGCCTGTACATAGGGAACAAGCCCCCACATGATTTTTTCTTTCAGGAACGGGTGGGTGATTTCTTCGCGTTTGCGGTTTTGCCACGCGGTCAAGAACTGCTTGCGCCCGGCATCGTTCAAGAAGACGGCGCCGCTTTCCTGCCGGTCGAAGTGCTTGTCCTGCAGCACACGGTTGTTCACCAGCGTGATGCAGAGGCGATCTGCCATCGGGGCGCGCAGTTCTTCCATCAGGTCAAGGGCGAGCGACGTGCGCCCCGGACGGTCGCGGTGCATGAAGCCGACGTAGGCATCCAGCCCGACGCTTTCCAGCGCGGCAGCGCAGTCGTTGGCGAGCAGCACATAGGCGAAGGAAAGCAGGGCGTTCATGTTGTCCTGCGGAGGGCGGCGATTGCGGCCGTTCAGCAAGAAATCCGCCTTTTGAGTCAGTATCATTTCGTCGAATACCGAAAAATAATCGGCGGATGCGTCGCCTTCCAGCCCGCGCAGCACATCTAAATCAACCGCTGATTCAATTTGCGGCAGCTTGGCATCTAACGCAGCGGAAACATCCTTGAGTGCCTGCACATTCACGCGCAAGGCGTGGTCGCGGATGGTACGCTCCAGCACCCAGCGCTGATTGTATACCTTGCCGAAGATGAAATTCCGTGCAATCAGGCAGCTGGCGGATAGGCTGTCGGCGCGCCGATACTGCTCGCGGCGCAGCAAAACATTGCCGCGCTCGCTGCCGCAGACGCGTGCTAAAAATCGCCCGCGCGGCGTCAGAAACGTCAGCCCAATACCGCGCTCTGCGCAAGCACCCATGAGTGCTGGACTTGCGCCTTTGTAGGAGAAAGTCAGAATGCCCTCCAGCATCAGCAGGGGATACTGCGCGCGCTTTTCCTCGCCCACATGGACGACGATATTCTCGTTTTCCAGCGACAAGTAGGCGTCTTCCGTCGTCACGAACAGCGTATTCAGCATCTTTCTCATGGCGAATCCTCCGCAATACGGGCGTGCATGTAGGCGCGGACGCTGCCAGTTCGGCTGAGCCGCGGAACGCATACATCCTTGAGCGAGCAGGCATTGCAGCCCTTGTGCGCCCGAACGGATGGCGTATGTCCGCGCGCCTGATTCTCCAGCAGTTCCGCCAGAAGCGACAACGTCCGCGCACGGAGGGATTCATCCAGCGCAACCCGCGTCCGTCGGCGGGACTCGCCATAAAACAAGCTGCCCTCCGGGATGGCGCAGCAGAGCATCTCCTCCAAGCAGAGCGCCTGTGCGCACAGCTGCACCTCGTCGGCATCCTGCGTTTTGTCTGACCCTTTTTTGTATTCTACCGGGTACGGCAGCCACAGCCCTTCGCGTTCGTGCAGCGCAACACCGTCGGGACTGCGGTGGAACTCCACCACGTCGCTGACGCCGTGCAGGTGCAGGCGGGCGGATTCCAGCCGCAGTCCGCGCAGAATCAGCGTATCGCCGCGCAATTCCGCTTCCGGGCCGTGATGCGCCGTTTGATGGAACACTTGCCCCTCCGCCGTGTGCGCATTTTCTGCCCACTGCTGCTCCAGAAAAATCAATCCCCATTGGCGGCGGCAGTAGGCGTAATGCTGCAGGGCGGAGAGGGTCGCGTCCTGCTGCGTCACCCCTTCACTTCGCAGGTGACGCCGTCCGGCAGATTCGCGTCATCCACCGTCCATTCGTAGTCCGTAAAGCTGCGCGGAACCGTCACGTCCGCCTTACGCGCTACACGCACGCGTTCAAACAGCTTCCACGCGGGGGCGTTGCCCAGTTCCTTCTCATGGCGGAAGATGATGAGCTTGCGCACTGCCATCATGCCGCGCGCGGCGGAGTGGTCGTTTTCAAACATGTTGAGGATGGCATCCCACAACAGGGCGAGGTCTTCTTCGCTGAATCCCGTGGTCTTGCGCGCCAGATTTGCGGATACGAACCCTTCCACGCGGTACAGCCCGTAGGGGACGATGTACTTGCGCCCCATTTCGGTGCCCTTCTTCTCCGCGTCCTTTTCCGTCGTGATGGCGACGCGGGTGATGGTGATTTCCTGCGGCACAATGGGGTCAACGCTGCGGGCAAAGCCCAGCTGCACCGGCCCGCGCACCTGACCGCAGTTCAGCGATGCCTTGACAAACGTCGTCATCACCGCGCCGAACGTCCGGATGTCGTAGTAGTGGCTGCACATATAATCGCGCAGCTTGCGGTCAATCTCCGGGTCATTCGACTTCAGTTTCTTTTTGAGGTCGTCCTCCTTGATGTCGCCGTAGCCGCAGGCCTCCAGCCCTTCACGGTCGCAGCGATTCAGCGGAACGCCATCCTGAATATAGATGCCGTAATGTGGGTCGCCCTCCTTGACGGTCGCCACATAGTCGCGAATCTTGCGCTTCAAGCACACGTCCGTCACCAGCCCCAGACCCGTTTCCGGGTCGGTGCGGGGCATGTTGCCGGCATCGGGGTCACCGTTGGGATTGCCGTTCTGCACGTCGAACAGTACCACGAAATCATAGCGATTGCGAATCACGTCAGACATTGCTGTTTTCCTCCTTTTTCGTGAAGAACTTCTGCTTCTGGTGATAGTAGCCCAGCTGGAAAATACCCTGATCCTGCAGGTTCAGGCGCGCGGGGTAGCTGTCAGTCAAGCGCCCGCACAGCTCCGTCATCTGCTTGTCGTAATAGATGAAATAGCCGGTGTCAAGTTTCTTCAGGTGACTCTGCGCCAGCTTCAGCAGCGTCGGGAAAACGATGCTGGGCGTTGCGCAGGCAGCGTTGAAGTAACGATCCATGATGGTAGCGTTGATGCCGGGATTTGCTTTCTGCTGGAGGCTTTCCAGCACCGCAAAGAGACGACCCAGCACATACGGTGCGTAATTCGTCTGTTCGTTGAGTTGCACGTCGATGACCTCCTTGTACTGTGGATTGCTGCCGTTTTTCAGCAGCCATGCTTTGAGAATTGCCGCCTTGCCGCGGCTGACACTGTGCTCCGCATGGATGCGCAGCTCTGTTTGCGTCAGCAGCGAAACAGGGTAAGGCGTATCGCCAAGAATGGCGCGGAGCAAATCGCCCACCAGATGCGACGGCGGCAGCTTGTCCCTGCTGTTGGGATTCGCTGTTTCCTTGAGCAGCGAATAGGCGGAAAGTGTTTCACGCGTGTCATAGGATGGGCGAATGATGTTCAAACGCTCCTGATGACGCGCCAAATTCGCGGCAAAATCGCCAAACGTCCCTTGCAGGAAGAAACGAACCGACAGACGGGACGCATTCGGCGACAGACCCAGAATGTAGAAGGGTGTACGGGAATTCAGCGGAATATTCTCCCACTGAAGACCATGCCCAAGGCGGATGGCTTTCATGATGCCGTCCAGCGTATTCTGCGTCATGTCTTCGTTAGTCCCCAGCAGAGCGGCAAAGCAGTCGCTGTAAGCGGATTGCGCCGTTTCTGCCCAGTAAACGAGGGTGGCAGATCCCAGCAGACTGTGATAATTCTTCTCGCGCAGCATGTAATTGAGTGCTTCACCGTAGGCAAAGGCGGCGTGATTCCCGACGGGGGCGTTCAAGCCCTGCCCCTTATTCCGCCCATAGGATTCAAAAGCGAGAGCATTGAAGGAAACCAGCGATGCGCCAGAGGACTGTGCGCCGACAACGCCCTTGATGCTTGGATGCAGCATGGCAATGGTGTCCTCATCGCCTGTAACCAGACAGCGGCCTTGTACCGCATCGCTCTTGCCGTCGGCAACGCTCGCCTCCCACGCGGCACGAATTTCCGACACTTCGTGCGCCATTTCGGGTTTGCCTGAGGCGCCCATCATGCAGAAAACGAGATTGCCGCCCTTGCACAGGTCATCGAAATGCTCCTGCAGGGCAGGGGACTGCGCTGCCTTTTCAGGCTGCCAAGTGTCAAAAAAGCGGAGAATCGCCTGCGCCATCGTGCAGGATACGCCGTCCAGCAGCGCATGATGCTTCTGGGCACTGGTTTGGAAACAGGCTTCCGCCTCTTTGGCGGGGTTTTTGCCTGTACCGTTGTACGGCTCATTGGTGATGCCCAGCAGGTACTTGGCATTGTCGCAGAGAAAGCAGGCTGCCCTGCCGCTGGTGCGCTTGACGGGCGTTGGCAGAAAGTCTTGCACCGGAAGCAGCTTGCCCTTCTCGTTTGCTGCGCCGAGCATTTCCACCGACGACACCTGCCCGTCGGCAGTCAGACACAAGCCCCACTGCACCTTGACGGCGGACCAGCCGGGACGCTTCAACGTGCCCTGTGCGGCGAGCGAATCGTAGCACCGCACGAGCGATTGCAGAATCATTTCACCACCTCACAGTCTGTCAAGTCAATCACGCCATGCACCATCTGCGCCCGGAAGAACATCGGCTGGATGTTTTCCAAATCAGAATAGTCCATATCAAAAATCATATAGCCCAAATCCCGCGTTTCGTCGATGGTGGGGATGTCGCCGCCCTCCCAGAGCCGGAAATGCGCCGTACATTCTCGACAGCCAAGATACGGCTGCATGTACGCTTGACCGCTGCGAAGACGCCGCTTCACGATGTCCTGAAACTTGCCGGGATTGTCCGACGGATTGGCTTTTTCGGTCATCTCGAAGTGCGCTTCAATGACGTAATGCACATCTCGCAGCATGGTGGTGGCACGCTGCTGAATATCGGCGCTTCGGTCGATGTAGGAGCGCTTCTTGCCGTTGGCTTCGGTCAGCACGTTGCTGGCGGAAATCTTAGATGCCACTTCGTTGCGGAGAATGTTCGTGAAGCGGATGGGCTTGCAGACGTAGATTTTATCCACATGCCATTTCAGACCTGGATGGTAGTATACACTTTCTACCATTCCGCGGGCGGCACTGGGCGTGGGAACGTCATAGCTGACACGCTCAACCTTCATTTCAGGCCGGGTGAAGCAAGCGTACTCGCCCCACACCTCCATTTTGATGGACATTGGTTCACCTCCTCATTCTTACTTCTCAATCAACACTTGCCGATGTGAGCAAGTGACAGTTCGCAAGGGGACGAATGGGTGTATCGTCAGCAACTCACTTCCTTTCGTTTGACAAGAACAGTATAGCACGGCACAGCATATATGTCAAGAAGAAAATTCACTAAACTAGAAAATAATTTTTAGATTGAACAGAACTATCAATCATGGTTTGACACGCCAGCGAAAAGATGATAAAATGCCAAAGTCGGATGGAAACGGCGGGCAATTCGCTGCTTCTATCTGTGGGTTGAAATACTAAGCTAGACAATCGTCTAACGGGGCGGGCGGTGAGCGCAATGCTTGCCGCCCGTTTCTGCTTTTCTTCATTACATATATCAGGTGAACAGCCCAAGTCCGCTCGTGCAGCTGACCTGCAAGCCGCATTCCGGCGTGTACAATTTGATGTCGCTCAGAATGCCGCAGTGCGCATCGGCAATTTCCGTGACGCCGGCGATGCTGCACAACGCCTGATACTCGCGGCGGTAGATACTCACGCCGCAGCGCCCCAGGCGGCGGAAAAGCTCACGCGAATAGTGCCCATCACGCAGGGCTTTGATGTCCTCGCTGTTTTCAGGTGTCGGAATGTACACCGTTACCGTATCTGTGTCGATAAAGCGGAAATGCTCGGCGGTTTCGCGGAAAGCAAATCTTGCTTCGGATGACAGCGTTTTGCTGGTATCCAGTAAATCATTTTCGGACGAAACGGGTCGTGAACGCTGCTGATTTTCGCCGCGCTTGAAAAGCAAATCGCAAAAATACGCGTGGATGGCTTTGCGGCTGCCGATGTCCTCTGCATACAGGCGCAGCACTGTGCGGCAGCTTTCAATGTTTGGGCGCATGATGGGTGGAACCGCGTGTTCGGTCTGGTAGATGTGGACGATGCTGTCCTGCGCCGCTTCCTTTCCCTCGCGATTGCAACGTCCGGCGGCTTGCAGAATGCTGTCCAGTCCGGCTAATTCGCGGTATACGGTCGGAAAATCCACGTCAACGCCCGCTTCAATCAGGCTGGTGGAGATGACGCGGCAGCACTGTTTCTTGTCTAAGCGTTCGCGAATTGTGGCAATGGTGCGTTCACGGTCGATGGCGTTCATCAGCGTGGAGAGATGGAAACGCCCCTCTTCCGGCAGGGCTTCGTACAGGCTGCGCGCCTGTTTGCGGGAATTGACGATGCACAGCACGGCATTTTCCTGACGAATCCGCGCGGCTAATTCCTCGTCCGAAACCATCCCGTCCTGCTGGAAGGTGACGCGGCGAAGGCTGCTGAACAGCGCATCCGGGTCGGGAACAAGCTCTTGAATGCGGGTGCCCGCGGTGAAGCCGCTGAAAATGGACAGCAATTCGGGCTGCGTCGCGGTACAGAGAACGGCGGTGACGCCGTAATGCTGAACCAGCTGGTCGATTACCGAGACGCAGGGGCGCATCAGCGAAATCGGCAGCGTCTGCGCCTCGTCGAAAATCACCACGCTGTTGGCGACGTTGTGGAGTTTGCGGCAGCGGCCGGGCTTGGCGGCGTAGAAGGATTCAAAGAACTGCACGGCGGTCGTGACGATGACGGGGGCATCCCAGTTTTCGCAGGCAAGGCGCTTGCGGAGGGCATCGGGCGTTTCGGCATCCGTATCGGGCAAATCCACCTGACTGTGATGCTCCACCACGTTCTCATCGCCCAGAATATCCCGAAAGACCTTCGCATTTTGGTCGATAATGCTGGTGTAGGGGATGACGTAGATGATGCGCTTCATCCCATGCTTCACTGCGTGGCTGAGCGCAAAGGCAAGCGACGAAACCGTTTTGCCGCCGCCCGTGGGGACGGTCAGGCTGTACAAGCCCTGCGGATCTTCGCTGCCACGCAGGCAGCGCCGCAGCACCTCGTTGCGCAGCGCGCAGAGGTCGGACTTGGGCTTTTCCAGCCATTTGGCAACGTGCGCTTGCAGCTTTTCCAGCAGCGCGGGCATGGAATCGCCGATGCCGCGCGGCTTTTCTTCCTTGCTGAGCGCGCGCTCCGTGTCCAGAAAATCAGCATCCACCAGACAGGAGAACAGCATCCGGATGTACATGGCAGTCAGGCGCGCATCATTCCGCGGAAGCCACGACGGTGTGAGCTGAACGCCTGTTGGCAGTGAAATCTCACTGCGCCACGCGGATGGATCATCGCCGCCGGTCAGTTTTTTGTTCAGCCGTGCGCACAATGTGCCATCATCGAGGCTGAGACGGGTTCCCAAGTCGGGCAGACCGCCGTGATGCCCCGCAATGGCAAACGCCGCGTGCATATCGTCCAAATCTGCCGCCGCCTTCGCACCTGCCGTGCTGTGGTCCACCTTGGCAGTGTGTTCCGGGTCACGCTGGCGGCGCTGCCCGTTGGGGCTGTACTTGCCGATATCGTGCAGCAAGGCTGTTCTTTCGGCGTGAGAACTCGATCCAAAAGAAGCGGCGAATTTCGCAGAACGCGTCGCTGTGCCTTCCAAATGCTCCTTGAGCGGCTGATAGCTGCCGTCCTCGCGGAGGTGGGTGACGTATTCCATACAGAAAGCCCTCCCGACGTAATCAATTTGTGTGTATCTAATGTTAATAATAGTATAGCACTATAATAACCTGCTGTCAAGAAAAATAAAACTATCGAGCAGTTTTTGTCAAACACTTCCGGGAAAAACAATGCGCAAAGCAGGAATATATTTGTGCGCTGCTGCCCTTGCAATGCCGCCGCCAAAATGGTATGATGGAAATGAACAAAAAAATACAGAAAAGGAGTCTTCCACATGGCAAAGAAAACGAAAACCCAGCCGAAAGCGCGTAAAACAATCACCTCCAATAATCTCGCTGATTTATCAAAACTCGTTCAAGCACTTAAAATAGACGATGAGAATCCGGAAAATCAGCAAAAGCCATCGGCGCTTGACAAGAAAATCATCTACAATGAATTCCAGAATTCAACGTACACGCTGGTGTCGCCGATGGCGTACCTCATTGGCATCGACAAAGAAAACTTTGGCGAAGAAAATGCAAGGCCATTTCTGCTGAAAAGCTACGAAGAACTGGACGCGCACAAAGAGGCGCGCATTATCCGCAATCTGTGCCGCATTCGCACGGCGATGGAACGCAATTATCCAGCCATTGTGAGTGAATTTCGCATGAGCTTCCGCAATATCGGCAGCGTACCGAATCTCATTCCATCAGAAGCGGTGGCGCAGCTGGAACAGGACGGCGTCAGAATTTACAAAGCAAAGCCGGATGTTGACGAATACATTATCAGCATCAATTGTGAAACCAGCAACCGAATCAATCAGGTGGCGCGCTTTTTCCCGGAATGGGTGAAGTGGGACTATGTGAAACCCATTTTCCTGATGCCGAACGGGACGAAGAAAGAGGGCATTAAAAAAGCAGGGGAATATTACAAAAGCGACAACCGACGCTACCCGTTCCACTGCTGGATTAACTGGGATGCTGTTTCCACAAGCCCGGAGAGCAAGGGCAACATCCTCTATAATGATGAAAAATTCGTAACGATTCTCTATGAACGCCACGAAGACCGCTTTGAAAACCTGTCGCTGGTGCGCGATGCGGGCAACAGCACGATGCGCAATCTGGGCAGGCTGCTGGGGCAGTGCAAAAAATGCCTGATTGCGGTGGACTGCGAAAATTCGGATGCCGTGAAGCTCGCGGCGGCGCTGAGCAGCCTCCCGACCGAGCAGCTGGGCAAAATATCCAAGGTGATTCTGTTTGACAGCGAGTATACAACGGCACAATGGAAAACGCTGGTTGACCGCACGCTCTCTACGGCGGTGGATGAAAAAGCGAACCTTGAGCTGGAACATATTAAGGTCGAGCGGCTGAACCAGAACAAATCGCAGTGCGATATGGCGCTGGCGGTGCGGACAAGCCGCGAAGTGTATACCTCCGGCGTGGATGCGGTCATCCTTGTTTCGTCGGACAGCGACTACTGGGCGATGATTCGCCAGCTGGACAGCGTCCGCTTCCTTGTTATGCTGGAGAAGGGCAAAACGGGCATGGCCATCATGGACACCTTGGCGCGGCATGAAATCCCGTTCTGCTTCATTGACGACTTCTGCACGGCGGCGTCGTACAACATCAAAACCAGCACGCTGATCAATGCAATTCAGGAGCAAATCAATCAGCAGCTGGCAGGAGAAAGCACGAAACCATTCAACGTTCGCGAGATGATGGAGACGGCGCTGCAAAACTCGTGGATCATGATGACGGACAAGGAGAAGGAAGCGTTTTACAAGCGATACTTGCTGTGTATGAAACTGAATGTCAGCCCGGATGGCGCGGTCAGCATCACGCTGGGATAAAGGGCAGCGCCTCTGAACGGTGGAGCGAAGGAAGGCTTTGCTTGATAACTTGCCATTTCTGAACCTGCATGTGCCCTTTTAAACAGCATCGGCACAGCACCAAGTTTTCATTTGGCGCTGTGCCGATGATTTTGTATGATACTATTTCCGAATTGGTTCATCACGGAATCGACAAAGAAGGAAAGATGCGTTTTTATCCTCTTTTTCCTTATTCCTTTATATTCCTCACGCTGCCCCTTTCCACAAGGTGCACCGGCAAAATAACCTTCTTCTGCGCAATCTCTTCCTTCCGCAGCTGTGCCAAGATCATCTCCGTCGCCAAAGTGCCTTTCTTCTCCGAATCCTGATGAATCGTCGTCAGCCCCGGAATCGCCAGCTGCGAAATATAATGATCATCAAAGCCCACAATCGACTTATCGCGCGGCACACTTACCCCGCACTCATGCAGCCCGGACATGATGCCTGCCGCCAGAATATCCGCCGAGGCGAAAATCCCCGTGATTTCGGGACGTGTGCTGAGTTGATGCCCCAGCTTCTTGCCCTCCTGCACGGAAATTTCCTGCGTAAAGACAAGCGCCGGGTCGTACGGCACGCTGTATTCCGCCAAGGCGCGACGATAGCCCTGCAGGCGCAATTCGATAACGCCCGCGGGGGAAATCGGCGGCGACGCGAACGCAATCACGCGGTGGCCGTTCTCCAGCAGGTGCTTCGTGGCGAGGTAGCCGCCTTTTTCATCCTCCAAGCCGACGCAGCAGATGTTCGGGTCGTCCACATAGCTGTCGATGAGGACGACGGGAATGCCCAGTTTTGCTACGGCATCGAAGAACGAATCCTGAAACAGCCCCGTCATAATCAGCCCGGAGAGCCGCCAGCTGTGAATCAGCCCCTCCAGCGCGGCGACGCTTTCGGCGGAGCGCAGCATCAGGTAGTAGCCGGCTTCACGGGTGCGCTGCTCGACGCTGGCGGCGACGCTGCTCATGAAGGGGTCGCTGATGGTGCTGCCGGTGGTGCGCGGCGTGATGTAAGTGACCATGGCGATGATGGCGGACTGGTCGTTCGCCAGCGAGCGTGCGGACATGCTGGGAACGTAGTGTTCGCGCTCGATAATCTCCCAGATTTTTGCAACCTTCTTTTCGGAAACGCGGCTTTTGCGGTTATGCACCACGTTGGAAACGGTTGTAATGCTTACGCCTGCTTCGGCGGCAATGTCTTTGAGTGTGACCATGCGATGCTCCATTTTATGCAGTGTTTTAGGCGTGGTAATCTGCGCGGATCAAAGAGAACGGACGAAGTCCGCGAAGTCCGTGCGCATCATAAAAAGTATACCAGTCTTTGAAGTTGTTCGCAAGCGGTTTCTGGAAAAAAATCCGTAAAAGAAGGGGGAGACAGCCGAAACTGTCCCCCCTTTTTGAACGTTTTGGAATTATTCCAGTTCAGCCAGATAGTCCTTAATCGGCAGGTCGCCGGGCTTGCCGGTTTCCGGCGCGGTCAGACCAGCCTGAATGGTTTCGGAGCTGGTAGCGTCGATGGGCGCAACGGCTTCAGAGAAGGTGATTTCGTCCAGGTAGATGACGCACTTGGCGAACGCGCGGATGTGCAGGGCGTTGGTCATGCCCGGGAAGCCGGACGCTTCGAGGTCGATGACGAGATCCTGCCATTCGGTGGTGATGACCGGGTGCGTGCCGTCCGCCAGCACAAGGTCAGAGAAGCGCGCCGCGTAGAACTTGGCGTCTTCCGGATGCCAGTCCATGATGAGCTTGTTCTCTTCGCCGCCTTCCGCGCCCTTGATGCGGATGGTCAGGTATTTGCAGTAGGAAACGCCGTCCAGACCCCACATGTCAACGGCTTCGCCCCAGTTCGCCATCCAGTCGGCGGCGTGGGCGTAGTAGTCGTCTTCGCTGTCGTAGTCTTCCGGGTCATACGCCTTGGGGCGCATGTCGAGTTTCAACGCGCCGTCCTCATTCTTTGCGCGCAGGTTTGCCCAGTTGTCCCACCAGAGGTGCACGCCGTTGGGCGCAAGCTCTGGTTTGGCATTCGGGTCACGGTCGTCAAAGTTGTCCCACAGGTAGGTTTCGCCTTCAGCGAACGCAACAGCTGCCATCGCGAACACCATCGTCAGGGAAAGCAGGAAAGCAAGGAACTTCTTCATGGGGATACCTCCTTTATGATGTTGACGGGTGGATAGGTTTAACGCTCAACCTATCGTTGACATGATTATAACATACCATTTGCCACATGTCAAGAGGGGAAAAGAGGCTTTTTCTGAAAATTTTTATCTTCAGGCACATTGCACATTTCCAAATTTCCTGCTATAATCATGGTATAGGTTTAGCGCTTAACCAAATGCGGACAATTTCCACACACTGGAAACGCCGCGGCGAACAAGGAGGACATGAACGATGAAGAGAACCACCCCCATTCTGATGCTTGTGCTGATGCTTCTGCTGACCGCGTGGATGATGCCCGCGACTGCCGAAGAGAATCCGACGCTGCTGACCCTCTACGAAGGCCCGAAGACGATGACGACCTCCGCGACGGCGAAAGTTACCGCGAACGGCAACGACCTGTTCGTCTATGACGTGATGGTCAACCACGAACACATCTGGAACGCCAACACCCAGCCGACGACCACGCCTATGACCTATTTCGACTTCGAGGGCAAAGTGCGCATCGAGGTTGAAATGCCCGGTCTGCCGGACAAAGTGGAGAGCGCCGCCGTCATTCCGCAGTCGTGGGGGATTACGCCCGAAGTCAAGGACGGCAAAGTTTCCTTCATGATTACGGAGCCGGGGCAGTACACCGTTGTCTTCAACGATAACGTCAACAAGGCGCTGCACATCTTCGCCAATCCACTGGAAACGGACGTCCCTGATCCCGACGACCCGAATGTCTACTATATCCCCTCCGGCGAGTGGGTCATGGACGCCATCGCGCTGGAAGACGGGCAGACGCTCTATATCTCCGGCGGCGCGGTGCTGCATTCCATTATCTCCGTCAATAACGCCAAGAACGTCCGCATCTGCGGGCGAGGCATCATTGACGGCAGCGACTACGACGCGTGGAATCAGCCCGGCTCGTATGCGCGCGTCCCGATTGATCTCAATCACGCAAAGGATGTCACCATCGACGGCATTATTGTCGCCAATTCCAACTGCTGGAATGTCAATTCTTACTCCTCCAAGCATGTGGAAATCAACAACGTCAAGGTCATTTCCGGTCGTCAAAATGGCGACGGCTTCACCTTCCAGTCCTGCACCGACCACACCGTGACGAACAGCTTCGCCCGCACATGGGATGACAGCCTCGTCATCAAGAACTACTCCGGCTCCACCAAGGGTATCACCTTCCGCAACATGCAGGTATGGACGGACCTCGCCCAGTCCATGGAAATCGGCTACGAAACCGACAAGGGCTGGACGCTTGACCCCGAAATCAGCGATGTGCTGTTTGAGAACATCACCGTGCTGTACAACTTCCACAAGCCCGTTATCAGCATCCATAACAGCGACGATGCGTATGTGCACGCCATCGTCTACCGCAACATCGTCGTCGAAAACGCCTTCATGCAGGGTGATAACGGCAATAATAAGGAATTGATTGAGATGACGCTGCAAAATTCGGCGTGGTCGACGGTCAAGGATGAGTTTGGGTCGATTGATGATGTGCTGATTGATGGCCTGACGGTGCTGCGGACGCTGGATGGGAAAGTGCCGGCGTCGAGATTGTCGGGGTATGGGGAGGAGAATCGGATTACGAATGTGACCTTGCGGAATGTGACGATTCTGGGGGAGAAGATGACGAATTTGAAGCAGATGAAGCTGCGGTATGATGATTATTGTGAGGGGATAGTTGTAGAGTAAGCCAAAAGAGGATAAACACGCGGAAGAAGTAAGGGAGTGTCACCAACTCAATCGCGCGAAGGGGTCAAGGGGCAATTGCCCCTTGCAGGGTCAAGGGACAGCGTCCCTTGTGGGGTTTGGGGCAACGCCCCAACCGTTCCACGTCCGACCAATCCCAAAGGACAAGTCAACAAGGCGCAGGCAGCGAAGCGTCCCTGCCAGTAACTTTGCGCGTCCTCAGACGCGCCCCCCAAGCCGCTCTACCCAACAACTGTGCCGTGTCGCGCCAAATGGGCGCGACCGACCACCCGCATCACCACACCCACCATCATTATAGAAAGGAAATTTCGCTTATGAAAATGCGTTCTGTCGTATCCGCCATGCTCGCCCTGTCGCTGGCGTGCCTGCCCCTTCTGACGCAGGCGGAAGAAGAAATTCCCACCATCGTGACCGTTGTCCCCGCGCCCGACCAGACCAAGGCGGAGCGTCCGGCGTGCTTCCCTGACCCTGCTGACCAGTACATCGCCCTCCCCGAAACGGTGAATTTCGCGCTTAATAAGGAAGTCATTTCCGGCGCGCATACCGACGTGTACGTCAGCCGAAACGTCAACGACGGCAAAACCGATACCTACTGGGAAAGCAAAGGATTTCCGGCGGAAATGCTCATCGTGCTGGGCGAGACGCATACCATCTCGACCGTCGCGGTCTGCCTGAATCCATCCGCCATCTGGGAGGCGCGCATTCAGGAAATCGCCGTTTTCGTCAGCCAGGACGGCGAAAACTTTACCGAAGTTGCACCCGCCACGCAGTACCAATTCGACCCTGCGACGGGCAATCGCATCCGCATTGATTTCGATAGTGTGGAAGCCAGTTTTGTCAAGGTTGTGTTCACAATGAATTCCGCATCCCGCACCGACGGCGCGCAGGCAGCGGAAATCTGCGTTTACTGATAGGAGAAAATCACGATGCAATATCAAGGCATTATCTTCGATTTGGATGGCGTTCTCTGCTCGACCGACGAGTACCACTACCGCGCGTGGAAGGCGCTCGCGGATCGGCTCGGCATCCCCTTTGACCGCGAACGCAACGGCCTTTTGCGCGGGGTCAGCCGCATGGACAGCCTGAATATCATCCTCGAAAAAAGCGACAAGGCGTACTCGCAGGATGAGAAAAACGCGATGGCGGAGGAGAAAAACACGCGCTATCGGCAGTTGCTGAACCAAATGTCGCCCGCTGATTTGTCCGGCGACGTGAAGCGCACGCTGGATACCCTGCGCGCACGCGGCTTGAAGCTGGCGATTGGCTCGTCGAGCAAGAACACGCCGTTCATTCTGGAGCGGATGGGGCTGGATGGCTTTTTCGACGCGGTGGCGGATGGAAACTGCATCACGCACTCGAAGCCGAACCCGGAGGTGTTTTTGAAGGCAGCGGAGATGTTGGGCTTGAAGCCGGAGCAGTGCGTGGTGGTGGAGGATGCCCATGCAGGGGTGGAAGCCGCGAAAGCGGGCGGGTTTGCCTGCGCCGCCATGGGGGACGCCAAGGAGGATGCGCGCGCAACGTATCATCTGGGGAAATTGTCGGATTTGCTGGAGTATGTAGGGTAAATGCGCAGAACCGAAATTTCCGCACCCCAAAACCTGCAATCCGTAGCAGGAAAAGCGCAGTGCAGCCGCGAATTTCCCTCCATGAATACCGCATGGAGGGAAGTTTTGAACATGAGGAGGAATACACGGATGAATACGGTGATTGAGCGAACGGGCTTTGACTCGGCACAGGACGCGGATAACGGCAACCGCTTCCTGACGGGCAATGGGTATATGGGCGTTCGCGGGACGATTGGCGAGGCGGGCGTACAGCAGATGACCGCCGTCAACCTCGCGGGCATCCACCACCAAAAGGGGCAGGGCTGGGAAGAGCCGCTGAATGCCCCGAATCCGCTGTATGTCGCCGTGAAAGGCGTGTCGCTGCCGGAAAATGCCGATCGGCTTACGTCGCACCGCCTCGCGCTCGATATTGCCGACGGCGTGTTCACCCGCGAAAGCACGTTCAAGGCGGATGCTGGCGAAATCACCATCCGGCAGGAACGGTTCTGCGCGATGGAGCGGGTGCATTTGCTCGCACAGCGCGTGACCATCACGGCGACACATGACAGCGTCGTCACCATTGCGTTCGGCGTGGACGAAAACGTCTGGGACATCCACGGCCCGCATTATGAGACGCTGACGCTGACAGAATCGGACGGCGTCGTCGCCCTGACCGGCGAAACGGATGACCATCAGCGCGTCTGCACGGCGCTTCGGTGCAGCTGCACGGACGGCGAAATCACGCACGGCGGCGTTCGGACGGCGCAAATCGCGCTTCGGGCAGGTCAGCCGTGGCAGCTGGATGAGGTCGCCGCGGTGTACACCACCAGCGACGGCGACGAACCGGAAGCATCCGCCATTGAAGCGGCAGAAAATGCCCCAGCGTATGATGCTTTGCGCGAAGAACAGCGGACGGCGTGGGCGGCGCTCTGGCAGAAAGCGCGGGTGACGATTGAAGGCGACGAGCGCGCGGAGTTTGCGGTCAATTACTCGATGTACCACTTGATGAGCATCGCGCCGCGGCATCGGGCGGCGCTGTCGGTGGCGGCGCGCGGGCTGTCCGGGCAGACGTATAAGGGCGCGATTTTCTGGGATACGGAGATGTTCATGCTGGATTTCTATCTGGCGTGTATGCCGGAGGTGGCGCGGCACTGCCTGGAATACCGCGTGCAGACGCTGCCGGGCGCGCTGGACAAGGCGAAATCCTACGGCTATGCGGGCGCGTTCTATGCGTGGGAGAGCGTCGAGGGCGGCAAGGATGCCTGCACGGACTACAACGTTACCGACGTGTTCACGGGCCGACCGATGCGCACGTTCTTCCGCGATACGCAGGTGCACATCAGCGCTGCCGTCGTGTATGGGCTGCGGAAATATACGCAGTACACGGGGGATGATTCGCTGCTGCAAAGCGGCGGCGCGCGCGTCGTGCTGGAATGCGCAAGGTTCTATATGAGCCTGATTTCCAAGCGCATCCTCAGCGATACCTATGATTTGCTGGATGTGATGGGCCCGGACGAGTACCACGAGCATGTGAAGAACAACGCCTACACCAACGAAATGGCGCGGATGACGCTGAATTACGCGGTGGAGGTCTGCCGGAAGTACCTGCCGGAGACGGACACAGCGGAACTGATGCACTTTGCGGATGCCGCGAAGCACTTGAAGCATCAAACGCCTGACCCGAAAACCGGGCTGATTGAGCAGTTCGACGGTTACTTCAAGCTGGAAAACGTACTCGTGCCGGAGGTGCGCAGCCGCCTGATTGACCCGCGCGAATACTGGGGCGGCGCGTATGGCGTGGCGGCGCAGACGCAGGTCATCAAGCAGGCGGACGTGATTGCCCTGCTGTACATGCTGGGGCAGTACCCGGCGGGCATCATCGCCGCGAATTATGATTACTATGAGCCGCGAACCGAGCATGGCAGCAGTCTGTCCGCGTGTATGTACGCCCTGTGCGCGTGCGCAATCGGGCGTCCGGCGGCAGCGTATCCGCTGTTCCTGAAATCCGCCGAGGCGGATATTGTCGGCGGCGGCAAGCAGTGGGCGGGGCTGGTGTACATTGGCGGCACGCACCCGGCGGCAGCGGGCGGCGCGTATATGGTGCTGCTCTATGGCTTCTTGGGTCTGCGCTTCGAGGACGGCAAGCCGACGCTGCATCCGCGCCTGCCGGAGGGATGGAAGAAGGTGCAGATGCAAGTGCATTGGCAGGGCAAAGACTGGCTGCTGACGGCGGAAGAAGGGCAGCAGACATGACAATCGCCCACTATCACCTGCCCGGCCTGTTCGAGTTTTACGAACTGTATTGTCGATTTTTGCCGCTCTACCGAAACCATCCGGAATATTTCTATGATTGGTGCGACATCGGCTCGATTTACGGCGCACCGGCGGATTGCCTGTGGGGCGGCGGGCGCGTCGGGTCGGGGGAGGCGAGCGCGCGGGATGTGCTGGCGCTGATGCGTGATTACGGCATTTCGCCGCGCCTGACGTTCAGCAACTCCCTCCTGCGTGCGGAGCATCTGCGTGATGCGCGCTGCAATGCGCTCTGCCAGATGCTGAACGACGGCGGGAATGGCGGCGTGATTCTCCATTCGGATTTGCTTCTGCGCTATTTGCAGAAAACGTATCCGAACTTGTATTTCGTGTCCTCAACGACGAAGGTGCTGACATCGTTTCCCGACTTGCAGACGGAACTGAAACGAGCGGAATTCCGCTATGTCGTGCCGGATTTCCGCCTGAATCACGCGCTGGAGAAGCTGAATGCCCTGCCGCAGGGTCAAAAGGACAAGGTGGAGTTCCTCTGCAATGAGTGCTGCTATTTCGGCTGCCGCGACCGCCGCGCGTGCTACGAAGCCGTCAGCCGGAAGAACCTCGGCGAGGGCGGCGACGAGCACCGCTGCCACGCACCGGACGCGCAGGGCGGCTACCGCTTCTCCAAGGCGATGGAGAATCCGGGCTTTATCGGGGTGGAGGATATTCAGCGGACGTACCTGCCGATGGGCTTTGAGAACTTCAAGATTGAGGGGCGCGAGTTAGGCAGCGCGCTGGTGCTGGAATTCCTGCTGTATTACCTGACGAAGCCGGAATGCCAGCTGAAAGTGCGGGAGGAAATCTATCTGGATAACATGCTGGACTTGTTCTGATTGCAATCAAAAACAGCCTGCGGAATTCGTCCACAGGCTGTTTTTATCCTTTTTTCGGATTTTGCTGCGCGAACTATTGGGTTCTTCACGGAAACTGGGGGGAAGAGCAGCTTGGGGGCGCGTCTGCGGACGCGCAAAGTTACTGGCAGGGA
>OLOR01001427.1_pt1 | contig 21971 bp, 21 predicted proteins | sample 1672521 | NCBI WGS metagenome assembly OLOR01 (sample SAMEA3136695, study PRJEB25190) | human gut metagenome | biome: human gut; feature: human-associated habitat; material: faeces | place: Austria | collected 2013
CGCTTTATCCGAGAATCGTAAAATACTTTCAGATAATGGAAAGCTATGAGTTTGTCCGCTTTATAAATAAGAAGACAGACAAATAGTATTTAGAACGGGAACGGACGCGGAATAGTGTACGGTCCCGTTCTTTTTATGACACATCAGTACGGGAAACTGATGCAGTTGTCGTATGATACTATGGCACTTTTAAAATTTTTGTAGTGAAATGAGTATATTGCGAAGGCTTCATGACAGAAATTTTTGGAGACTGCTGTGAAAAATGAAAGGAGCACTTTATGAGTCTTGTGAAAAAAAAGAACTGGTATCTGGATTATCTTCTGATCATAGTAGGAACCGGCCTGATGGCACTTGCCATTAATTCCGTGTTTGATGCAACCGGGCTGGTAACCGGTGGTTTTTCCGGTATCGCGATCCTGGTGAAACGCTGGACTGACGGAATTGTAGATGGAGGGATCCCGCTGTGGCTTACCAATATTACGCTGAACATCCCGTTGTTTTTTCTGGGGTGCAGGATCAAAGGATTTTCCTTTGTAAAAAAAGCTCTGGTTGGCGAGATATCCCTCTCGACCTGGCTTGCCATTCAGCCGGTGTGGAATATTGCAGGAGATGATCTCCTTCTGGCTGCTGTATACGGTGGTGTGATCCTGGGAATCGGCATTGGAATGGTTTTCCTTGGACAGGGAACCACAGGCGGAACGGATATGATGGCAGCACTGATCCAGAAGTATATGCGTCATTATTCCATCGCACAGATCATGCAGTTTATTGATGGGCTTATTGTGATCGTAGGAATGTATGTGTTCGGTATCCAGCGGGCCCTGTATGCCATCATTGCGGTTTATCTGGTAACAAAAGTATCCGACAGTCTGATCGAAGGTCTGAAGTTTTCCAAACAGACATTTATCGTCACGGAGAAGCCGGATGAGGTTGCCAGAGTCATTATGGAAGACCTGGATCGCGGAGCGACAGGGATCTGTGGCAAGGGGATGTATTCCGGTCAGGAGAAGACGATCATCTTCTGTGTGGTAAACAAAAAGGAAATTGTGAAGCTGAAAGAGCTGGTAGATGATATTGATCCCAACGCTTTTGTGATCGTTTCCGATGCAAGAGAAGTTCATGGAGAAGGTTTTATAGAGAAAAATTAGGCGGATTTCAACAAAAATTTGTAAATTTTTTCAGTTTTCCTCTTTTATTTTTGGTGATTTTGTATTAAAATAGCCATAGATAGAGAGGGAAAGACAGAAGATAAGCATACACATAAGTGAGAAGGGATTGAACGGAATGATATCGAATCAGGTGTTACAGAATACGCTCGAGGGACTTAAAGAAATATCAAGGACGGAATTTTGTGTCATTGACACAGACGGCAAGGTACTTGCGTCTACTTTTTCTGATTTTGAAATCCAGCCAGCAGATATCCAGGCTTTTGTAGAATCCCAGGCGGACAGCCAGCTTGTCAAGGGGCTTCAGTACTTTAAAGTCTGTGATGATTACCAGTTGGAATATGTCCTGGTAGCCCATGGGGATGATGAGGATACTTATATGATAGGCAAGCTGGCAGCCTTCCAGATTCAGAATCTGATCATAGCGTATAAGGAGCGTTTTGACAAAGACAGTTTTATCAAGAATCTTCTTCTTGATAATCTTCTTCTGGTGGATATTTACAACAGAGCGAAGAAGCTTCATATTGAAGCAGATGTCCGCAGGGTTGTCATGATCCTGGAACTGAACCAGGAGAAAGATCACAGCTCAGTGGAGAGCGTGAAGAGTCTTTTTGGTGGAAAGAGCAGAGATTTTATCACTGCTGTTGATGAGAAGAGTATCATAATTGTCAAGGAACTTGAGGAGGGTGAGGGATATCCGGAGATGGATAAACTGGCTCACACGATCCTGGATACTCTTGATATGAACAAGGATGGTGAGGATGTCCATATGGCATACGGTACCATCGTTAATGAGCTGAAGGAGGTTTCACGTTCTTATAAGGAAGCTCGAATGGCACTTGATGTAGGCAAGATTTTCTTTGGGGACAAGGAAGTGATCGCGTACAGTTCACTGGGAATCGGACGACTGATCTACCAGCTGCCTATTCCACTGTGCAAGATGTTCATCCGTGAGATCTTCGATAATAAATCACCGGATGATTTTGATGAGGAGACTCTTGTCACAATTGATAAATTCTTTGAGAACAGCCTGAATGTATCCGAGACATCCAGACAGCTGTACATCCACAGAAATACACTCGTGTACCGTTTGGATAAACTTCAGAAGAGCACAGGTCTGGATCTTCGGGTATTTGAGGATGCGATCACATTCAAGATCGCGCTGATGGTTGTCAGGTATATGAAGTATATGGAGACGTTAGAGTATTAAGCCCTTGTTCTATGTGGGTTTGCAGACTCTATCAGTTTTTAGGACGGGTGTTTTGTCCATAGTATGTCTACCGCAGAAAAAGCGGTAGACATTTTTTGACCACAGGAAATTACTTTGCGGTTATTAAATCATATAAAAAGTCCTGCAGGTCGGATTCTTTCTTGCGCAGAAGCGCAGGAGTTCACACGAACTTCACAGATAACCCAGTCAGCTCTATTGTAATTTCAGTAGTTTTACGTTAAAATAAATAACTCGAAGAGGACTGTTGCAGTCCGGGAAAAATTATTCTTGCATTTAAATAAGAAATATATTACAATAATATTACAAAAAAGTTAAGAAACCGTTTTGGATTACATAGAGGAGGATATATATGATCGATCTTGTAGATGTGAGCAAATCTTACGGTCCGGGTCTTCCGGCTGTAAATCATGCGAATTTACATGTTGATAAAGGGGAATTTGTATTTGTAGTCGGAAGCAGTGGTTCCGGTAAATCAACGCTGATCAAGCTTCTGATGAAAGAGCTGGATTCTACCGGCGGAACCATAACAGTCAGCGGTGAACGCCTGGAGAAGATGAAGCACAGACGTGTTGCCAAATACCGCAGAAAACTCGGCGTGGTATTCCAGGATTTCCGTCTGCTGAAAGACCGCAATGTATATGAGAATGTAGCATTTGCACAGCGCGTTATCGGAAGACCGACACGTGTTATCCGTAAACGTGTACCGGAAGTACTCCAGGAAGTAGGACTTGCCGGTAAATATAAAGCATTTCCGGATGAACTTTCCGGTGGCGAGCAGCAGCGGGTAGCACTTGCCAGAGCTCTGGTAAACCGTCCGGATATCCTTCTGGCAGATGAGCCGACCGGAAACCTGGATCCGAAAACATCCGAGGAGATCATGGCTCTGATGGAGCAGATCAATGACAGAGGAACCACAGTACTGGTTGTCACCCATAATAAAGACATCGTCAATGCCATGCGCAAACGAGTTGTCACCATGCACAACGGAAAGATTATCAGCGACGAGAAAGAGGGAGGATATCATGAGGCCTAGTACGATCTGGTATACCCTGAAGCAGGGATTTAAGAACATAAAGAGAAACTGGATGTTTTCCCTTGCGTGCATTATCACAATGGCAGCATGCATCTTTCTGGTAGGTATTTTTTACTCCATTGTAAACAACGTAAACAATATCGCACACAAGGTAGAAGAAGAAGTCCCGATCACAGTATTTTTTGATGAGGGAACTACAGATGAAGAGATCCAGGCAGTAGGTGATGCCATTCAGGCAAGGCCGGAAGTGGCGAAGATCGAGTATGAATCAGCAGACCAGGCCTGGGAACAGTATAAACAGCAGTACTTTGGAGATGAAGATGCAGCGGATGGATTTAAAGATGATAATCCACTTGTGAATTCATCCAATTATCACGTATATCTTAACGATATCACCAAGCAGACAGAGCTGGTAAATTACATACAGGGACTTGACCATGTCCGTAAAGTCAATCAGTCTGAGCAGGCATCCAAGACACTTGGATCCATCAACAAACTGGTATCTTACGCATCCATTGCAGTGATCGGAATCCTGCTTGTGATTTCCATATTCCTGATCAGTAATACCGTATCCATGGGTATTTCCGTTCGAAAAGAAGAGATTGGAATCATGAAATACATCGGTGCGACAGATGCTTTTGTACGGCTTCCGTTCCTTCTGGAAGGTATTGTTCTAGGCGTGATCGGTGCAGCTATCCCGCTGGTGGGACTGTTCTTTCTGTATAATTCAGCAGTTGAATTTATCTTAACGAAATTCAACGTGCTCACAGGTATCGTAGACTTTATCCCGATCTGGCAGATCTATGAGGGACTGATCCCGATGGGACTTGGACTTGGTGTAGGAATCGGCCTTTTGGGAAGTTTCTTTACAACAAGGAAACACCTCAGAGTATAATAAAAATAAATGGCGGCTGTCGGAGAACCGGCAGCCGTTTTTTGACATATAGAAAGAGGAATGACATGAATAACAACGAATTTAAAAAAGGGATTGCTGTTGGTGTGGCTGTAACCCTGGTTGTCACAGGAACGGGTTTTGCCGGCTATCAGAAAATCATGTTTCCAAAAGGCAGTGCCCTTTCCGATACAAAAACAGTTCAGAAACTGAATTATCTGGAGAGCCTGATCAATGAAGAATATCTGGAGGAGAAGGAGGAGGACAGCCTCAGGGAAGGTCTTTATGCAGGGCTTATGAGCGGACTCAATGATCCGTATTCTACTTACTACACAGCAGAACAGTACAAAGAACTGAACACTTCCAACGAAGGTTCCTATGTGGGGATCGGTGCAGTTCTGCAGAAAGACAAAGACGGAGGAGCGAAGATCGTGCAGCTGTATGAAGGTGGCTCCGGAGAACAGGCAGGGCTGAAAAAAGGAGATGTTCTGAAAGCTATAGACGGTGAAGATGTCACAGAAAAAGAAACCTCAGACATTGCCTCCATGATCAGGGAAAGCGACAAAGATTCCGTAACTCTGACCATTCAGAGGGATGAAGAAACAAAAGAAATAAAAGTTGAGATCCGCGATGTGGAGATCCAGACAGTGTCCCATGAAATGCTGGATGACGAGACAGGCTACATCCGTATATCCGAGTTCTCAGAGGTTACCAGCAATCAGTACAAAAAAGCATTCGAAGATCTTCAGGATAAAGGTATGAAGAAACTGGTAGTTGATCTCAGGGATAATCCAGGCGGACTTCTGACTGCAGTCTGCGATGTTCTGCGACAGATTCTTCCAGAAGGGCTGATCGTCTACACAGAAGACAAAAATGGAAAAAAAGAAGAAGAGAAATGTGACGGCAAGAGTGAGCTCGCCATGCCGCTGGCTGTTCTGGTAAACGGAGGCAGTGCCAGTGCTTCAGAGATTTTTGCGGGAGCAGTGAAGGATTACGGCATTGGAACGATCGTAGGAACAACGACTTACGGAAAAGGTGTTGTGCAGACTATCCAGCCACTTAGTGACGGCAGTGCCGTAAAGATCACCATTGCGAAATATTTTACGCCAAAAGGCAATGACATTAATAAAAAAGGAATCGCTCCGGACGTGGAAGCAGAGCTCTCTGAAGACTCCACAGACTGGACAGAACTTACACATGAGGAAGACACGCAGCTTCAGGCTGCCCTGAAAGAAATCAGACAGAACTGATGCAGGTGAGAGGAGGGGGAAAAATGATAACTTTACAATTATTACAGCAGATCATTGTATTTTTTCTGATGATGGCCTGTGGGTTTGCAGTGGTAAAAAGAGGCCTGATCGATGCAAAAAGCAGTAAAACACTTTCTGTCATCTGTATTTACATCATCATGCCGTGTGTGATGATCAATGCTTTTCAGATCGAATATTCCAGAAGCATCAGGAATGGATTTCTTCTGGCAGTAGCAGCAGCGATCCTGATCCATATTTTACTTCTGGTATTTGTCCAGATCATTGGCAGACCGCTTAAATTAAGCGTGGTGGAAAAAGAATCCATCATTTATTCCAATTCCGGAAACCTGGTGATCCCACTTGTGACAGTAGTTCTTGGCGAAGAATGGGTGATTTATGCCAGTGCATTCTTAAGCGTACAGATGATCCTGATGTGGACGCACGGGCAGTCTCTGATGGAGGCGAAAGCTGGCGTCAACTGGAAAAAAATCCTCTGCAACATCAATCTGATCGCGATCATCCTTGGAATTGTCCTGTTTTTTGCACAGATCAGGCTTCCGGTAATCCTTGGAAATGCCATGGGCCAGATTTCCGCAACACTAGGTTCCGTCTGCATGATCATGCTGGGAATGACCATGACAGAAGTAGACTGGAAGGATATTTTCAGCCACGGCAGAATTTATCTTATTACATTCCTGAAAATGGCAGTGACACCGCTGATGGTTCTTCTAATGCTGAAATACACACCGCTTGCCTCCCTGGTAAAAGATGGCCAGACAATCCTCCTTATCAGCCTGATGGCAGTGATCACGCCATCAGCAACAACGGTTGTGCAGCTGGCACAGCTCTATGACGAAGAGCCGGTCTATGCCAGCACCATCAATGTCATGACGACCATAGTCAGTATCATAACCATGCCGCTGATGGTCATGTTTTATCTTGTCTGATTCCATAATTGTAAAAACAGGATAAAAATGATAGAATCAAATCATATGAGAGCAGAAAAGATGATATATCTGCTCATTGTGGAAAGTATAGTGGAAAATATAGCAGAAGGTCATCAAAACAGGAGGATTACATAAATGGAACGACATGCTTTTGCAATGAAAGTAAAAGAAGGAAAAATGAACGACTACCGTAAAAAACTTGGCGAGATCTGGCCGGAGCTTACTGCATATCTCGACCGCAACCATATTCAGAATTTCAGCATCTGGAATGCGGCAGATCTGATCTTCGGATATTATGAGAATGTGGACGGCGCAGTGATCCCGGCAGAAGAAGAGAAAGTAAAAGTAGTTCTTACAGAGAAAATCCAGGATACTTTCACATGGATCTCCACACCAGGAAAAGATATGCACCTGATGTACCACAACTTTGGTGTTGTAAGAGAGAATAAAGAGCTGATCCGCCACAGAATGTTTATGACGAAATTAAAAGACGGATGCGAGGAAGAATACAAAGCACGCCACGACGGACTGGTTGCACAGAGGGGCGACACCATTGATCCGGGCCCGGACAGCAACTTCAGCATCTGGAGCGCAGGAGGATATATTTTCGGCTACGATGAGATCGACACTACTATGGAAGTGGAAGAGACACCGCAGGCAAGAGAGGCAACCATTGCATGGGAGACTCGTCAGCTGGGAATCATGGACTGGATCACAAACGATGTAGACTGGATGACAAAAGAAGTTCATCCGTCAAGTGTGCGTCTTGCATGGCACAATTAAAATAGGGAAATAAAAAGGAAGGAGGCCGGGGCTTTAATTGGAGGTAGCCCCGGCAGTATGAAAAAGAAAAAAGTGTTATCAAAGGTAGTACCCTTTGCACATCTAATAATATACTCATATTTTGTGGTCATTCTGTGACGTCATTCTGAAAAAAGTATGAACAAAAAAGAAAAATTACCTGAACTCAACTCTTAATAATTCTTAAAATTCCCATATTTGGTTGAAACCATAAGCCACGACTGTTATACTGTGGATAACAAAAAGATGTCGGAGCCAAAGTGTATGTTGTCCCTGATGTCAATAAACAGTGAGGCGTGAATTTATGAAACATTTTTTGAAAAAAATAACGGGGATCGTTCCGGCATATGGCTTTTTTCCTCTTGTTTTTTCATTTGTATTTAACTGTCTTGTATATTCCGGTTCAAGGGCTGTTGCAGGCAGTTGGTATCATCACAACATAGAAAGTAATCTTGACCTGCGGTTGCCTTTTTTGCCGCAGTTTTTAATTATTTATTTTGGATGTTATATTTTCTGGGCTGCGAATTATATTTTGGCAGCAAGGCAGGACAGAGAAGAAGTTTACCGTTTTTTTACTGCGGATTTTATATCCAGATGTGTGTGCCTGGTGATCTTTCTGGCATATCCGACTACCAATACAAGACCTGTGATAGAAGGAAGCGGTTTCTGGGATTTGCTGGCAGGATGGCTTTATTCCATTGATGCGGCAGATAATCTTTTTCCGTCCATCCACTGTCTGGTGAGCTGGTTCTGCTTTCTTGCGGTAAAAGGCCAGAAGAAGATCCCGATATGGTATAAAGCCGTTTCTTTTATACTGGCAGTGCTTGTTTTTCTTTCCACGCTGTTTACCAAACAGCATGTGATCGTGGATGTGGCAGGTGGAATATTTTTAGCACAGGGGTGCTTCTGGATCGGAAAACATACAGAAATCTGGCATATTTATGAACACATAGGGAATAAGATCGAGAAGGCAATTACAAAATACATAGAAGGCAAAACAAAATGAAAAGCAGAAAAAAAATAATATTTAACGGAGTATTTCTGGTCGTTGTATTTGTACTTACCATTTACGGAGTTTTTCATGGGGAAGACCTTTCATCCATGATGAGTGCCATACATGAGGCAGATAAAAAATGGCTGGTTCCGGGAATTGGGCTGGTAGCATTTTTTATCTGGGGAGAATCCATCATTATCTGGTATATGATGCGTTCCAATGGAATCCATCTTAAGAAGAGGAGCTGTTTCCTTTTTTCATCAGTAGGATTCTTTTTCAGCTGCATCACACCGTCCGCCAGTGGCGGACAGCCTATGCAGATATATTACATGAAAAAAGAAAAGATATCCATCCCTGTGTCAACTGTGATACTGATGATCGTGACCATCACTTACAAGCTTGTCCTGGTTGTGATCGGAATCGGAGTGGCTGTGTTCGGAAGAGGATTTGTCCATACTTATCTGCAGGGGATCCTGCCGGTATTTTACCTGGGACTGGCATTAAATATCTTCTGCGTAACATTTATGACAATCCTTGTATTTCATCCGCTCTTTGCAAAGGCAATCATGGTAAAGGGCCTGAAAGTGCTGGAGCGGATACATCTTATGAAGAAAAAAGAGAACAGGCTGAGAAAACTGGAAGATTCCATGGATACTTACAGAGATACTGCGGCATATCTGAAGAATAATCCTATGGTGATCGTTAAAGTTATTGGAATCACTTTTGTACAGCGGATGGCACTGTTTGCAGTAACATGGTTTGTATATCAGTCCTTTGGACTTCACGGAGCCGGGTTCTGGGAGATACTTTTTCTTCAGGCAGTGATCTCGGTGTCTGTGGATATGCTGCCTCTTCCAGGAGGAATGGGAATCAGTGAGACATTATTTTTAACTATATTTAAGCCTGTGTTTGGTACGCTGCTGCTGCCGGGTATGGTGCTGAGCCGTGGGCTTGGATATTACGGAGAACTTCTGATCAGTGCTATATTTACAGTGGCTGCCCAGCTGACTATCGGGCAGGAGAAGAAAAAGAAAGCATAAATCAGTGCCGGAGATGTTAAATACAGATCCGCATACAGATACAAGTGAGAAATGCAGAGGTCTGCTTTACGAAAAAGAGAAAGAGGTATGTAAAGAATGATAGGTTTTTATGATTACACGGTAATAATGACTTACATAAGCGTGGTGTCTTCCATGATCGGAATATTCTGTGCAATGACAGACCGGATAGCTACAGCTGTGTGCTGTCTGGCTTTTTCCGGACTGTGCGATATGTTTGACGGAAAGATCGCCAGAACCAAGAAGAACAGAACGGACGAAGAGAAGTGTTTTGGCATCCAGATAGATTCCCTGGCTGATATCGTCTGTTTCGGTATTCTGCCCATCATACTTGGATTTAAACTGGGAATGTACCATGTTTACGGAGTGGCTATCCTTCTGTTCTACGGACTGGCAGGCCTGATACGCCTCGCATATTTTAATGTGATGGAAGCAAAGAGACAGAGTGAAACAAGCGAAAACCGCAAATATTATCAGGGACTGCCCATCACCTCCATGTCTGTGATCCTGCCACTTTTGTTTGTTGCATCCATGATACTGCCGGATTATAAATGGTTTGTGGTGCTTCTTCATATAACAATGCTGGCAGTGGGGCTTCTGTTTATCCTGGATTTCAAATTCCGGAAACCTACAAACAGGGAGCTTGTAATACTGGTTGCAATAGTTGCAGTCGCAGTTCTTTTTGTCCTTTTCTATAATGAGGGATGGTGGAGATTCAGCTATATCTACAAGATATCACTGGAGCGAGGTGGCACCTTATGATACGGACAGCAGACAGAAAAGGAAATGTTGTGGAAGAAGATTCCTTTCAGAACAATTTGCTGGAAAAAATTTACGGATCAGCTTCCGGTCGTGCACTGCTCCGGCCGCTGGTAACTCCGCCTGTATCCATTGCAGTGGGAAAGCTTTTGGATTCCGGGATCTCGGCAGCAGCAGTGAAGCCTTTTATCTGGATGAACCATCTGGATATGGGGGATTATGAAGAACAGAAATACACTTCTTATAATGAATTTTTTAAGCGGAAGATCAGGGAGGGTGCGCGTAGCATAGATATGAAACCGAAGCATTTTATCAGCCCGTGCGACTGCCGTGCAAGTGTTTATCCTGTCGACGGAAAGACAGGATTTTCCGTCAAACATACCAGGTATACAGTGGAGGAACTTCTTAAGAACCCTTCCCTGGGAAAAAGATTTCAGGGTGGCTATGTGTGGGTGCTTCGTCTCTGCGTCCAGGATTACCACAGATATATTTACCCGGACAATGCCAGAGAGTCCAGGCGTGTGAAGATACCGGGAATCCTTCATACCGTGAATCCGGCTGCTAATGATGCCTATCCTATCTATAAAGAAAACAGCCGGGAATTTTCACTTCTGAAAACCGAGAATTTCAGTACAGTACTGATGATGGAGGTAGGGGCGCTTATGGTAGGAAAGATCGAGAACCGTCCGCGTAAGCCCTATGTATTTCGCGGGGAAGAAAAAGGCAACTTTGCTTTCGGTGGCTCTACCATTGTACTGATCACACAGAAAAATACAGTAAAACCAGACGAGGACATCCTGAAGAATTCCGGTGAAGGAATCGAGACAAGAGTCCTTATGGGAGAAAAGATGGGAGAATCCTTTTAACAGAGGGTTCTCTTTTTGGGTGGAAAATTTTTTGGGAAAAATGAAATTACGTTCACACACACATCACAAACCTGTGATATATTACAAATATGAACGTAAAGAAACGGAGGAATCGAAGATGGAAGCATTAAAAATCCTTGTAGTAGACGATGAAAGCAGAATGAGAAAACTGGTAAAAGACTTTCTTGCAAAAAAGAATTTCCAGGTTCTGGAAGCCGGTGACGGTGAGGAAGCCATGGATATATTTTATAAAGAGAAGGACATCGCTTTGCTGATCCTGGATGTAATGATGCCGAGAATGGACGGCTGGGAAGTATGCCGTGAGATCCGTAAAAATTCCAAAGTTCCGATCATCATGCTGACTGCAAGAAGTGATGAGAGAGATGAGCTTCTTGGATTTGAGCTTGGTGTAGATGAGTATATCTCCAAGCCGTTCAGTCCGAAGATCCTGGTTGCACGTGTGGAGGCAATTCTTCGAAGAACGGGACAGAGTAATCCGGATGAGATACTTTCTGCAGGAGGTATCGTGATCGACAAGGCTGCTCATCAGGCAACGGTAGACGACAAGCCGATGGATTTAAGCTTCAAGGAATTTGAACTTCTTACTTATTTTCTTGAGAATGAGGGCATTGCCCTTTCCAGGGAAAAGATCCTCAACTCTGTATGGAATTATGATTATTTCGGAGATGCCAGAACCATTGATACCCATGTTAAGAAGCTGAGAAGCAAGATGGGTGACAAAGGTGAATACATCAAGACAGTCTGGGGTATGGGATACAAGTTTGAGGTAGGAGAATGAAAAAACCGGAAAAACAAAAGAAAGACAAACCTAAAAAAGTACACAGTCTCAGACATCAGATCACGGCTTATTTCATAGGACTTTTGTTTTTATCAATATTGACGATCACTGTGATAAACGGAGCTTTTCTTGAGAAGTACTATGTGTCCAAAAAGATCGACGTACTGCTGGATCTCCGCACAACGCTGGAGAGTACGGACATTGATGAGCTGATGAACAGCGAGGATGAGGAGAGTTCCAGGAGCATTCCTGATGAGATCCAGAGAGCCTGTTCCAGAAATAACCTTTCCTGGGTTGTGATCGACAGCAGCAACACCAGCTGGCTTTCCTGGGGTGAGAATGAAAAAATGCTCCAGAGCAAACTGTTCGGATATGTATATGACCTGGATGAGGACGGTGGAAAAAGTCACGTTCTGAAGCGTGGGGATGATTACACCATCCAGCAGTCCCATGACCGTTTTGCAGGAATGGATTATGTGGAATGCTGGGGAATGCTGGATGAGGATCATTATTTTATCATAAGGACACCGCTTGAGAGCATCCGGGAAAGTGCAGATATTTCCAATAAATTCTATTTTGCGGTAGGACTTGCCATCATTATTGTAAGCGGAATGATGATCATGGTAGTGACCAAACGGATCACAAAACCGATCAGTGAGCTTACCGAGCTGTCAAAGAAAATGTCAGATCTGGATTTTGAAGCCAGGTATGAGAGCAAGGTGGGCAACGAGATCGATATGCTGGGAGATAATTTTAACAGGATGTCCACTCAGCTTGAAAATACCATCAGTGAGCTGAAATCCGCAAACAATGAATTGCAGCGGGATATTGAGGATAAGATCAAGATCGACAAGATGCGAAAAGAATTCCTGGATAACGTATCTCACGAGCTGAAAACTCCTATCGCCCTGATCCAGGGATATGCGGAAGGTCTTAAGGAAAACATTTCCGATGATCCGGAGAGCAGAGAGTTCTACTGTGATGTTATCATGGATGAGGCATCCAAGATGAACAAGCTTGTGAAGAATCTCCTCACACTGAATCAGCTGGAATCAGGCAAGGATGCTGTTGTGATGGAGCGGTTTGATATTGTATCCCTGATCAGAGGTGTGCTCCAGACCATGGATATCATGATCGGACAAAAAGAGGCAAAAGTGATCTTTGACGCACAGAAGCCGGTATATGTGTGGGCGGATGAATTTAAGACAGAGGAAGTTGTCACCAACTATGTCAGCAATGCGCTGAACCATCTGGACGGTGATAGACAGATAGAGATCAAGCTTATTGATGAAGATAGCCGTGTGAAAGTGACAGTCTTTAACAACGGAACACCGATCCCTGAGGCTGATATCCCGAATCTCTGGAATAAATTCTACAAAGTAGACAAGGCCAGAACAAGAGAATACGGTGGAAGCGGTATCGGATTATCCATTGTAAAAGCCATCATGGAGAGCATGAACCAGGAATATGGTGTGCAGAATTTTGATAACGGAGTGGAATTTTGGTTCACACTGGACCGGAAATAACAGTATAAAATCGTACAGGACATCTGAAACTTTAAAACGGTAATGTGAAAAATGGGCAGCAGCAGAGAAAAGTCTTTGCAACTGCCTGTTTTTGAGTTATACTAAACAAATGTAAATCGACGTGTGAGAGGAATTCGACCGAGATACAATTAAGCAGGAGGAAGCGGCAAATGATAGCAATTATCGACTACGACGCAGGCAACATAAAAAGTGTGGAAAAAGCACTTCAGTATCTGGGACAGGAGACTGTTGTTTCCAGAAATCCCCAGGTACTTCTTGGCGCAGATAAAGTGATCCTTCCAGGCGTTGGAAGTTTTGGCGATGCCATGGAGAACCTTCATAACTACGGACTTGTTCCGGTAATTCATCAGATCGTGGAGAAAGGAACTCCGTTCCTTGGAATCTGTCTTGGACTGCAGCTTCTTTTTGAGAGCAGCGACGAGACTCCGGGAGTGGAAGGTCTTGGAATCCTGAAAGGAAAGATATTACGCATTCCGCCAAGTCCGGGGCTTAAGATCCCGCATATGGGCTGGAACTCCCTGCATTTTCAGAACAATGGAAGATTATTCAAAGATATTCCGGAAAACACATACGTTTACTTCGTACATTCTTATTATTTACGGGCGGAGGATGAGGAAATCGTAAAAGCGACAACCCGGTACAGCACATGTATCCACGCATCTGTAGAGAAAGGCAATGTATTTGCTTGTCAGTTCCATCCGGAGAAGAGCAGCCGGTGGGGCTTAAAGATCCTTGAGAATTTTGCGGCACTTGAGGCAGGCACCGGAAAGGAGGAGGCATAATCATGTTTACAAAAAGAATAATCCCATGCCTGGATGTAAACAAAGGCCGGGTAGTAAAGGGCGTTAATTTTGTTGATCTGAAAGATGCCGGAGATCCGGTGGAGATTGCCAAAGCTTACGATGCAGCAGGTGCGGACGAGGTTGTTTTTCTGGATATCACAGCTTCCTGTGAGGAAAGAGATACTGTGGTAGATATGGTAAGAGCCGTAGCTGCCAATGTATTTATCCCGTTTACAGTAGGCGGCGGAATCCGTACAGTAGATGATTTCCGTAAGCTGCTCCGAGAAGGTGCAGATAAGATCTCTGTAAATTCCGCAGCCATCGACCGGCCGGAGCTGATCCGCGAGGCAGCACAGAAATTCGGAAGTCAGTGTGTGGTAGTTGCAATCGATGCCAAGAGAAGAGAAGATGGCGGCTGGAACATCTACAAGCATGGCGGAAGACTGGATACAGGCATCGATGCTCTTGCGTGGGCAAAGAAGGTGGAAGAACTTGGTGCAGGTGAGATTCTTCTTACCAGCATGGACTGTGACGGAACAAAGGCCGGATATGATATTGCACTTACAAGAGCCGTTGCAGATGCAGTTTCCATTCCTGTGATCGCATCCGGCGGAGCAGGAACGCTGGAACATTTTTACGATGCACTGACAGAAGGCGGAGCAGATGCAGCACTTGCAGCATCCCTGTTCCATTACAAAGAACTTGAGATCCGTGAAGTGAAGGATTACCTTGCAGAAAAAGGAATTTCTGTGAGAAGATAAAAGGTTGAGAGGTGAAGGATATGGCTCCGATAGCTGGGGACTGGCAGGAGGCTCTTAAGGGTGAGTTTCATCGGCCTTACTATGCCAAACTTTATAAAACCGTGATGACGGAATATAAGACAAGAAAGATTTTTCCACCGCCGGAAGATCTGTTTAATGCGTTTCATTTTACTCCCCTTCACAAGGTGAAGGTGGTGATCCTTGGACAGGATCCGTACCACAATGACGGACAGGCGCACGGACTTTGTTTTTCTGTAAAAAAAGGTGTGGAAACACCGCCATCTCTGGTAAACATCTATAAGGAGCTTGAGGATGATATGGGATGTTATATCCCAAATAACGGCAATCTGGAGAAATGGGCGAAGCAGGGTGTTCTCCTTCTGAACACGGTGCTTACAGTAAGGGCCCATCAGGCCAATTCCCACAGAGGGATCGGCTGGGAACAGTTTACAGATGCCGCGATCCGTATCCTGGATGAGGAAGACCGTCCTATTGTATTTCTTCTCTGGGGAAGGCCTGCCCAGATGAAGGCATCCATGCTTCATAACCCCAGGCATCTGATCCTGGAGGCTCCGCATCCAAGTCCTCTTTCTGCGTACAGAGGATTTTTCGGTTGCAAACATTTCAGTAAGGCCAATGAATTTCTGAAAGCCAACGGTGAGGAGCCGATTGACTGGCAGATCGAGAATATTTAAGTTAAGGAAAGTAAAATGGGTAAAAAAAACGATAACACACTTGTGAAAAACGCCTCTTTTCTGATGATCGCGGCACTGATCTCCAAGATCATCGGAATGCTGTACAAGAGTCCGCTTTCAACAACACTGGGAAGTCAGAGTTTCGCACTTTTCCAGTTTGCACAGAATGTATATTTTATTCTGCTGATGATCGCGTCCTTCAGTATTCCTCAGGCCGTATCCAAGATCATGGCTGAGAAGATCGCTTTTCACAGATATAAGGATGCACAGAAAGTATTTTACGGTGCACTGATCTATGCGGCAGTAGCGGGCGGCATTGTAGCACTGATCTGCGTATTTGGTGCGGGAATCCTGGTTCCGGACAGTATGGCCAATGCCCGTCTGGCACTGCAGATGCTTGCGCCTACGATTTTTATGTCAGGTATCTGTGGTGTTTTCCGCGGATATTTCCAGGCATACCGCAATATGATGCCGACCTCGATCTCGCAGATCATTGAGCAGATATTTGTGGCAACCTTTGCACTTCTGATGTCCCATATATTTATTCAGCATTTTTCCGCAACAGGAGATATGGATCTGGTACACAGATGGGGCGCTGCAGGTGCTACCATGGGTACTGGTGCAGGTGTGGCATCTGCGCTGATCTTTATGCTGATCGTCTACGCAGTGAACCGCAGGATCATCCGCAAAAGGATCGCCAATGACCATCATTCCGTAAATGAGAGCATGGGGCATGTAATGAGCAATATCGTGCTCATTATCATGCCAATCATCCTCAGTGCTTTTATCTATAATGTAAACGGATATATCAACAGCTACATGTATTCCGGAATCATGGATATCAAAGGTGCTGCCAAGGATGTGATCCAGACTCTGTATTCTGAATACGGATATTATATGACACTGATCAATATCCCGCTGACTCTGGCAAGTACAGCGCCGACTTCCATGATTCCGGAGGTTTCTGCACACTATGCAATGCATGATATTGAAGGTGCGAATATGAAGACAGACAGAGCTACCTGGATCAGTATGCTGATTTCCATTCCGGCTGCTGTAGGTCTTGCTGTTCTGTCAGGTCCGATCACAAGACTGATATTCCCCGGAACTAATGGCGTGGGCGGACAGCTTCTGATCATTGGAGGGATTACCATTATCCTTAATGGTAATTCCAATATTACCAACGGTGTGCTCCAGGGTATCGGCAAGCCGAAACTTCCGATGATCCATGCAGCCATCGCACTGGTAGCAGATGTGATCGCAATGGCACTGCTCCTGGTATTTACCAACCTTGGTGTTTATACCATTGTTATCGCACAGATTGTTTATGCAGTTGTAATGTGTCTTCTTAATGACCGTTCCATCAAGAAATACATGGGATATAAGAATCCGTGGAGAAGCGCTTATTTAAGCCCGTTCCTGGCTTCCATTCCTATGGGAATCGTGGCAGGAGTGGTATATTACGGTCTGTATGCACTGCTCCATTCCAATGTGATCTGTCTTGGCGTTTCTGTAATCCTGGCAGCAGGTGTATATTTTATTGTATATCTGTTTGTAAGCAAGCCGGGTGAAGAAGAACTGGGCATGATGCCTGGTGGAAGATATATGAAGAAACTGGCGAGAATGATGAAGATCATCTAAGATCTTAAAGAAAATATATGTATACAAAAACACCCGCAGACAGTCAGGCGAGACATGATGCTTCGCCCTTGGCTGAGCTGTGGGTGTTTTTTTCATAAATAAGCAGGAAATTATCTTAATCTCTGCGTTCTGCGAATAATTTCACAATTTGCAGGGTAACTTCCACTGCAGCGTCCATCCCCTCCGCGGTAATATGTTCATAAGGCCCGTGATAAGCATGGCCGCCTGTTCCAAGGTTAGGACACGGCAGCCCCATGAAGCTTAACCGGGCTCCGTCTGTACCGCCGCGGATGGGAAGGATCAGAGGAGTGACGCCGCAGGCCCGGCAGGCTTTCTCAGCAAGGGAGATCAGCCACGGGCAGGTATCGATGATCTCCTTCATATTGCGGTACTGCTGAGTGAGGGTAAGAGTGACTGTACCTTCACCCCATTTTTCGTTGAGGATCTTTGCAATATGAGTAAGCGTATTCTGGCGTGCTTCAAAAGATGCTGCATCATGGTCGCGGACAATGTAGTGAAGTTCTGCCCGGGAAACATCTCCCTTCACAGAACACAGATGGAAAAATCCCTCATAGTCCTCAGTGTTCCGTGGCGTATCAGCAGCTGGCAGCATGGAATTAAACTCCATGGCAACAAGAGACGCGTTGACCATGGTATTTTTGGAGGAGCCAGGATGAACGTTCACACCCTGAAAAATAACTTTTGCACTGCAGGCATTGAAGTTTTCGTACTGGATCTCACCTTCTGTATCCCCATCCAGAGTGTATGCATAGTCTGCGCCGAATTTTCCGACGTCAAAATGTGCCGGTCCCATGCCGATCTCTTCATCTGGAGTAAAGGCAATGGCAAGAGGGCCGTGAGGAATTTTTTCCGTAAGGATGCGTTCCAGAGCTGTGATGATCTCAGCGATTCCGGCTTTATCATCAGCACCGAGGATCGTAGTTCCGTCTGAGGTGATAAGAGTTCTGCCTTTCAGAGAAGAAAGATGCGGGAACATTTCCGGGGAAAGAATTCTGCCACTTGTGCCAAGAGGGAGCTCGCCGCCATCATAATTTTTAGTGATGACAGGTGTGACCGGATGATCGCAGAAATCGGAAACTGTGTCCATATGTGCGATAAAACCAAGAGTTTTGCAGGAGTCTAGGCCTTCTGACGCAGGAATATGGGCGTAAACATAGCAATGTTCGTCCAGGGAGACATCAGAGATCCCAAGATTTTTCAACTCATCAACAAGAATGCGGGCCAGGTCAAACTGGCAATGGGAGGACGGGGATGTGGTACTGTCTTCATTGCTTGGGGTAAGTATTTTTACATAGGATAAAAGTCGTTCGTATGTTTTCATATATATAGATCCTTTCTGGAAAAATTTGGTTAAATCAGAGTGGCCTTGGCTGTAAAAAACTCTGATTAACCGGAGATACTAACAGTATACCACACAGTATCCGCATATTTATGCAAAAAATCCCCCGGTATGACAAAACATATGTTATAATCGGTGAGATAATAAAAAACGGGGAGGATTAGAGAGTGGAAAAAAGAATCATACAGGTCGAGGAAAAAGTACCTGCCAAAATGCTGATACCCTTAAGTATCCAGCATATGTTTGCCATGTTTGGAGCATCCGTACTGGTACCGTTCCTTTTTGGCATCAGCCCGGCCATCGTTCTTCTGATGAACGGTGTGGGAACACTTCTCTTTATTTTTATCACAAAAGGAAAGGCACCTGCTTACCTGGGATCCAGTTTTGCCTTTCTGTCACCGGCGCTGCTGGTCATCAGCAAATATGGCTATGAATATGCTCTGGGAGGCTTCGTAGTTCTTGGTATTGCCGGTATGGCAGTTGCTTTTATCGTACGTCAGTGCGGAACGGACTGGATCGATATTGTGCTGCCGACAGCAGCAATGGGACCGGTAGTTGCACTGATCGGACTGGAACTTGCAGGAAGTGCAGCAAGCACAGCAGGACTTCTGGAGGATAAGGTAGATCCTAAGAATGTGATCGTATTTCTGGTGACACTGGGAGTTGCAGTATTCGGACAGATCCTTTTCAGAGGATTTCTTTCCGTTATTCCGATACTGATCGCGATCATTGCAGGCTATGTGGCAGCAGGAGCATGCGGGCTTCTTGATTTTACAGCAGTAAAAGAAGCAGCATTTTTCGCACTTCCGAATTTTACATCACCGAAATTTAATTTTGAGGCAGTTATGACCATTTTTCCGGCACTGCTTCTGGTAACTTCCGAGCATATCGGACATCAGATCGTAACAGGAAAGATCGTTGGAAGAAATCTTCTTAAAGATCCGGGACTTCACAGATCTCTGTTTGCGGATTTCTTTTCCACCACAGTTTCCGGCTGCCTTGGTTCTGTACCGACAACTACTTACGGTGAGAACATCGGCGTTATGGCAGTGACAAAAGTTTACAGCGTGCAGGTTATCGGAGGCGCGGCAGTGCTTTCTATCTGCTGTTCTTTCCTTGGCAAACTGGCAGCACTGATCAGCACCATTCCGGGACCGGTCATCGGAGGAATTTCTTTCCTTCTTTACGGAATGATCGGAACATCAGGACTTCGTATGCTGGTTGACAACAAGGTAGATTACAGTAAATCCAGAAACCTGACACTGACAAGCGTTGTGTTTGTAACTGGACTTTCAGGAATTGCCCTGAAGCTTGGAAATGTAGAGCTTACAGGTATGGTCCTGGCCTGTGTGGTCGCTATGGCACTGAGCCTTGTATTCTATATTCTTGACAAGCTGAAGCTGACAAATGATCAGTAAGACAGTATTATGATGTTTTATGGGAAAAGCAGATACGCGGGAAAAAACCTCCGCTGTATCTGCTTTTTTGCTGAATAACCGCATATCAGTTATTCAATGCAGAGCTGCGTGGCGAACAGGGATGATTTTATCTGCCTGATTGTCATATTATGAGTTTTGGTGTCAACAAAAAACAGGAGGATTTTGAAGTATCTTATTGACAATCAGCCTGATTTATAATACTATGTAATACAGAAAACACGAACAAAGGTTCGAAAAATAAAACGTAAATTATAAAATAGAGAAGAATAGGAGAGTCGAAGGATGATCAGTGAAGAGAAGCAGAAGGCGCTGGAAGCAGCCCTTGGAAATATTGAGAAGCAGTTCGGTAAGGGCTCCGTTATGAAACTTGGAGATTCCAGTTCCCATATGCAGGTGGAGGCAGTTCCTACAGGATGTCTGAGCCTTGATATCGCCCTTGGTGTGGGCGGTGTTCCCAAGGGACGTATCGTGGAGATCTACGGACCGGAATCCAGTGGTAAGACAACAGTTGCCTTACATATGGTAGCTGAGGTGCAGAAGAGGGGCGGAATCGCAGGATTCATCGATGCAGAGCATGCACTTGACCCGGTTTATGCCAAGAGTATTGGCGTAGATATTGATAATCTTTACATTTCGCAGCCGGATAACGGTGAGCAGGCACTGGAAATCACGGAGACTATGGTTCGTTCCGGTGCAGTAGATATCGTGATCGTAGACTCCGTTGCAGCCCTGGTACCGAAGGCTGAGATCGAGGGAGATATGGGAGACAGCCATGTAGGACTTCAGGCCCGTCTGATGTCACAGGCACTTCGTAAGCTGACTGCAGTAATCAGCAAGTCAAACTGTGTTGTTATATTTATCAACCAGCTCCGTGAGAAGGTTGGCGTTATGTTCGGCAATCCGGAGACAACAACAGGTGGACGTGCTCTTAAGTTTTATGCGTCTGTCCGTATGGATGTACGCCGTGTTGAGACACTGAAGCAGGGTGGAGAGATGGTTGGTAACCATACCCGTGTGAAAGTAGTGAAGAACAAGGTGGCACCGCCATTTAAGCAGGCTGAGTTTGATATTATGTTCGGAACCGGTATTTCCAGAGAGGGAGATATCCTGGATCTTGCGGCAGAGTGCTCCATTGTGAACAAGAGCGGCGCATGGTACGCATATGAAGGAGATAAGATCGGACAGGGACGAGAGAATGCCAAGATGTTCCTGAGAGAACACCCGGAACTTCGAGATGAGATCGAGAAGAAGGTACGTGTACACTATCACCTGGATCCGGCTGACGAGACTGCAGAGGCAGCTGGTACACAGGCTGCAGATAAAGAGGAAGAAGAGTAATCCATGCTGAATCCGGAAGAAAGAAACAGAGCACGTAAGAAAGCCATGAGACTTCTGGAACATATGGACCGCACAGAGAAAGGCCTGACGGACAAGCTCCGCCAGGCCGAATTTTCACAGGCGGCAGTGGAGGATGCCATTGCTTATGTGAAGTCCTACGGCTACATCAATGATGCCCGTTATGCCAGAACATATATCTCATTTCGCATGGAGTCCAAAAGCCGCCAGAAGATCCTCTCAGAACTTCAGATGAAAGGGGTAGACCGCCAGACTGCGCTGGAGGCCTGGGAAGAGATGGAAGAACTTATGGAGCCAGATGAACGTGCAGTACTTCGTAAGACAATAGAGAAGAAATTTAAGCCGGGTACAGAGCTTGATGAGAAGGAGATGCGGAGGCTTCAGGGATATCTTGCCAGAAGAGCGTTCAAGTATGAAGATATCGCCCATGCTCTGGAAGAAATGAACATACGGGTGAAGCGGGATAAGGGATCGTTATACTGAATTAAGCAGTAAAAAAATCACAGTTCACATATGCTAACCAAAATTGGCTTTTTCAAGAGAAAAACTTGACATAAATGTGAAAAACAGCTAAACTTGTATTGTTGTATTTGT
>OLOR01001435.1_pt1 | contig 21868 bp, 20 predicted proteins | sample 1672521 | NCBI WGS metagenome assembly OLOR01 (sample SAMEA3136695, study PRJEB25190) | human gut metagenome | biome: human gut; feature: human-associated habitat; material: faeces | place: Austria | collected 2013
GTTCGATAGGCTCTCAAATGTGGACGGCTGTGAAAATTCTCTTCAGCGTCAGGTTATACACACATTTGTGAAAGAAGTTTTCCTCTGGGACAACCATGCAGTGATTGTCCTCACGCTGAACAACACACAGGAGACCGTCACATTCGAAGAGATACGGGAGTTTGAGCAGTTTTCAGATGAAACGCAAGAACCGCTCCCAGACGAATCTGAAAGCGGTTCTTGTAATATTAGATTTGTGATATTGTGACCAAAAAGATTTCGCCAAGATCAACATTATATTATGCTGATTATACGCCGCTTCATATTCCATCAGGATGTTTAAATTCAGATAATATTTGCTCTATGCCTTGAAAAAATAAATCATAACTAGTAAAAATAATGTCCTCATTGTGGAAATTAACTATAGGTAAAGAAATGTCTGTTAATAAAACACATACAGTTGAAATATCTTTTTTATAATAATCTGTTAACACCTTATTCACCCATTTGCTTTTTTCCAAAAGTTTACTTTGAAATCCCTCGTCATCATCAACTATTTTTGAAATTATATTTTTATATGACCTATAATCATTTACATCATTCAACACTTTACACTCCACAAGAATGGACAGGTTCAAATCAGACATATAAGCCAAAGCGTCTATTTCCCCATATAATTTTAATGTGCAATTTAAACTTATTGTTTTATTTTGAACTTGCCATGCCCCATTATCCGAAACATGCCCGGCGAGAAAACCCTTCTTTCTAAATTCTGATATTACCTTATTTTCAAACGGAGCAGAAATTGCACTTTTAAAAACAAAAGGGGGTAAATTAATTTTAGGTTCTCTGAATGGATAATCAAAAATTTGTTTTTCAACAAAATTATTAATCGAGTCTCCAATTAAGGCTGAGCATGTAGCAAAATCACCATTTTGTGTTATCCTAAGTATTGGTCGTTCAACTATTAAATTGCTATACAACTCATTATCCTTAGATTTTATCCATTTTTTAGTCCAAAAGATATCCTTTACTATTTCCTGAGTGCAATAATCGGGATTTATAATTAAAGAAAATTCCGGAAATAAAGTTACAGAAGGACAGAAATCTTCTTCCTTTTTTTCTGTTTTTTCCAAACATTCGTTGATAAGCGCAAACCTGAAAAGAGAATATCGCGTATATAAACCTTGCCAAAATTTTTTGCACTCGTTATTTGATATGCTGGGGATATGTTCATAAAAAGTATCTTTAAAAATTGTAATACTATTAGGGTTTTCGCCCTCAAGTATATTCTGTAATGCGTTTAAGAATTCTTCACTTTTTGTACACATAAGATTAGAGTTTTCTTTCGCGATGCGAAGTCTTCTCCCTTTACCCTTTAGTAAATAACAAAATTCATTAATAGTATGTATGTCTTCTGCTTTAAAAATACAATATCCACCATTTAATTTAAAAGAAAAATTTTCAATTACTAAAAAAAATCTTCTACATGCATACAAATTCTCTATTACATAGGATAATCTTATTATTTCTAAAATGCTCTCTATATTTTTTTTGTCAGCGAATCCATTATTTGATTTCCATAAATAAACCAATGCCCTTTTTAAAAAAATTCCCATTTTTTTGTTTTTTACTGAATTACCGTAGTAACTTATTCCTATTGCTTCCAAAATAATGGGGATGCTCCAATCTGGTTGAATATGTCGTGCCTTAGATTCGACCTTTTCAATTAATTTTTTTAACAAATCCATGACTTCGTTTTCATTGCGTATATAAAAAATACCATGAAACATTTCCTTTTTAGCCTGAAGTTCAGAAGAAAACATTTCTATAATCAATCTAGAATTCACAAATGCTTGTTTTTTCCTGCGATTATAATTGAGCATATCTTTATCGTTTAACATTACTCTATCTCCTCGTATAATAGATATTAGTTCGGATAAAAAGTACTAAAAACTTTTCCATTAAAGGAAAATTTGGAAACAATGTGGGTGAAGCGACCTATATTTCAAAATTTTGTAAGAATACTGTAGTGTTGAAAATTTCTACAGAATTTCACATATCTATGATATATTAGTTACTACGATAACATAGGTAAATCCAATCAATCCTTGCGAATTTAAGAATATCACCTGTTGCTGTACGAGTCGTAATTTAAATTTCATTAGGCGATTCATAATCCTGCAATTTTTGCAGAATTTCTTCAGCAGTCTGGACAGACAAAGATGATGTGTCTATAATTAAAGCATTATTCATTTTTTCCGGTAAACCTAATGCTAAATAGGGCAAATCTTTTTTCTTTCCAATTATAATAATTTTCTTGTTTAACGCCACGGCGTAACCTAATTCGATAAGTGTACTTGTTTGCATACGAAATGGGTGGTGAATAACAAACATTTCCGACTCATCTATTATGTTGAGGTCTTTCGACAAAGCATCAGAAGGCTTATCATAATAGTTAAGTTCGCATATTTGTTCTATTTCAGAATACACTATGTTTCTTTCACGAAGCACCGAAATAAACTTCAATATCTGCTGTCTATATTCAATGTAAGCATCGCTAGCTTCAAATGCGGAAATAGGTGTGGATAAAAAAATTTTCATAAGCTGGATTATTCCTCCCCATTAAAAATATCTCTTCCATTAGATAAAATTATCTTGTTTATTTCTGGGAAATCATTGTACTGAAGAGTATAGACATGCGGTATTGCTTCGCCGGATTTTTCCAACAAGTAGGGCAACTGTGCTTTATGAAAAATTGCAACACCTTTTCTTAGCGCAATTCCATAACCTAGTTCAACCAAAACACTTGAAGGTACTTTTTTAGGATAAATTGCAAGAATGCAACTTGAATTTTTTATATGTGTAAAAGTATCCTTTATTGCTTTTGTTTTTCCATCAAATGTGGCAGGATCCTTTTTCCACAAAATGGGACAAATTACATTGTTAAAACCAATTTTTCTCAAAGTCTTTTTCAATTCCATAGCATGATTCCGCAACTCTTTATAGTCAGTTTCAGATATACTTGCCATAGGTATACTTACATAGATTGTATTTTTTCCATATGTAGTTGGCTTGTAGGGATAAATGTTTGACTCATCTATTGTATTTGAGTTTTGTAGTTCAAGAAATATGTCTTTTAATTTTAAATTCAAAAATTCATAGCCATCTCTGGCAATAGCCTTTAAGTTGGGGACTGAAATTTTAAGTAAATTGTATGTTTGATTGATATCGCAAATCATCTTTTCAAATTTATTGATATCATCGTATACAACACATTGCTTACTTTTTAAAGGTGTAGAAGCAATATTTTTTATGTCGCAAAAGAATAGCAAAGGCATAACAGGAACCTCTCTTGCAACAAGAACACCTGCTTCAAAATATATCCAAGGGGATTTAAGGTTTTCTTTTGTAACACATAAAATGCCTAGTTGACAATTTGCAAGTTCAGACTTTATTTTTTCCCACCAGTCAGACCCAGATGCGATATCCACATCAGAAACAAAACACGACAAACCAGATTCCGGGAAAATATTATTTTCTAAAACTGTTTTAAGTATTTTTGCTATCTCCTTGCTTTTAGAGCCAGACCAGCTAATAAACAATGTGTTTTTAGCCTTATTTAATCTGTTAGCCATGTAGTCACTCCCTAGACATTATATTATATTCAACCTATTTTGAGATTATGCGTCACACTATTCAAATTGAACAGTTACCCAATTACAATATACAATTATCTGCATTGAACTTTCCAAATTGCATTTATTACAAATTAAGCTATATCCATTATAATATACTCTTGAATTTTTTTCAATCCCATTTTTGCTCGTTTTGCGCAAGTAGCAATATTCCTACGCGAACGGCAATAAAATCTCTTTTTTAGACATATTTCACCATTATAGTGATATTGTCAATATAGCTTTACACATTTCACTCAAAAATTTTGAGCAACAGTGCAATGGAATAAATATCCACTTCGCTACGCTGCGTGGATATTTATTCCATTGCGGCCGCAGATTTGCCCTTCTTATCCGAGTAATATCTACGTCGCTTCTCTGCCGGAGGCATTCCGCCAATGGACGAACATATCCGGCGGTTATTCCAATAGCTCATGTAGTAGCGCCAGATCATTGTTTTCAGCTGTTCTATCGTGTAATCCGTACTTCTTCTGCCGCGGCTGTAAAACAGCTCGTTCTTCATTCGCGCCCACATACTTTCGCAGCGGGCGTTGTCATGACATCTGCCTCCTGCGCTGTTCATGCTCTGCTTTACTCCATACTCGTTCAGCATGGCTCTGTATGAAGCGCTTGTGTACTGGCTTCCGCGGTCGGAATGGAGTACCGCACCGCAAAATTCGGGATACGCTGCAGCTGTATTTTCGACAGTTGCAGCGCATAACTCGGCTCTCATATTGTCGTCCATTGACAGCCCGATTGCAGTCAGGTCGTAACAATCAAATATCGCCGACACATATAGCTTGCCATTTTTAGCTTTGACTTCTGTGATATCAGTTACGCATTTGCTGAAAGGCTTGTCGGATTTAAAATCACGTTTCAGCAGGTCGTCTGACTTTCGCGATTCACGGTCCGCCTTCGTTATTCCATTCGGTTTTCGGTTGGGTCTGTGCGTTATTCCGATGGCTGTCATTACGCGGTATACCGTGGCTTCACTTGGTATTCCGGAATCCGGATATTTAAGGAGCAGCGCCTTATGCATTCGCTCCCTGCCGTATGTATCGTTGCATTCATCCTCATGCAGTATCTCCATCATTTTTGCCGCCAGTTCTTCGTGTTTCCAGGGTTTATTACGATTCTTCAGATAATCGTGAAATCCCTGACGTGTCACTTTCAGCACTTTGCAGCAGAATGAAATCCTGCCTTTTGCGCCTCCATCGCAGGTCTTGAGCGCAATGAACTTCATTCGCTCCCGCTTGTTTACTTCCGACGGCTCGCGGCAAAAAAAGCTGCCGCCTCATTCAGAAAGTCCCTCTCCTCCTGAAGCCGCTTGTTTTCCTTGTTCAGCCGCTTTACCTCGCTTCGCAGCTGCCGGATCTCCTCAGCCAGGCTCATTGCGTTTTCGGGGGTTCGCTCCTCAACGTCGAGGTCGCCGTTCTTTGCCGCCTGCACCCACCCGTACAGCGTTCCGTACGGTACCTTAAGTTCCTCGCTGGCTCGCTTTACTCCTATTTCCAGCGCCAGCTTTACTGACTGCTCCTTGTAGCTCCTGTCGTATTTCTTTGCTTCTGACATGTCCTTCGCCCTCCTGATTTTAGTATATTATTTTGAGCGTGGGGTGTCAAGTTTTATTATACAACATCATAGTTTTGTTCATTTTTGCCCATTTTGGTAAAACGGTTTTTACAATTTATTGCATGCGCAACTTTACATTTTAGACCTGCCAAGGAAAACAATCACCAAATCTTTCCTAAAGGACCTTAGTCATAAGCGTTGCCATTGTCAGCCTATCTTTTCTAAAATAACCTTAAATCCAATAAAAATCAACAGAAAACTGACAAAATGTATAAAAATCGGGACAAGATGCATTCTTGATGCAATTTTAATGCGTTTTTTTCCTTCCAGCAATTCAACAATCGCAATATGCCAAACGCAATCGGTAATTCTAATTTAAGTTCGCTCTCATCTCAAACCCACCTTTGAACCGCACCGTTATGGTGTTCTTGATATCAACCGTGATTTGCTCTATAAGCTGCCGCGTAACAATGTCGTCATATTCGGTCAAGGTGAAATTTTCCTTTTCAAGCCTTTGAAGCACATTGCTCAGTTCGTTAGAACCGTGCTGCACCTCCGTCTGTTTTGCTTTCTCGGTTTCGATGAACTCCCGCAGCATTTTCATCTCTTCGCTGAATTTCGCGATATCCGACATCGCGTTTTCCGCCGTATCGGGTACGGTTGCAAGCTTTATCAGCTCGTCCATATTCCGCGCAAGTTCGTCAATCCGCTGCTGCGCCGCTTGAACGCTCCCGTTTTGATTTGGGTCAAGCACCTCAATTATGCTTTCGTGTAGCGTCTTTGCCACATCATCTTTGACCGTACAAAATTCATTTACCGCGCTCACAATCGCTCTGTGGAGTGCCTGTTCATCTACAGTCGGCGAACTGTGGCACTTCTTCTTGCCGTACTGAATCCTACTCACACACCGCCACTTGATTTCCTTGAAGCCCTTCGCCGTCCAAGTAACTCGACGGTAATGCTCCCCACATTCGCCGCAGATGAGCAGCTCCGAGAGCGCGTATTTGGCACTGTATTTTCCTTGTCCGGTCTTGGTGAGTTTGTCGGCAATCGTCCGCTTCGCCGAGCGCCGTGCCATTTCTTCCTGCACCCGATTAAAATCGGAGCGGGAGATAATCGGCTCGTGATGGTTCTTCACAAGGTACATCGGAAGCTCACCGTTGTTCTTTCGCATCTTTTTCGTAATGCAATCGGTCACATACGTTTTTTGCAGAAGCGCATCTCCCGTATATTTCTCATTGGTCAGAATCCGCTGAACTACCGTTTTTCGGTATGGCGAACTGCCCCCTTTTGTAGTCAAACCCTTTTCGTTCAGCCTGTCAGCAATCAGATTCATGCTCATTCCATCAAGGTAGCAGCGATATATTTCTTTGACAACCTCGGCTTCTTCGGGAATTATTTCCGCGTTTCCGTCGTGACCTTTTCGGTAGCCGAGCAGCCTCGCGTACTGCATCGGCACATTTCCGTTCTTGAAGCTCTGTCGCACTCCCCAGGATACGTTTTTGCTGATGGACTCCGACTCAGCTTGGGCGAAGCACGACATAATTGTTATCAGCATTTCGCTTTCCGCAGTCAAAGTGTTGATGTTTTCTTTTTCGGATATAACAGCAATTCCAAGAGCTCTCAGTTCTCGTATATAACCAAGACTATCGACGGTATTCCGTGCGAACCGTGAGAGTGATTTCGTGAGAATAATATCGATTTTTCGCTGTCGGCAGAGCCTTATCATTTTAAGGAACTCGGGGCGTTTTTTGGCTTGAGTACCCGAAATTCCCTCGTCCGCAAAGATCCCCGCCATCTGCCATTCGGGATTTTGATTGATTTTTTCGGTGTAGTATCCGATCTGCGCCTCGTAGCTCGTTTTCTGTTCCTCATCGTCGGTGCTGACGCGGCAGTATGCAGCCACTCTTAAGCATTTTGCCGCTTGCTTGTTTTCCTCGCATGATTTTGCAGGGATTACGACTACCCGCATTTCGCCTTGTGCCAATGTTTGCATCATCTTCTCACCACACTTATTGTCGCATATTTCAATTGAGCGCATCTTACTATAAGTGCTTCAACCTTTTCCTTATCAGTATCTTCCGAATTGATTAACCGATTGATTTCATTAGTCATGCGCTGAATCTCGTCAGTCGGCTCATATTCTGTGAACACTGTTTCCTGCTGCTGCGGCACATTCTGCGGAGCGGGTTTGCGGTATGTATTCCGTTCTGCCTTTATCAGAGCCGCCAGCCGGAAGTCCTCTGAAGTTATAATCTGCGGATAACCGTTCTCGCCGACATATTTTCGGTTTTCAAGCACTCGGCAGACCATGTTCTTATTCCAAACCGCCTTGTCCGTATTATACGGTATCCTCATTTCTGCCGCTATTGTTTTTAGCGACTTGCCGACGATGTAATCGGCAAATATTTTCCGAACCGCCTCGGCTTCGGGAGCGTTCAACGCATATTTTCCGTTCACCATGCAATATCCAAATGGTATATTTCGATTTTTCACCATTTTCTTACCTCATAATCTGTTCCATAAAGCCGATTCCGCCAATCAATTCAAATCGAATTTCCGATTCTGACAGCACTGTGATTTTCTCAACTATCTGCCCGAACTTGATTTCATCGAATTCGGTAATCGTTTCTGCTCTCTCGAATATCCCGATCAGCTTTCGAAATTTTCCCAATATTCTTCCATTCTCATCATCCTCTTCAAAAGCATCCAGACGCTTTTGCAATGAAGCAATATTCTTTTCAAGCGCGGCGGCTTTTTCCGTATAGTAAGCGGCATCAAGAATTCCCTTCGACCTCAGTCCGGCAATCAAATATGCCTGTTCTCTTGATTCGGCTAGTTCTTTGCGTAACTGAACAATCTGCGCATTTTCTCTCATTTTCAGATTAAACAATTCTTGAATTTGCCGCTGCAAAGGCACTAATATCACCTTATAATTTTGAAGCAATTTGTTGAACATCACAATAAATGCTCCGTATATCTTCCGTTCGTCAATCTGCTTGGCGGAGCATTTATCGGCAGACGAATCGTGATTTCGGCAGACCCAGCAGACTCTGCTTCCCCGCTCCTTTCTTTTGTAAAGCGTTCCGCACTCTCCGCAGTAAATCTTCTTCCGCAGCGGGTATGATTGCGTCGTTTTGCCTTTGTGCGCCCTGCCCTTTCGCTCAATGAGCCGCTGTACGCTCTGAAAGACCTCCCTTGAAATAATTGCTGGATGTGTTTCGGAAACATAGTATTTATCGCGCTCTCCCCTGTTTTCGCGGCAGTCGAACGGAAGCGTGTCGGTAGTATACCATTTATGAAAAATGGAATCGCCGGTATACTTTTCGTTCGTAAGAACATATTTCACCGTAGCAAGCTTTACCCGATATTTCTCGGCAAGCCACTCCGCGCTCACGCCGTTCAGATAGTCCGAAAAAATGCCGCGGACAATCTCCGCCTTTTCTTTGTCAATTACAAATTTACCGTTTTCACGGATATATCCGAACGGTACCGCGCTCGGGACATAGCTTCCGTCTGCCATACGCTTTTGAAAACCCATGCGGACATTTCGCGAGATCGACATGGATTCCTCTTGGGCAAATTGGCTGTATATCGCCAGCATCATTTCCGAGCTTATCTCGCCGGTGTCGATATTTTCCTTTTCGAAGTACACCGATATGCCGAGCGTTTTCAGCTCGCGCACCGCCTCGAGGCTGTCCTTGGTGTTTCGGGCGAACCTCGATATGGATTTTGTCAGTATCCGATCGATTTTTCCTTTGCGGCAGTCGCTCATCAGTCTTTGAAACTCGGTGCGTTTCGCCGCCGACGTTCCGGTAATACCCTGATCGGCGTACATATCGACGAATACCGCATCGGTGCTGTTCTGGAGCAGCTCGGTGTAGTACCGTATCTGCGCCGCGAAGGAGTTGAGCTGATCCTCGCTGTCGCTTGATACTCGTGCGTAGGCGGCGGTTCTGACGATTTTGTCCGCATGATTTTTAGCAGGTATGATTGTAATTTCCGCCATCTCATCACTCCCTTTCACAACACAGTATACCGAAACGATTCGGGTTTATCTATCACCAATGCCACTAAAATATCTGCGGCGGTTTGTATCATAACCAACAAAAGCGGACATGGGTTCAAACATCCGAAAGCCGCTTTATGACAGCACTTTCGATTTTCCTGCGCTGCGCCTCGGTTATGAGATTTTCACCCAACAGTTTATCCAGAAAATTTCGGCACAAATAGAATTTGTACCTTATGATTGCTTCTTGCTCCATATTGCTCCTCAATTATACTTTGAATTTAACCCCACGCTGATTTTCAGCGCACGGTCGACTTCGTCCATCGTGAAGTCATTGATCCTGCCGACATAATCGGTCAGCCGCGATTTGTCCAGCACACGGATTTGTTCGAGCATAACGCTCGAGTTCTGCGGCAGACCGGAGCTGCCCGCGAACGTATACACGTGAACGGGAAGCCTGTTCGGAATGCGCTTTGTGGTAATCGGCGCAGCTATCGTCGTGCCGCTGTGCTTGTTGCCTTTATTGTTTTGAATGATGAGAACGGGACGGACTCCGCCCTGTTCGCTGCCGATGATCGGCTCTAAGTTTGCAAGGTAGATTTGTCCTCGCCTAATTTTTCTGTCCATATTTTTTCCTTTCGGTAATAAAGCAAAAACGGATGACAGCCGTCATCCGTTTTGTCGTTATTCAATTGTTCATTGCACGGTTTGTTCCGCCTATTCGACGTCCTCATTGGTGAGCTTTCCGGTTTTCTTGTATCTCAGACCGTCCTCCGAAAAGCATACTTCCTCACCGAAAACATAATCACCTTGAAAAAACGCCGTTATGTCCATTTCTAGTGCCTCAATGATTCGACAAGCAATCTGAAAGGAGCAGGTCATAATATTTCGTTCCCCACTCTCAAACTTCTGATACTGCTGAAGAACAATGTGCGCCTTGTCCGCAACCTGCTGCTGGGTCATGCCGAGAATCACTCTCCTTTCCCGTAAAATTGACTTTTCCTCGAAATGACATATTTGAAAACCGCTTAAATCCATTTTAATTTCTCCATTCTTTGCAACCATTTGAGTGTAATTGTATTATACACTCCTTTGACTGTAATGTCAAGAGGATTTTTAAGATTTTTTATGGTTATTGAAATATGTATGGAGAAATGCGCGAAATAACTCCGCGCATTTCTCCTTATATTTTAAAGCGGATTTTTCCGCTGTTTGCCTGTAAATACCTGTCGTATTTGCCCCGCTCCCCCGACTAAATCGGAGCGTAGCTGCCCCGAGGGAATATTTCAGACCGCCGCCTAGCCTCGCAGCGTCATGGGTCTTTCACCCCAACATGGTTCTCATGAAGCCGCCCCCATTGCTTTAGGCTGTGGCTGGACGGAAGTATCATTATCCCCTTGCACAGGTCATCGCGCACCTGCTGCCACGCAAGTTTCGGGAGCTGCCATTTCTCGCTCGGTGTGCCATTGGCGGCGTATTCGGAAATTCTCCACGAACATATTTTGAGATAATCTCATTCGGCTAACCGCCGCGGGTATTTGCCCGAATTCCGATAAATGCCGCCGCACACGTCTTGGCGCGGTGCTCCTTTCGCTTTCAACCCTACGGGCTGCACAAGGGAAAGTATCTGAAATACTGTTATTCAATTGTCAAGGAACTCGAGAGCGGAATTTACCCTCTCATAATATTCGGAAATTAGCAAGGGGTTTTGACAACCTAAAATCCTGATTATTTCAAAATTTCATACAGTTTGCATAAAATTCTGTGCTTCATTTTGTGAATATTTTGCTGTGTTTTGTGCAGCTCCTCGGCAAGTTCACGCTCGGTCTTATCCGAATAATAAAGCTCATAAATAAGGAAGCGCTCGTCAGCAGTTAGCTGCGCGAGCGCTTGTTCAAGTATTATTTTATTGATTAAGACATTCTCAAAGGGCTCGGTTTTATCGGGTATTTCAATTCCGACCGACTCAAGCCTTTCAAGTGAATCCTCCTTTCCGGGTATTATTTTTACTGTCATAGCTTCGGAATCGATTATTATCCGTTCTCGTTTGCGCCTGAGTTCTGCATAATTGTTGTTCCATTCGGAACGCTTTAAGAAAGTGTAAATCTCATCCGAAACCTCTACGGTTTTTCCGTCAATTCTGATAATATGTTTCTTGGACATTGCTTGTCCCTCCTGTGTAAATTGTTTTTTTGGCGTCTTCAATTTACACAGGGCGGAGACCTGCACCGAGCTGATGCCTGTTTTAGGACAGAAAAATATCCGAGGCAGAATGTTGCCTCGGATTTGAAATTATCTAAAAGAGCCGATTGTTTTGTCGGTGGTCCGCCGATGCTGCCAAACAGCCTTTTGATTCCACAGGCTGTCTGGACTATGATAATCAACTCCTTATGCAATATTTTTTTGAGCAAATCATTATTAATAAATAGTTAATTTACCGTTTCTACGGTAACCACCGAATCGGATGCACTGTTACATTTTTCTAAATCAATTATACTTTGCAAGTCATTTACAAATAACTTGTATGCATCCTGCTTACTTTTCGTTATTTCATTACATATAAATGCCACAAAGCAGGCAACACCATATACAAATGCTATGATTAGAAAAAAAGTTACCCCATACCCCAATATAGATTCTTCTTTCATATCCAATTTAAACAAAGCTCCTAATATTGCCAACGAAATAGGGAGTAAAAGCATTTGCATTACTTTATTTATACGCTCATAGTTTTGCATCATGTTATTATTCATATTATCAATTGTTTTTTTATATCGTTCAATAATCTCAATTATTATTTCATTCGAAATATGATAAGTTGACAGCATAAAACTCAAATCCATGCAATATGATTTATACTTATCAAATTCTTTATAGCTATTTGATACCTCATATAGATTATTGTATATATACATTGCAGCACATGACAAAAGTTCCATTACCGTAGGAGCAAATAGCCATTTCCCATCAATTTTTTCATCGCTCACTAGCCAAGCCACAACAAAAAATCCAATTAAACTTATTAAAAGAAGAAGCAACAGTATTTTTGCAAGTATTGTGAGACCGAATAATCGTTTAAAAAAACTACCGTTTCTCTCTTTTAACCACTTTTTATAACAATTAAAAATAAATGTTTCCATAAAAACCTCCACTATTTTTTCATCTGATTGTGATTTTATTTTTTAGCTATAATAAACTCGGCTAACCGATTACATAAGAAACTGATCATAAAATCACCCTATGTTCATGTTAGCCGATTTAAATATAAAAGTCAATAGTTTTGCGCAACTTGCAAAATTACGACGTAAAAAGACAAGATTTATTTGCTATTATCCACATATTTGCACAAAACTCGTCGTTCTCCTCGTAAAAGTTCACAAATCCGTCATTTTTTTCACTAAATTCTTTGATGCTCTTGACACCAAAACCGTGCAATTTTTTATTTTCCTTTCGGGTTTCCAAATCTATCCCACTCTTGTCATATGTATTTTTTACAAACACCTTTAAATATTCTCCGTCAACGAACATCTCAAAATACATCTTCCTCTCGCCATGTATCCTCATGCAACCTTCTATTGCATTGTCTAAAAGGTTTGCCAACGCTACGCTCAGTCCGTACTCGTCAGTTTCTCCTATCTCCCTTCCAACGCTTGCACGCACATCGATCCCTTTTTCACTTGCCTCGGACAGCTTGGAATTTATGATCGCGTTTATGACGTCGCTGTCCGTCATTACATAATCTCTTATAGTTCCTATCTTTTCTTCCATTAGCCCCGCAAGGTATTTTTCGGCTTCATCATAGTTTTTCTTTCTGATCAACGCCAGACTCCCGGTTATCCAATGCTTCGCATCGTGGCGAATCTGTTTTATTTCTTCATACATCTTATGTATTTCGCGAACACTTTCCATGTTCTCTTTTATCTGAATTTCCAGAAGTATTGCTTTTGTCCTTTCAGCATTTTCTTTATTCATGCGAAGCATAAGAATATATGATATTATATTTATGAGTACCAATCCCGAAACCGAAGCTGCCATAAACACTTCGGCGTTCGTTCCGTTTACGGTACATTCCAGCACAGCTATTCCCACAACAAACGTCACCGTAAAAATCGACAAAAGCATTATCCACTCCGATTTACCGAGATCATATTCACCCCTGCCGTTTAATTTCAACAAGAAACGAGTCAAAAGGAAATATAAAAATTTTGTCAAGAACAGAACCATCAGCCTCGCCGTGCCGTTTCCCGATATAAGTTCTTCCATATCTAAAGACAGCGCTTTTCCAAGAAGCATAAGTACCGTCGTATTTATTAACAGCATGGCTATACAGCTTATAAATACGACGAATACCTTTTTATATATGCTTCCTCTAAGGAAAATTACACTATATGTTACTTCCACGACCAGTATTACAAGGACAGAAACGATTTCAATATCCGTCAGCAAGGGACATATGATTCCGTCCGCAAACAGCAGCAAAAAACATATTGAGGCTTTCGCTATCTTATATCTGTCATTTTTCAAACCCATAAAACGTGTTAAAAACTCTGCCATAATCATACATTCCACCGCACTTGCGGCAATCTCTGCAACAATCATACTTGCGCCCCCTTGACTTTATTTTTTCCTTGACCATTGCTGCAGCTTAAGTTTTACCTCGTCAGCTCGACTTCTGCTTAACGGAAGGTCCAAACCCGTATCCGTAAATACTCTGCCTTGTTTAATTGAAGCTATATGTATATGATTCATTAAAAATGATTTATGCGTTCTTAAAAAGCCGAATTTGCCCAATTCATTCTCAAGACCATCCATTGATTTGAACACCGTCAACTTATCTTTTGCCATGTATACTGTTATAGAATGATTTATCACCTCGGCATATACAATGTTGCAAACCTGTACGCAAATCTCACCGTTCTTTGTGTTAAATATTACAGTGGCATTGGATCGCACAATAGAATCCTGCAATGCCACAGCTGCTTCTGAAAACTCTTCCTCCAAATGTGTTTTCCTTATAAATCTAAACGGTACATATTTAAGTGAGCTGTAAACAAGATTGTCCTTATTCGTCACAAATATAATCTTAATACACTCATTATGTTCTCTAATCCTCTTTGCCAACTCCATTCCGTCCAGCCCGGGCATATCTATATCTAAAAAGAGGGCGTCAAAAAGCTGTTTACGGCAATCCGCAAGCAGGCTTTCGCCGTCCCCGTACTTCTTTATTTCGCACTTCTCAGGATAATATTCCCGAAGCTTATCCGATATATGATTCAACACCTCAGGCTCATCGTCGCACACCGCAAATTTCACCAATGCTGTCAGCTCCCTTTTCAGTCGACTTTCCCATGCATTTCCTCGAACATGGCTTTAACTGTTGCCGCTACTATACGAGCCTCCTTTGGACTGCATTTATCTACAATGTCCGCAATCTCACCCTGCGAAATATGCTTGGAGCTCGTAAGACTGTCACACATCAGCTCATCCATAGACACTCCGAGTGAATTTGCGATTTTTACAAGCGTCGGAAGGCTCGCCTTTGTCGCTCCGCGCTCAATATGTGAAAGATTTGTAGCGCTTATATCCATAACTGTTGCCAACGCCTTTTGAGACAGCCCTTTGTTCCTACGCACTGTCTTGATTCGTTTTCCCACGGCTTTGTAATCTATTATGTCATCTGCCTTTTCCATTTCACTGCTCCGTTCCTTCGTGCTACTATACTTTTATTCTACATCTTTTGCACTTAAAACGGAATAATTCAAATATCCTATGAGGATATATACATATATTATTGGTAAATTTTTTATAAAAAATTTCCCCTTGCTCTATAAAAGCGCTAGGGGAAAGCATTTATTTTATTACGCATTAGTTTACAAATCGTGTACAATAGTAATTATCTGTCAACTATGACTTCACCTCAAGGATGTTATTCACATAAAGGTCCGCCCTAAGCGCACCGATCAGCACCCAGCATTTAAATTTCTCAAAATTACCGTAGAAGAAATCGTCAAGCAAGCAGTAGTAAAAATCACTCACTTCCAGAGTTTTTTTGCAACTTGTACAAGTATTCAATTATCACTAGCTCTGCCGTATGATGTTCAAGAAACTCGGAGCATTTCTTGTTTTAGTACTGAAAGAATAGATTTCTTGAATCATCTCAGATATGTCACTCTTCAAATATCCAATTTGTATCCATCCACATAAAAATCATCCATTCATTTTTAATAACTTGTCAGCATTAGACTTAAAGCCAGAGTCAGGCACGTCAAATAAAAAATATTATTCCAAACAAGCCAAAAAACAGCATATTCTAAAGAAACTGCCGTTATGAATACAAGACGGCAGTCCTTTAACATTTTAGTAAATCAGTTTATTCCCTTTTCCGTGTTTTTGGTGGACGCTTTCTGAAAACGGTTTCCTCATTCATTTCCTCAAAGCCGTCCATAAACTCCATTGGAACGGGTTTCGACGAACGGATGGCTTCCTTTTTTGGCGGAAACCTCTCCAGCACCGCCGACTCCATCTGGCGGCTGTCGGCGTACTGCACCATGCGTTCGGACTTCTCGGAGATAGAATAAGCGTCCTCGAATTGGATACCCCACTTGAAAAACAGCTTTAGTCGAGTTTTCATAGGGTGGCAGCCCGTTTTCATGACGATAAAGTTACCTTTCGGCATTGACTTCAGCTCGTCAACGGTCATCAGCGGACGCTCTATCATCTGCAATGACCTTGACGAGCCGCCCTTGCTTGCGGAACGCGATACCGAGCCGCTGAGAACGGTCTGCTTTCCGAGATTCTGAGACATCGCCTCGGCGGTCTTGGAATTGGGCGCGAACGCTCCGAATAGAGTGCATTGGCAGTTGTCCACAATAATTTCCGCCCCCTCTTTGCCGTAAGTTTTCTCAAACTGCGCAAGCGATTGTATGATTGCAACAATTGAAACCTTTCGAGAACGTGATGCAGAGAATATCATTTCCAAGCCGTCAACTTTAGGAAGTGTTCCTATCTCGTCCATGTAGAACATTACGCGCTTGTCGAGTGTGCCGCCTTTTTCATCGGCAACGGTCAGTATCTCTCGGTAGAGCTGCTGAAAAATCAGCGAAATCAGAAAGTGTTTTGTTGCGTCCTCTTCTGGGAGTACAAGATAGATTGCCGATTTGCGATTACAGAATTCTTCCACATCAATACTTGTATCAAAACAGAGGATTTGTTCGAGCTCCGAATCGATAAACGAGTTAAGCCTTGACAGCGCGGTTGACATAACGCTCGCCATTGCCTGATCGGAGGAATTGAGCGCCGCGCCCGCGAACCACCTCGCCTTATGTTCGCCGGGCAGCTTGTCGATCAGCATCTGAAACCGCGATACGCCTTTTGTTCCAGACGGCGCAAGCAAGTCCTGTATCAGCTTGAAAACACTGATAATGTGCCGCTTTTCGGGCGGGCAGAATTCCGCGATCAGCAGAATGACCGCCGTGAGCAAGCCCTCCGCAGCTTCATAGAAGAACGCGTTTTGACCCATGCTTGACACATCACCGTCCGCTGAGATGATAGTCTTGGCGGTTATTTTTGCGAACTTTTCGGATTTCGCCTTGTATTCGAGCTTGCCCTCAGCTTTGTATGCGTCCATATATTTATTCACGAGGTAGAGCATATTGTAGCCGCTGCTTCGGGTCGGGTTGCGAAGATCTATTACGGAGATTTTGTAGCCGTAATATTTTTCGGCAATGGTCGCGGTGTTGCGGTAAAGGTCGCCCTTGCTGTCGGTGGTAACGAACGACATTCCCGCTGCGCAGCAGTATTCGATATTGGGGTAGAGAAAGTTCGCGGTCTTGCCAACACCGGACGCACCGATCATCAGCGTATGGATATCCGCGTCATCGACAAGCGCAGTCATACCACTTGCCGTTTCGTGACAGCCGACTATCAGACCATCCACAATCGGGAGCTGTTCTCCTTTTCGCCATAATTTCGGCGTGTAGGGAATATGCTTGTAGGTCTTGGCAACCTCTCCGTGAGTCGCAAAACGCGCCGTTCCGTGCTGCCCGTTGCCTACGGGCTTGTTCGGAATTCCCTTGAGGGAATAGTGGTCGCCGATTGCGGCAATCAGCGTGACAACGAGAAAAAAAGCTCCGCAGATACAGAGCAGCAGGATTTGTGTTTGGTTCATAACTATCTCCCCATTTAACAGCTCATTACTTGCGAATATTGAGGCTCGTCCGAGGGAACTTCCTCGGACGTTTCCTTTTGTTCGGCTCGTTGAGCGAGCGTTTCCTCTGTCGCCAGCCGCAGAGCGTGATCCGCAATATCATACAACTTCCGCGCCGTTATTTTCAGTTCCTCGACTGTCTGCGAGGGCTTACGGAGCTGCTCCAGTCCCGCTGTCATCGCGTTTTGCATCTTGCCGAGCTTAACGGAAGCACTGCCTTTATCCTGATAAGCTTTGTATTCATTTGCAAGTCGATTTTTCATCTGTTCAAGCGGAAATTCCTCTCCCGCTATCTTCAAAAAATGCTCGCTCGCCGCAACAGAAAACTCCGCTAACCTTTTTCGGTCGGCGGAGTTGTAAATTGCTATGAGGTCGTTGGCGATGCGGTTAGGGTTGAGCTTTATCTCGTTCAGTGCGGCGGCGTTTTGCAGATATAATTCTTTTCGCTCGTGAGGAACGGCGGGAAGATATTCCACACCATAACGCTGTTTCAAGCACTCGTTCCAATCCTTTTGCTGTGGCGCGTTCCGAAAAATATTCGTGTAACCGTGTTCATGAAGAATATCCCGCAAGCGTTCGGCAGCGTCAATCCCGCCATCATCGTTATCGGTGCAGAGATAGACAGCTTGCAAGTCGGAATGGTTTTCCAATGCTTTCAGCACCGCGCTTTCATACACGCCATTCATGGCGATATAGCTATGATTTTTCCAATCCTTTTGGCAGAGCGTGATGAACGACAGCATATCGATCGGCGCCTCAAAAACAAACAGCTTCTCATCATTACCGAAATGAGAGAAGCTGTAATTTGTATCCGAACCCGCGACCGTTATGCGAAACGTTTTTCCGAAGCTAAGTGTGGAGCGCACCGAGGCTTGCTTTGGAGTTCCGTTCTCGTCCAATCCAACGAACACAACATTGTGATATTTTCTGTCCTCGTAGATTTTGTGTTCGTGAGCGAAGTGCGATATTATCTGCGGATCGATAAATCTTTGCTTTGTCAGATACGCGAAAACCCGCCACATATCCGAGTTGGGTTCGGGCAGCTCAAACGGTTTCACAATAGAGGCGGAAGGCTCACACGAAATAGTATTCACGGTCTGCGTGGAACAATGACCGCCAAGCAGTTCGATCACGGAATCTTGAAAAGAAAAACCAAGGAACTCCTGCAAAAATTTGACTGCGTAACCGCCGCGCTGATTTTTGTGATCGTACCACTTGCCGCCGCTGATAGTAACGCTGTCATGCGTTCCGCTCCCGTCCGTGTAGACATACTGATAGGTCGACCCGACACGTTTGACGCAACCGCCGCAGCCGCCGAGATACGAAACCAAGTCGGCATTATTCGCACGATATAAATCATCCTCAGAAAAATTGATGTAAGGCATAAAACTTCCTTTCCCGAAATAAAATAATTTTATATTGGTTACTTAACATTGTAGGCTCATGATGAACCTATCCATAGGCCACCGACAGGGCAGAATTCGTCCTTGTCAGTAACTGTTTTTCAAAAAAATTTAGGGCGGATGACTCAACAAATATAAATTTGACGAGTTGCCGCCCGATTGTCTGTATCTGCGCTCGTGGCAAAGATATTTTGCTTTTTCAAGATCATCAAGCGCGCGTTTCACGGTGCTTTTTGACATTTTCAAGTCACTCGCAATCGTTGAAATCGCCGGGAAACATTGCCCGTTTTTATCGGCACGGTCGCGCAAATACATATACACTGCGATTGCGCGATGCGGTAGATTTGTGGAATAAATTTCGCGGTTATTTAACAATCTATCACTCCCCAAATTGTTGATTTTCCAACGGATTTTCTTTCATGCCGAGCGCTTGTTTCTTGCGGCGGATCGCAGCTTTCAGCTTATGCTCGGTGCGGAGTTTCTGCCCATGCAGACTGCGATTGTAATCATCGGAAATAAGTTTGCCGAACGAGAACAGCATAGAGAGTACGGCATTTTGTGTTGCCGTCTGAATGTATCTGTTACTATTGTCCAAGAACGCTTGAGCGTACTCGTTTCCCAACTCGGCGGACTGTTTTATATATTCGATACCCAAATCACGATCCTCGTCGCAGCCCGTTCCGCTGAACGTCATCATGCCAAGCCGATACAGAATTTTCTCATCGGGATTCTCGGCTGCAATCTTATAGAATCCGCTATATGCCTTTTGGAAATATATTTCCGCTTGCTCCGAATTCTTTCCGACACCGATACCGTCACGAAGCATTTTTGCAGTTTCATAACAAGCGTAGGCGTTATCCTGATCGGCGGACAGCTTATAATATTCAAACGCTTTTTCGTAATTCTGCGCCACGCCGTTCCCGTAAAAATATAGACTTCCGAGCGAATATTGCGCGAATTTATTCCCCGCGTCAGCGGATTTTTTAAACCACCAGAACGCTTTTGTGTAGTCCTGTTCCGCGCCGTATCCGAGCGCAAACATCTTCACGATTCGGTACTGCACATACGGTTTCAAGCGTTTGGCGGTCGGCTCGATTTCAAGAAATCCTTGCAGAGTCTTTTGAAAATATTCCTCCGATTTCGGAATATTATCCTCGCCGAGCAAGCCGTTCCGATACATCTTCCCGAGGTCGTGAAGCGCAAGAATACTTCCTTTTTCGGCTTCGGCTTGAAACAGCTCCAAAGCTTTTGGAATATCATGATTTTTATATAACTCGGTGCAAGCGGATTTATATTCTGCTGTCCACTTGATATAAAATCCGTTTGACGATTGAGCTTCGCCGAGGTTTTCCTCATCGACCTCCACGAACATTTCCGAATCAAGTTCTTGCACCGGATTATCCATTTGCAATACCGCTTGAATCACAGCGTTTTTGATCGGCTTGAAAACCCTGTTTTCTTCAAGCGACGGAAACTTCTGAACCGCGCTTGTGTAGGTTTCGTACTTCTGCTGTTCGAGAGCGCACCACTCGTCATACATCTTTTTCAGCACAGGATTTCTTGCAAGCTCCGCGATAATTTGATCAACGGTTTTCTTGATGTTCGGCTGCAAGTAGCCGTATACTTTTTTGCCTTTGGAATTGCGGAGCTGAAACTGTAACTTCAAAACAAGCTGTTCAAGCTGCGGATCAGATTGATTATTATTTTGCAGTTCGGACAGCATATTTTTCATCACGCTTTCTGCTTCGGAGCGCAGTTTATCGCGCACGTCGGTCTGCTGCTGGTACAGATTTTGCAATTCGTTTCGAAAAATATTATTTGCAACGACGCTTCTTATTTTTTCTATCCCCGATTTTGTAAGATACCCTTGCTTTGAATCGCTTGAATATACGATTAAATGAATATGCGGATGGTGCGCCGTGTTATGAAACGCCGCATACCAACATAGCTTATCCAAATCAATCTTCTGCGCCTCCGCTATCGCTCCGATGTTTTTCAAAATCAAGTTTTTCCATATATCGGGCGAGGTATATCCAAGCCTTTCGGCGTCGTCCCTTTTCAACGAAACAACATGAGTCCACACATTTCCGGGATGCTCCGCAATATTTTTTTGCGCCTGCGACAAAATTATTTTATCATCGCTGCCGGAAAACAATCCGTGCTTTCCGATTTTTTCAACGCCCGGACGCTCCGCAAGATATTTTATAAAAATTTCTCTATCGGCTATTCGATCGGAGTTGCGCTCGATCAGCTCGGCGATCAGTTCCGAAGCGTTTTCTTTTGTAGGATTTATTTTGTAATCGTCGTATTCATGCGTTTCCTTGCCGTCGGGAAAAGCGTTCAGAAGCTGTTCTATAAGCTGCTGTTGATTTTCCGTTGCAGGCTTGATTTTTTCTTTCGGAGAATAAATCGCGACGGTTTCCCGCGTAGCAATATATTTTACAAGATTGCCTCGTTTTACCGAAGCGCCTTTTTTCAGATATCTGCTTGTGACAATTACTCTCGGCATTAGTCCTCCCGCTGAAATTTGACGGCACTCTCAAAATTTATCAGTCCGTTAATGTGGCGAACCTCGTCGACGCACATTTTATGAAGCTCCGCGACCGTATCATCGTCAACCTCATTTGCCGCAGCGATCATATGCGACAGTTTTCCAAGCTCCACCGCTATTTTGAAAAGATTGCGGCTTATTCTTTGTTCGGAATTCAACACGACCGAATCAAGCATTGAAGTGAGCAGCGGAGAAATATAATTGACGCTTTTGCTTGCGCAGATATATCCCGTGTAAAACTTCACAGCCTTTTCTATAAATTCCGAGCGCGAAGAGCAGTTATCGGATTTATAGAGCATATTAACCGTATCCATGCTTTGTGGCGTGATGTATAACGCAAATTTTTGTTTGTCCGACCCCTCGATATTTGCCTTAACACTGCCGTTTTCGTTCTCGGAATGCGTGATTGACTCCCCTTTTTTTGAGTTGTTCATATTTTGACACCTTTTCATCTTCTTCGTAATATCCCAT
>OLOR01001440.1_pt1 | contig 21767 bp, 27 predicted proteins | sample 1672521 | NCBI WGS metagenome assembly OLOR01 (sample SAMEA3136695, study PRJEB25190) | human gut metagenome | biome: human gut; feature: human-associated habitat; material: faeces | place: Austria | collected 2013
ACTTAGCTGCATCTTCAATGCGTCTATCGTCTACCGCCGCATTAATGCGCCTGTTATATGCAATTATCAAACCTATGTCTCTCATTCTGCCTCCTTATACCGCTTTGTTTTTCTTGGGAATTACCTTAAGCCCATTCTGGTGCGCCCACAGGCTTACAAGTGTGTTATATGCCCGCTGTTTCCAATCGTTTTTTTCTTTTTCAGACATCTCTTTCCAAAGTTTTCCCATAAAATCACCTCTGTTCTTTCTTCATCTTTACCCAGTCTTCTACATCTTTCTGTGTCATTTTTATAGGGGCAAGCTTAGCTCCCCAGTATTTTGTCTCTACTGTTACAACCTCAATATTTTCTTCCTGCATATACCGGAGTAAATCTTCTGGTTTGCCAAAATTGGCATACTCGGTTCTTATAATCATCACTTGCTCCTTTCTTAAAATCCTTGTATAAATGTCTTTTTGCTCCTATACTCTAATTACATGCTATTTTATTAGCTGAATAACAAACGAGGTGTCTTACTATGACTATAAACTTTCAAAGCATTGAATCTATTGCCGTTTCTTTATCTGTAATTGCATCTTTGTACATATTTTGGAGAACTCCTAAATACTCAAACATCAAAGAGCGCTATGAAAAAGTTGTTTTCCCTTTATTCTCACTTATGGAACCCTATTTATTTAAAGATTATTTAACAGCTCCCATTAATGAAGCTGTCGAATTAATTAAAAGCAATGCTGTCTATGCTGGCTCTCGTTTAAATGAATGGGCTTATTATTTGAGTACTCCTACAAATCAATATAATTACAACTTATTTTGTAAGCACATTTATCGCGAATATGATTCATGTAGCTTTATACTGGGTTTAAAAATGCATTCTATGTCTTATCGTCTATCCAGGAATCAATATCAATCTAAGTTTTTACTTATTGCTTATATGCTTGGTAATATTCTTTTGTTGCTTATTGGTATTGCTTTCTCATTAGTTTTACTTACAGCTTTATTAGTTATTTCACAAAAATTGCTGGGTTTATAATGCATAAAATAACTAAAAACAACGCCACAAATGTTAGTAAAATACCAAAACCTGTTTTACAGCCAAATGTTCCAACCCAAAACAGATATATCCAGCAGATTATTAGAAGTACTAATCCCTTGTGTCTCCACATTACATCTGCATATTTTGTTGCAATGTCTATTAGTTTCTTGTCTATACCTGATATTTTCAATCTCTCACCTCCTTGAGTTAAATGTTTTGAACTTTTTCTTTAAAAAAATATTCTTGTATATCGTCTGTTGTAAGATTTAATGCCTTTATTGCTCGTACAATTTCTGGTTGTCTCCAAGCTATTTTGCCATTCATCTTTAAAGAAAGTGTTCGCTCCGAAATACCTATTTCCTTTGCAAATGCACTTTGGCTATTATATTTTTCAATAATTGCTCCTTTCAATTTTCTATAATCAAATGACATTACTTTTATCATCTCCTTTCAGTTCAATGTTTTTAACTTTTGTATTTTAAGAATACCACAGCATTTTTTATTGTCAATACATAAATTCAATGTTTTTAACTTTTTTGTTTTTCCTCTTGAACTTTTGTTCAATATATGATAAATTCAATTTATAATAATTAATAAGGAGGTGTAAGATTTGAAAAAGGAAAATACTTCATCTAGATTAAAATACATAATGAAGACCCGCAATCTTCGTCAAATTGACATATTAAATGCCTGTCTTCCATTTTGTAAAACATATAATGTAAAGATGAATAAATCTGATATAAGCCAATATGTATCTGGAAAGGTAGAGCCTAATCAAGATAAATTATTCATATTAGGTCAGGCTTTGAATGTTACAGAAGCATGGCTTATGGGTTATGATACATCTATGGAAAGAAGTTTTTCCAATTTAGATTACACTTATAATCCAACTGGAACTGTTATTGAATTAAATGAAGCAAAACATAATCAGTCTGGTCTAACAAATCGCTTATTAGCTTATTGTAATAAATTAAATTCTAAAGGAATCAAAGAAGCTGTTAAGCGTGTTGAAGAATTAACCTATGTACCTGAATACACCTCTGATGATAAATTTTTGCTTGACGCTGCACATGAATTAGAAGGAGCTTCTAAAACAGAACAAAAACACGATAACAACATTATGGATAATGATGATGAATGGAAATAACTTAAAAGGCGGTGCTAACTATGGACTTTCAATCTATTATAGGATTAAAAATAAAAAAGCTTCGTGAAAATATGGAATTATCTCAATCTCAACTTGCTGAAATGGTTGGATATAAAGATAAGACATCTATTGCAAAGATAGAAGCGGGAAAGGTTGATTTGCCACAAAGTAAAATACTTGCTTTTTCAAAAGCCTTAAGTGTTACACCTGCTGATTTATTAGATTTTGATTTATGTCTAACGAACAATAATCAAGTTATTTATATTGAAACAACTAAATCCAATCCATCTAATTTTATAAACCGTATACAATCTTATTGTAATAAATTAAACAATAAAGGAATTGAAGAAGCCGCTAAGCGTGTTGAAGAATTAACTTATATTCCTGAATACACTGCAGATAATAATTCTTTGCTTAATGATGCTCACGAATTAGAGGGAGCTTCAAAAACAGAACAAAAACACGATAACGACATTATGGATAATGATGATGAATGGAAATAATTTAAAGAGGGGATTTATTTGAGTTACGAAGAATTACTTATTGAAGCAGATAACAATAATCTGATTACAAAGGAGAAACCGCTTCTTGCTAATGCTGGAAGAATTAAAGGTAATCGTATTGCTATTAAAAAGGATTTGCCTACACAAAAAGAAAAAGCATGCGTGCTTGCAGAAGAGCTTGGACATTTCTATACATCTTCTGGAAATATCTTAAATATGTCTGACACTGGTAACAGAAAACAAGAAGCTAGAGCCCGTCTGTGGGCATATAACAGACAAGTTGGTTTACAAGGTATTATTAATTGTTATAAAGCCAACTGCAGGACCTTACACGATATGGCAGATTACTTAAATTTAACAGAGGAATTTCTTAATGATGCCATTGACTGTTACCGTTCCAAGTATGGCATATGCGTACAGGTTGATAATTATGTTATAGGATTTGAACCTTCGCTTTATGTTATGGAACTTTTAGAATAATTTATAAAGGAGAACATTATGAAAAAATATAAATCAACCGACCAGATCGGATATACATGTGGTATATACTGTTTAATCATAGCTGATTGTATTCTTAATGGGAATTCTTTTGATCGCGATTACTATTATTCAATAATAAAAAAATGTGTGAATCAATCTTACACCAAAATTGGAGAAATATTTGACATTTCTACTCTTCAGAAAATCACCACACATTTTTTCTCCCATCTAAACGCAGAGACATACAATTCAACTACTGTTAAAGATGTAAAAACTTTATTGGATAAATATATCATAATAATGCCCGTAACTATTGGTACAGATAAAACTCCTCACTATATTTTGTTGTACAAAAACAGGTATGGTAGAATTATTCGGTATAACGCCTCTTGTAAATATGTATTTTCATTGTCCAGTCTATTAAAGAATAATAACTCTATTGCAGATAAATATATATGGCCAAAGAATTTGGTTTCTCCATCTAATTTTAAAAATAAGATTAACAATTTCTTTATGTGGATTCTTAATAAAAGCAATCTTCAATATCGTCAAAAATACTTTAACGATATCTTTAATGTAGCACGTGAACATGGAATTATTAAGGTGGATGATATAGATTCCGTTAATATGAATGGAAAGTTTCTTTTAATATCTAAACATGTTTAAAACTAAGGAGAATCAGTATGAGCGAAAAAGAACAAATATTAATGCTTATTGAACAATTACCCGAAGAAAAATTACCTTATTTGCTTGCTTATCTGCAAGGATTATCGGCAAAAACAGAATAAAAATAAAAGCCCCTGTGCTACCAACACAAGAGCTTTTACCCGCGACTTACAATTAAGCTGTGCTCAATGATATAATCGCCTTCAGCAAGCCATATTATATCATTCTGAACACCGCTTTTGCAAGTAGGTGTTATTTTTGTACTTAAAATTGTTGCACTGGTGCAACTTAAGGAGGAATGATATATGAAACGCGCTGCTATTTATGTTAGAGTATCTACAAAAGAACAAAAAGAAAAGGGCTTATCTGTTGATTCGCAGCTTCTTGCATTAAGAGAATATTGCAGTAATAACGGATATGTTATAGCCGGTGAATACAACGATGCCGGCATCTCAGCAAGAAAAAAATATATCAATCGTCCAGCTCTTCTGCAGTTAATAAATGATTGCAAAGAAGGTAAGATTGATATTATTCTCTTCACTAAGCTTGACCGATGGTTCAGATCCGTTGCTGACTATTACCAGGTTCAGACTTTGTTGGATTCTTATAAAGTGCCTTGGCGTGCTATCTGGGAGGACTACGAAACAGAAACCTCAACTGGTCTTTTCAAGGTTAATATAATGTTATCTGTTTCTCAGAATGAAGCTGATAAAACTTCAGAGCGTACAAAGGAAGCTGTAAAATATAGAAGATTACGAGGTGACTTTGTTGGTGGAAGATGTCCTCGTGGATATAGAAGAGAAAACAAAAAGCTTGTTTTTGATGAAGAAACATATGACGCTATAAATGCTATGTTTAGAACATATCTGTCTTGTTTCAGTATTGCAAGAGCAACGGAAGTTGTTGCTGAATATGGTCTGCATATTGCAACTTCCCAAATATGTAGAATGTTGAAAAATCCCGCTTATGCCGGAAATGCATCTGGTTCTGAGTGTCCAGCATATATAACATGGGAGGAACATATGTTAATTCTAACAAATTCGACAAAGCGTAACCGTACTCCAAAAAGAAGTGAACGAGTATACTTATTTTCTGGACTCTGTCGATGTGGTTACTGCGGAGGCCGTATGGTAGCAAGAGTAAATAGATGGGTTAAAAATGGCCAGCATTTATATTATCCTTTTTACAGTTGCGCTGCTCACAACGATAAAAGAAATCTTGATTGCCCTGGTGTTAATCTTGCAGAAACCAAAATAGAAGCTTATCTTTTAGAACATTTAGAATCAGAACTTAAGATGTGCCAATCTGAATTTGAACTTGAGCAAGAAAATAAAGCAATTTATGAAAACAAAATCAAGGCTCTTGAGCAAAAACTTAAGCGGATTGGTGTACGATACGAAGATGGAGATATTCCTTTTGAGGAATATAAAGATAAGCGTTTTGCAATTAAAAATGAAATAGCGGGATATAAGGACAAGATAGACAATGCCAGAAGCGTTCCATCTCTGCCTGATGGCTGGCAAGATTTATACAAAGGACTAACCCCCGACAACAAGCGAGGTTTCTGGCTAAATGTACTTAAAGAGATAGATATTACCAAGGAAGGCATCGATATTGTCTTTCCTGTATAATCATATTACTTTATTTAACATTACCGTTCGATAATATCATGCATATACTTATTCTCCTCTACATTTAATTTATTAAAAAAGCGCTTTTTATATTATGCATAATATCACATTAAATATCATTTGTAAAGATATAAAATATATTTAATTTTAAAAAAGACTTTTGTACTATATTCAATGTACAAAAGTCCTTTTAATAAATATTATTTCTTGTTAAGTATGATTGTGTCATCTCCATTTGTCAGTGTCAGCACATCTTTTTTTAAAGTGTATGTAAATTCTGTTGTATCATCTGTTCCAAGATATGTAACAGTTATACTTAATTTTCCATCCTTTGCCTGATATGATGAAATATTAACATTGATACCGCCAATCTGCTGGGTTCCTGTTCCATCAGCATTGAAGGTATATGCATAATCATCACCTTCCCATGTTCCAACAACTGACTCTTTCTTTCCACATCCGGCAAATGCCCCTATAACAAGTACAAATACCGCAATTATCCCTATTCTTCTTACTACCCTGCTCATAATTCTCCTTTATGTATTAATTGTTTTAACAGCCTCTACAACTTTGGAAAATTCCATTCCATGAGAAGCCTTTATAAGTATATTATCACCTGTTTTCAGAATATGTCCAATACTTTTTAACATATCATCTCTTGTTTCAAAATCATGTACTTCACAACCATGCGCATTGTAATTAGTATCAATATATGCTCTTGTTCCTGCCGCAATCTGTGCAGCAAGGTCACCTGCTGTTATAAGTACATCAATATCCTTAGTTCCAAGATACATCCCAACATCGTAATGCATCTGTTTCTCGTTCTCACCAAGCTCAAACATACTTCCAAGAATAGCAACTTTTCTTCCAATAGCAGTGTCAAGAACATCAAGAGATGCTTTCATTGAAACCGGATTGGCATTGTAGCAGTCATCAATTATTGTGAAGCCATTTTCCTTAATAATATTGTTTCTTCCTGCAATTGTCTTTAAATTTCTTACACCACGCTCAATTTCAAGAGATGAAAGACCAAGCACAGAACCAACAAGTGCAGCAGCCATCGCATTATATACCATATGATGTCCGGGTACCGGTACTGTCATGTCAAACGTTGAATATTTATCTGCTGTATCAAGGCCATGAATTGTAAAGCTAGTTCCATCAAGTCCAAGACTCTTTATATTATCTGCATATACCCCGTCTTTGTTGCTTATTCCGAACACAAGAGGACGCTTGCCGTGTACCTGGCTGATTGTTGATAATTTGTCGTCATCTCCGTTAAGAATAACAATTCCATCCGGATTCATATGATTAAATATCTCTGTTTTAGCCTTAAGTATACCATCTCTTGTTCCAAGATTCTCAAGGTGGCAAAGGCCAATATTAGTGATAACACATATGTCTGGCTGTGCAATCTTAGATAATCTGTCCATCTCGCCAAAATCACTGATTCCCATCTCAAGAACAGCAACTTCATCATCTTCTGTCAGTCTGAAAACAGTAAGTGGAAGCCCAATCTCATTATTGAAATTACCAAGTGTCTTTAATACCCTGTACTTTTCAGATAAAACAGAGCTTATTGTTTCCTTGGTACTTGTTTTGCCAACACTTCCTGTGATTCCTACAACCTTGACATCCAGATTATTTCTGTAAAGAAGTGCAAGATCCTTTAGTGCCTGAAGACTTGATTCAACCTGAATATATGAATGTTCTTCATCTGGCAGCTCCTTTTCAGAAATAACACATGCAGCGCCCTTCTCAAAGCATTGTCCTATGAAATCATGTCCATCACTTCTCTCACCTTTAATGGCAATAAAAAGCCCGCCTTCAGCTACCTTTCTGCTGTCAATCGTAATGGCAGTAATCTCTTTATCATAATCTTCTCCATTGCCATGATATATGCCGTTAACAGCTTGTGTCATGGCTCTTAAGGTCATTCCCTTCATAACACAATATCCTCAATTCTTTTCTTAGGCACATGATGTACCTGATTCTCATCTCTGTAATACTTGATATCTCCATCCGCAGGAATATCCTCAAGCACCACTTCTTCTTTAGGATAGCCAAATGCGATGACATACACAATCTTTAATTCAGACGGTATATTTAGCTGTGCCTTTAACTCATCTCTTTTAACATTGCCAAAAAAGCATCCGCCAAATCCGGCTTCTGTAGCTGCAAGAAGCATTGTCTGTCCGACAATTCCCGCATCAACTTCATCATTGATATTCTCAGGACAGGTTATAACAATATATCCTGTTGGCTTCTCACCTTCAGATGGACCATCCCAGTCCTTTAAATATCCGGCAAATCCTAATAGTCTGAAAACTTTCTCATTCTCTTCCTCATCACACACAATTCTATACTTAAATGGCTGTCTGTTAGCTGCTGACGGAGTAAGTCTTGCAATCTCAACAAGCTCCATAAGCTGCTGCCTTGTCAGCTTCTTTTCCTGATAAAATCTTCTGTATGATCTGTTTTTCTTAACAAGTTCCTTAATCATAACTTAACTAACCTCGTTTTATAAAAATGCATTATTATACATTTACATTTCTTCTATTCATACTTTGCAAGAGATATCTCGATAATCTTCTCTGTAAGTTCATCATACGATATACCTACTGCTGCTGCCTCCTGAGGAATAAGGCTTGTGTCAGTCATTCCTGGAAGTGTATTAATCTCAAGACAGAATATATTATTATTCTTATCAAGAAGTTCATCAACTCTTGCGTATGTTGTAACGCCTGCTGCCTGACAGCATTTTTCTGCCCAGAACTGCATCTGGCTTGCAATATCCTCCGGAATATTGGCAGGGCATGTCTCTTTGGTAGAGCCAGCCTTGTACTTATTCTTGTAATCATAGAAGCCTTCAAGCGGTTCAATCTCAATTACTGGAAGTGCCTTTCCATCAAGCACTGCAACTGAGAATTCTCTTCCGTCAACAAACTCTTCAACAAGTACAGTATCTTCATAAGAAAATGCTTCATTAAGTGCATCTTCAAATTCTTTCTCATTATATGCAATAGATACGCCAACGCTTGAACCTCCACAGCAAGGCTTTACAACACATGGAAATGGAACATACTCAATCTTGTGTCCCTTATGTAATGTAACACCCTTAGGCATAGGGATTCCCTCTGGTACAAGAACCTTCTTTGCAAGTTCCTTACTCATTGATATAGCACTGCTTAAGTAATCTGTACCTGTGTATCTGATTCCTAACAGGTCAAATGTAGCCTGAACCTTACCATCTTCACCATTGCTTCCATGAAGTCCCATGAATACCATATCTGCTTCTTTACACAATTCTAATACATTACGTCCGAAAAAGCTTTCTCTTGCCTCTGTTCTTCTCTTAACCTCTGCCGGAATGTCCGCTGTTTTCTTCTTTAAATTGTCAGACAGTTCTCCCAAATCATTCTTTTCTGTAAAAAATGTCTTAACCTCACTGTCATCAACACCTAAGAAGATATCAAGCATATTTGCTTCATGTCCGTTTCTTCTAAGACTCTCGCATACTCTGTATCCTGTGACTAATGAAACGTCTCTTTCTGTACTTGTTCCACCTGCTAAAACTACTATTCTCATAATTTCTCCTTTATCCCTGAACTTTTCCACAATATCCACATAGTTATTCACATTTTTCGTCAATTGTAAATTTTTTGTAAAATTGTCAGATAATTGTAATATATTTATATAATCCACATATTCTTATGCAGAATCTGTGCGAATTATTACGGTCTTAAATGGCTTCCTTCATACTTTGTATGTGCCTGTAAAACCTTTCTTAAAGAATCAATTCTTCCAGAAAGTTCACCTTCCGGAACAACTATCTCCAGTGATTCAGCCATAATATCTATCATTGGATTTGTGAATCTGCTCTTGTATCTTATAAGGACATCAAGCTTTTCCTCATATCCTCTCGCATCTAAAAACTTATCTAGGACGCTGTCCCCTGCAGCAACCTGTTGCTCTGACTGGGCCAGTGAGTTATCCACACTGTCCTCTTTTAATGTGTATGCTTCATCAATATTATTATCCGAATTAACTCTTACTGTCTGTGAATTGTCAGACTGTAAATTGTCAGATATCTCCTGCATCGTCAACGGATCTACCTGCTCAAATCTATATTTCTGTGCTACATCCGGATATTTTATATGGTCCACTTCACTCATGAACATATCATATGGTCTTACATACACAGCATATTCACCATACATGGCCTGATATACCACCATTTTCTCTTTGGTTTCTGAATGATATGCAACACACTTTACCTGGTAAAGCTTATTCTTAAAATGCTTATAAAATCCGCCTGGTACTAACTGTCTTTCCATCAGTAAACCTCCCTCCAAAAATATACTGTTATTTTATCGCACAATGCCGTCTCTTACAACATCTTTTAAACACTTTGCCAAATGTTTTACACTTTAATAAGTTGTCTGAGTATGGTAGAATTATATTTATATTTTATAAGAGGAGCTTACTATGAAACAGATAGATTTACATGTTCATTCCACATGCTCTGACGGAACTGATTCTCCTGCTGTTCTGGTTGATAAGGCAGTCGATAAGGGACTTGCTGCATTTGCTCTTACCGACCATGACACTACCATGGGAGTTAAGGAAGCTCTTTTAGCATGTGAAAATGTTAATAACAAAGGCCACGAACTTGAAGTTATTCCCGGAGTTGAGATAAGTACTAATTATGATAATACTGAGATACATGTTGTCGGGCTTTTTATAGATTATAACGACAATGAATTCAATTCATTCCTTAATAAGCAGTTAAGTTCAAGAGATGAAAGAAATAAGCGGGTATGTGAACGCTTCCAGAATATAGGAATTAATATTACATATGAAGATATGCTAAAGACCTATGGCGATGCGGTAATTACAAGAGCACATTTTGCAGACAGACTTGTTGCAATTGGAGCTGTTGGTGATAGGAATGAAGCATTTGACAGATATTTAGGTCAGGGAAAGCCTTGTTTTGTGCCAAGAGCCAAAGTTGACCCTGCAGAAGCTATTGAGCGTATTCACCAAGCCGGCGGTATTGCAATCTTAGCTCACCCGGTTCTATATCATCTTGGCAATGCCCAGATGAACAAATTGCTTGACCATATGTGCTCTGCCGGACTTGACGGCATCGAAGCTATATATTCAACCTACAAGATGGGTGATGAATTATCAATCAGGCGGATTGCTTCTGAAAGAAATCTGCTGATATCCGGTGGTTCTGATTATCATGGTAAGAATAAGCCACATATCAAGCTTGGAACCGGCATGGGACATTTATTCGTTCCTTATGAATTGCTTGATAAGATGAAAGATTCTATGCCAATTACCAACACACAGAAGGGAACTTACTATGAATAATAAAATTTCAAAAATCATACAACTCTTTTTAACTTTCATAAAAATAGGCGCATTTACTTTTGGAGGCGGTTATGCTATGTTACCACTGATTCAAAAAGAAATTGTTGAGAAGAAGCATTGGATAACTGATAATGATATTCTTGAAATAGTTGCTATCTCCGAGTCAACGCCCGGACCAATTGCAATTAATGCAGCTACTTTTGTTGGCTTTCGTATCTGCGGTTTTTGGGGTGCACTATTTTCAACACTTGGAGTTGTGATACCATCCTACCTGATTATTCTTATTATATCTTTTGTACTTAAAGAATTCCAAAGCATAAAAATTATACAATATGCCTTTAACGGTATCAGAGCGGGTGTACTTGCTCTGATTATCAAAGCTCTCTGGTCAATGTATATTCAATGCCCTAAGAATGTTATTTCCTATATAATTATGGCATGTTCTTTTATTTTGACTGCTTTGCTTAATGTAAATGTGCTTATTGTAATTATCAGCTGTGCAATATTAGGTTTAGTAACATCTATTGTCATATCAAGGAGGAAATGTTAATGATTTATCTTGAGCTTTTTTATATTTTCTTAAAAATCGGTGCATTTACCTTTGGCGGTGGTTATGCTATGTTACCATTGATTCAGGATGAAGTTATTGCTCATAATTGGATAGATTCACAGTCACTTATTGATTTTATAGCAGTTAGCGAAAGTACACCCGGACCATTTGCTGTAAATATAGCAACATATGTAGGGACAGAGGTTGGCGGTATTTTCGGCTCTTTTTGTGCAACGCTCGGAGTGATACTCCCATCCTTTATTATCATTCTTATTGTTGCAAAATGTTTTATTCAATTTCAAAAAAGTATAGTCATAAAGGGATGTATGTCAGGATTAAAACCTGCTGTAGTTGGTTTGATTGGTTCTGCTGTAATTTCGATGAGTTCAACCGTTTTCATACCAGATGGGTTTAATACTACTGTTTTTACTGATATTTCTTTTTATACAACATTAATTATATTTCTGATATCCGTAGTTTTAGCATTCAAAAAAATAAATCCAATTTTAATTATATGCTTATCCGCAATACTCGGAATAGTTTGCGGATACATATAATTAATTATAACAAAACATCATAAAAGACTCAGATTAACGGTCTTGGATAGTTTAAATTAATGCCTGTATCATTTTTCATCCACAACCTGAAAGATAAAGAATTTCAGATAATAGCTCTCCTGCGCCTCCCACAGTATTGGGTGGTCAGGTGACTGTGTCCTGAACTCGACCTGACGGAGTCTTTTATGTACAGCTTTAGCGGCTTCCTTAATAGTCTTGGTAAGAAGCTCCTGGGTCATGAAGTGTGAGCATGAACAGCTTGCAAGATAGCCGCCGTCTTTGACAAGTTTAAGTCCCTTCATATTGATTTCCCTGTAGCCCTTGATTGCGTTCTTTGTAGCTTCCCTCGATTTGGTAAATGCCGGCGGGTCAAGTATTACAACATCATATTTCTCACCTGCTTCGTTAAGCTTTGGCAGCTCGTCCAATACATTTGCACATTTAAAATGTACTGTATTCTCAAGTCCGTTAAGCTTGGCATTGGCTCTCGCCTGTTCAACAGCATATTCTGATATATCAAGTCCAGTAACTTCCTTAGCACCTGCAATTCCTGCATTTAATGCAAATGTACCCATATGGGTAAAACAGTCTAATACCCTCTTGTCCTTGCACAGCTTCTGCATTGCAAGTCTGTTGTACTTCTGATCAAGAAAGAACCCGGTTTTCTGTCCATTCACAACATCTATCATGTAGTGGACACCATTCTCAACTATCTCAACATTAGTGTCAAATTCATCACCAATAAAGCCCTTTACTCTCTCCATTCCTTCAAGTGTACGGACTTTGGCATCGCTTCTTTCATATACACCACGGATATCAATGCCTTTTTCATGAAGGATTTCCTTCATCTTTTCGACAATAAGTGGCTTAAATCTGTCAATTCCTAAAGCAAGTGATTCCACAACAAGCACATCTGAGTACTTATCTATAACAAGCCCCGGCAGAAAATCTGCCTCTCCAAATATAAGACGGCAGGCAGAGGTATCTACTGTATCAAATCTGTACTCAACCGCAGCCCTTACTCTCTCCTCAATAAATGCCTCATCAACAACATCAGTGTGTCTTGCAAGCATTCTTACTGTAATCTTGGATTTTCTGTTAATAAATCCGATTCCCATGAAATAATCATCAAAATCAAGCACCTCAACAAGATGTCCGTCAATTATTCCGTCAGACATCCATTCAATTTCGTTATCATATACCCAGGCACCGCCTGCCTTTAAGGTCCTTCCTTCACCTTTTCTTAATCGTATCTTTCCGCATACGCTGAATAAATCTTCCATTCTGTTCCTTCCTGCCAGATTTTTCTGACATTTATCATAATTATTCATAATATATTAATCCGTTGACGGATTGCCAAGAAAATAAAACATACATACTCCTGCAACCGTAATAAGAAGCGACACGAGCTTAATCCATGAAAATGTAGTCTTCTCACTTCCAAACAGCCCGAAAAGTCCCAGCAGATACGAAACAATTATCTGCGCAACTACAATCGTAACCTCCGCTTTAGCAATTCCAAGACCACTTATACTTTTTATAACTGTAAATGTTATAAATGCACCTATCACACCTCCAAGAAGTGTAACCTTATTATCAACCTTAAACAGCTTCATGATATCAGGTCTTCCGTCAATTACCCACATAATCGCACAAGTCGCCAGTGCTGTCAACTGCACAAACATTGCTGTAACCCATACACTGCTTGCTTTTGTAACATTTGTATTAAACGCCCCCTGTAAACTCATAAGTGCACCTGATATTATTGCAATTAAAAAACCTGCCATCAGCTTATAACCTCCATAAGTTTTCTATAGAATAATTATAAGTTAATAGCAGGAATATTATACATTATTTTGAAGAACTGTTTCCTGAATTGACTGAAGAAGCTTCCGTCTGTTTTGCCATTCTGTCTATGCATGCTGCAAATGAATTATATGCTTCATCGACATTTGTACCGTCATATACCTGATGAAGCATAATCTCATATCTCATATACACTTCACCAACACCAATATATTTAGCTTTGACCACAGAGTCTGAATAAATATCATGCATTGCTTTATAGTTTTCTACATTTCTCTTAACCTTAATATCAGCTCTTGCACAGCTTTTTTTAGCAGTACTCTCCATATAGTCTGCATAATCATAAGAAATAGCTCTTGCTACAGCCTTCGATGCATCTACATTCTTAGTGTATGGATTAACAACAGCCATAGTAGTAACTGACATTGCTTTTGATTCAACATCATTCCCCATTGAAGGATATTTACATATGCCATAATCTATTTCTGATAAATCAATCTTAGATATACTGTCTGCATCAAGAATTGTATATAACAGATTTCCTGTTGAAAACAAATCCACACATGTCTCAAGGCTTGTATTATTTCTGTCTGTTCCAAATGCACTGTTTAACTCAGCATATTTTTTAAGTGCTTTCTTTATAGAATCTCCATCTACAGAAACCGAAGAACTGTCCTCAGAATTATTGCCGCCTATATTAATATATTTTCCACAAGCCGGATAATTAAGAAACATTGAACCTGGTGCCCATTGAAATACCATTGATACATCCTGATTCTCATCAGTCACCTGATAATTATCACTAATCTGTCTAATCTGATCAATTGTTTCTACAGGTTCAGCATACTTCTTATTATATACAAGAAATGATGTATTAAATGATACCGGATATCCATATAATTTGCCATTATATGAACAGGCTGTCATTGCAGCCTTTCCAAACACATCCTCATTGTACACCTGAGGATACATATCATTTTCGGACATAAGCCCCATAAGATATGCTTTCTCTATCTCTTCAGATGTCAGAAAATACAAATCACATGCATTATCATTGCGAACAGATTCATCATATATATAATTAATATATGAATCTGCTTCGACATATACAGGATTGATGGTAACAAGTTCATTAGCCTGCTTAAACTGCTTGGCAACAAATTCAAGATAAGGCTCATAATCACTGTTATTAAACCATACATTAACTGTTATAGGTCCATCAAGATTAAGAGTCCTCGCAGCCTGTGTCCTGTCATCTTTATTACCACAGCCTGCAAAGACTGTCAGCATGGTAACAATCAGCATCATACTGATAAATCTTCTTAATTTCATAAAGTAAACTCCTGATTCTAGAAGGATTTCTTAAGCTTAGCTATGCATTCATCTACATCTGCCTTAGTGATTACAAGTGGTGGAACAAATCTTATAACATTAGTTCCTGCTGAGAAAAGAATAAGTCCGTTATCAAGTGCTCTCGCAATTACATCCTTAGGATTAACTGATAACTCAAGTCCCTGCATAAGTCCCATTCCTCGTCTCTCGACAACAACATCTATTGTCTCAACAAGCTCATCAAGCTTTTCTTCAAAGTAAGCAGATACTTCCTTGACATTATCTAATACATGCTGCTTCTCAAAAAGTTCGAACACCTTGGTTGCTGCTGCACATGCAAGTGGATTACCACCGTATGTTGTTCCATGGTCTCCTGGAACTAATGCCTTCGCAACTTCCTCTGTCGCTGCAAATGCACCTACAGGAACTCCACAGCCAAGAGCCTTGGCAACTGTAAGGATATCAGGCTTAACGCCATACTGCTGGAATGCAAACATACTTCCTGTTCTTCCCATTCCGCACTGAATCTCATCAAGTATAAGAAGGATTCCCTTCTCATCACATAACTTTCTTACACCTTCAATAAATTCTTTAGTAGCAGGATAAATTCCGCCTTCACCCTGTACTGTCTCAAATATTATAGCACAAGTTTTATCATTAACAAGTTCCTTTACACTGTCAAGGTCGTTATACTGTGCAAACTTAATTCCCGGTATCATAGGTCCAAATGCTTCCTGATAATGCTTATTACCAGTTACAGCAAGTGCTCCCATACTTCTTCCATGGAATGAATGCTGCATTGCAATAATCTCTGCATCAGCCTTTCCGTTCTTGACATAATAATATTTCTTTGCAAGCTTGACTGCACCTTCAATAGCCTCTGTACCACTGTTAGTAAAGAATACTCTGTCCATTCCTGAAGCCTTTGTAAGTGCTGTTGCAGCCTCTACAGCCGGTTCATTATAGAAATAATTAGATGTGTGTATAAGCTTATCAATCTGTGCCTTTAATGCATCATTATATTCTTTATTGTTATAACCAAGTGCAAATACTGCTATACCCGCTCCAAAATCAAGATATTCTTTACCATCTGTATCGTAAAGTCTTACTCCGTCACCCTTATCAAGTACTATCTGGTAACGGTTGTATGTATGAATCAGCTTCTCTTCTGCTGTTTCTATAATCTGCTGTGTATTCATGATTACTCTCACTTTCCTATTCTTATGAGCACACATTTTCACATGAGCCAATATAATATTATAACCTCAAAGCTTACGGTTCGCAATTATTTATCTGAGTCAAAGAATTTTTCTGCATCATCTGAAAGAATAGCTGTACCAACACCCTTGTTAGTAAATATTTCAAGAAGAAGGCAGTGTGGAATTCTTCCATCAAGAATATGTACTCTTGATACACCATGCTCAATAGCATCTATACAGTTATTAAGCTTAGGAAGCATACCGCCACCGATTGTTCCGCTCTCTAAAAGAGTTCTCGCCTCTGAAGTAGAAAGCTCAGATATAAGTGAATCCTTATCGTCAAAATCCTTATATACACCTTCGATATCTGTTAAGAATGCAAGCTTCTCAGCATTGACAGCTCTTGCAATTGCACATGCTGCGTCATCTGCATTAATATTGTATGCATGAAAGTCATCATCATATCCGATAGGGCATATTACTGGGAGGAAATCGTCCTTAAGCAAGGATTCAATAAGTGTTGTGTCAACATCTGTCACTTCACCAACATATCCTATATCCTCACCCTTAGAATACTTCTTCTCAACCTTTAACATGCCGCCATCCTTACCACTGATACCGCATGCCTTGACACCAAGCTGCTCAATCATTGAAACAAGACTCTTATTAACCTTGTTAAGAACCATCTCGGCAATCTCCATTGTTGGCTCGTCTGTAACTCTTAAACCATTCTTGAATTCAGGTGTCATGCCTGACTTTTCAACCCATTTGCTGATTTCCTTGCCACCGCCGTGAACGATGATTGGCTTAAAACCAACAAGTTTAAGAAGAACTACGTCCTGAATTACTTTTCTCTTAAGTTCTTCATCTACCATGGCACTTCCACCATACTTAACTACAATTATCTTTCTGTTAAATTTCTGGATATAAGGAAGTGCCTCAACAAGCACCTGTGCCTTCATAAGTTCCTCTGTCATATCTTTTGCGCTCATAATAATCTCCATTTCATATTTATTCAGATATCTATTTGCTTTAAAATGCTGTGTCAGATTAGCTTCTGTAATCAGCATTTATCTTGACATAATCAAATGTAAGGTCACAGCCCCATGCTGTAGCGCTTGCATCGCCCTGCTTAACATCCGCAATAGCAATTACAGGATTCTGTGAAAGTATTTCCGTTGCTTTCTCCTCGCTGTAATCTGTAGCAGTTCCATCTTTAACAATCTGAAGCTCACCCGCTTCACTCTTAAAGAATATATCAACCTTTTCAGGGTCAAAGTCAGCACCAGAATATCCCATTGCACAGAGAATTCTTCCCCAGTTAGCGTCATGTCCGAATATTGCTGCCTTAGTAAGACTTGATGTAACAATTGACTTAGCGAGTGTCTTGGCTTCTGCCTTAGTTGTTGCACCCTTTACCTGAACCTCGAAAAGACATGTGCAGCCTTCGCCGTCACCTGCAATCATCTTGGAAAGCTCTGTAAATACATAGCTTAAGCCTTCATAGAAAGCATTATAATCAGCACCCTCTTCTGTAATCTTCTTATTGCCAGCCATTCCATTAGCAAGAACAAGAGCTGTATCATTAGTTGATGTATCTCCATCAACTGATATCATGTTAAATGAATCATCAACAATTGCACTTGTCATCTTCTGAAGAAGTGCCTTGTCGATATCACAGTCTGTTGTTATGTAGCAGAGCATTGTTGCCATGTTAGGATGAATCATTCCTGCGCCCTTGCACATACCACCGATTGTTACCTTAGTACCTGCAACTTCTACTTCTACAGCAACCTGCTTGCTTCTTGTATCTGTAGTCATAATTGCCTCTGCTGCCTGTGTTCCTGCTTCTAATGAATCATCAAGCATTGGAGCAAGCTTTTCAATTCCTGCACATATTCTGTCAACAGGAAGCTGCATTCCGATAACACCTGTTGAACCGATAAGTACTGCATTCTCCGGTACATTAAGAACCTTTGCAACTGCCTTTGCTTCTTCTGCACATGCGTTATCTCCTTCAACGCCTGTACATGCGTTGGCAACACCGCTGTTTACAACTACAGCCTGTGCAAAGTCTTCATTATATACAATGTTTCTGTCCCATTTAACAGGAGCTGCAAATACTTTGTTAGTTGTAAATGTTCCTGCTGTAACACATGGCTTCTCACTGTATACAAGTGCCATATCTTTCTTTCCGTTCTTATATTTAATCTGTGCTTCACATCCGGCAGCCTTGAATCCTTTAGCTGCTGTAACACCGCCTTTAATTATATTCATAACATCCTCCTATTGTACATTTATTATGGAAACATTGGTGCAAGCTGTAATCCCTCATTCTCTGAAAGTCCGAAGAGAAGGTTCATATTCTGTACTGCCTGACCTGCTGCACCCTTAACAAGATTATCTAACGCACCCATCATTATAAGTCTGTTAGTTCTTGGCTCAATCTTAAATCCTATATCAACGAAGTTGCTTCCCTCAACCCAGCGTGTTTCAGGGCATACATCTTTAGGAAGTACTCTTACGAAATATTCCTTATCATAGTACTTGTCATATGCTGCCTTGACATCTTCGTATGTAACATCTTTGGCAAGGTTGGCATATGCTGTTACAAGAATTCCTCTGTTCATTGGAACCAAATGTGGTGTGAAGATAAGCTTTAAATCATCTCTTCCACATGCATAACCTAACTGTTCCTCAATCTCAGGTGTATGTCTGTGAGTTCCGACACCATAAGCCTTCATGCTCTCATTAACTTCGCAGAAAAGGTTGGCAACCTTAGCTCCACGTCCTGCACCTGAAGTTCCACTCTTGGCATCAATTATAATTGTATCCGGATTGATTATTCCTTCCTTAACCATTGGGTAAAGTGTAAGAATTGATGTTGTTGTATAACAACCCGGATTAGCAATAATTCTTGTATCTTTGCTTACCTTGTCTCTGTTAATCTCACATAAGCCATAAACAGCTTCATCAATATACTGTGGTGCTTTATGCTCAAGCTTATACCACTGTTCATATACATTAACATCCTTAAGTCTGAAATCAGCACTCAGATCAATAATCTTAGTCTTTGAAAGAATTTCATCATTAACAAGGGATGCACATAAGCCCTGTGGTGTTGCTGTAAATATAACATCAACCTCGTTAGCAAGCTGCTCCATATTGTCGTCCATACATTTTGCATCTACAAGCTTAAACATGTTTCTATATACATCTGAATAATTCTGATCTATGTAACTTCTCGAACCGAGCCATACAATCTCTGCATCCTTATGTCCTAATAATAATCTGACAAGCTCGTTACCTGCGTAACCTGTCGCACCGATAATGCCTACTTTAATCATAACTCCTCCTTGTTTTGCGAAGCAAAATGCATATATTCAACATTTATGCATAAAATAACGCAAAATGTAAATTGATAACCTACATTATAGCAACTTTTTTTCTTATGTAAAGGATATTTTAAAGAAAATTTATATTTATACATTTTTGTTGCATATTGATGTATAATATGCATAATTTGTTGTTGCATTTTTAAATAAAGTAGTTTATTATAATCTGCAGGTGCATAGCATATGTGTTTTACTATGTAAACTTAATAATATACGGAGGAATATATAATGAAAGAAAAAGTTATTCTTGCTTATTCTGGCGGACTTGACACAACTGCCATCATCCCTTGGTTAAAGGAAACATACAACTATGATGTTGTCTGCGTATGTGCAGACTGTGGTCAGGAAGAGGAGTTGGACGGACTTGAGCAGAGAGCTCTCTCATGTGGTGCTGCCAAGTTATATATAGAAGATATCACTGATGAGTTCTGCGACAACTACATCGTTCCATGTGTTCAGGCACACGCTGTTTATGAAAATAAATATTTACTTGGTACTTCAATGGCAAGACCTCTTATTGCTAAGAGACTTGTTGAGATTGCCCGTAAGGAAGGTGCTGTTGCTATCTGCCACGGTGCTACTGGTAAGGGTAATGACCAGATCAGATTCGAACTTACAATCAAGGCTTTAGCTCCAGATATCAAGATTATCGCTCCTTGGAGAGATTCTAACTGGAAGCTTCAGTCTCGTGAGGATGAGATTGAATACTGCAGACAGCATGGTATTCATCTTCCATTCAGCACAGACTGCAGCTACAGCCGTGACCGTAACATCTGGCATATCAGCCATGAAGGTCTTGAGCTTGAAGATCCAGCTAACGAGCCTAACTACAAGCATTTATTAGTTCTTGGATGCACTCCTGAGGAAGCTCCGGATGAACCAGAATATGTTACTATGACATTTGAAAAAGGTGTTCCAAAGTCAGTTAATGGCAAAGCTATGAAGGTTTCTGATATTATCAGAGAGCTTAACAGACTTGGTGCCAAGCATGGTATCGGTATCATTGATATCGTTGAGAACCGTGTTGTTGGTATGAAGTCCCGTGGTGTATATGAGACTCCTGGTGGAACAATTCTTTACGAAGCTCATCAGCAGCTTGAGGAATTAGTTCTCGACAGAGATACAACAACATTCAAGATGGATGTTGGAAACAAGTTTGCACAGGTTGTTTACGAAGGAAAGTGGGAGACACCTCTTCGTGAAGCACTTCAGGCATTCGTTGAGAAGACTCAGGAATATGTAACAGGTGAAGTTAAGTTCAGACTTTACAAGGGTAACATCATCAAGGCTGGAACAACATCTCCATATTCACTTTACAATGAGTCAATTGCATCATTCAAGACAGGTGATATGTATGATCATCATGATGCTGACGGATTCATCAACCTCTTCGGTCTTTCACTTAAGGTAAGAGCTATGAAGAAGCTTGAGAACGAGAAGAAGAACAATAAGTAATTAAAGAATATAACAAAAACATCCCCGGCATGGTTAATAGTCATGCCGGGGATGTTGCTTTTATAATTCATTTTGATTTCCTATCAATTCATAAAAAATCCACCACTTATATGTAAATTTCACAGTTTTTCTTATTCAATCTTATATAGAAAACTGTTTTTGACTGAATATTCCTATAACACTTCTGATTTTCTTGACTTTATAGGTTGATTTTCCAACTGTCATTATAGTCTCATGTGTTTTCGACCTATAAGACTTTCAAATATTCGACTACCTATAGGTATCATGTTGTCCAGATTAATTATATATCATGATAATCTGGCTGATTGGACTTTTTCTCTGCTTTCTCATATGCTAATGTCCAATAACTCATTGACTACAAGGCGGATTGGACACTACAAGCAGCTTATTCAGCAAAAAGTCCAATCTTTCCAGATTTCACAACAATTCTGGACCTTTTACCTCATTCTCTTGCTTGTAAGGTCCAATCCTCCACACTTTCTCACTCAATTTGGACTTCCACATGCCTCTTCACCACTCCAGCGTCCAATCCGCAACCACAGCTCCACCGCAGATTACACTCCACCTGCCAATCTTTCCCACACAAATCTTCCGTGAGAATGAAGTCAGGCGG
>OLOR01001441.1_pt1 | contig 21750 bp, 22 predicted proteins | sample 1672521 | NCBI WGS metagenome assembly OLOR01 (sample SAMEA3136695, study PRJEB25190) | human gut metagenome | biome: human gut; feature: human-associated habitat; material: faeces | place: Austria | collected 2013
TTTCCATTATACTCACGACTTAATGACTTCTTGATATGTTCCGATGAAACAGGCTGTATTTGTGGGGTGTTCCAAACGGAATGCCCCACAATCAATTTATGAAAAGGAGAAAATGATTATATGAAAGAGAATATTTTATCTTATACAACACGAATAGGCAAAACAACTTTTATTGTAAATGTGAAGCAATCGGAAAGTGCGAAGAAGCCTTTGAATACGGTGTTTCAAGAGATATGCAGACACGAGATGTTAGGAGATTTTTCAGCGGATAAATATTTGAATTTAGAAAACTTACAAAAATCATCTTGACAAACTCGTTCCCGAAGGTTCAGGCTACAGACCGAAAACCCGTTTTGCCAAGTTCTATAACCTACCCGAACTAATGTCAATGTTCAAAGAGGTGGCTGACATTCAAACTGCCGATATGCTTAAACTTCCCGTACCTGAAGCTGAATACAAAAATATTGCCGTTAAGCCGTCTGACATTCAAAGTGAAATGGTTAAATCACTTTCAGAGCGTGCAGAAAAGGTGCGTAACGGCGGTGTTGACAGCAGTCAGGATAATATGCTTCTTATCACAAATGACGGCAGAAAACTTGCTCTTGACCAAAGAATGATTGACCCATTGCTACCCGACTTTGAGGGCAGTAAGGTCAATGCTCTCGTTGACAATGTATATCGTATTTGGGATGAAACAACACCAAACAAGTCGGCACAGCTTATCTTCTGCGACTTATCAACGCCTAAATCTTCTAATGATTTTTCCGTGTATAACGATATTAGAGATAAGCTGATTAAAAAAGGTGTTCCACCCGATGAGGTGCAATTCATTCACGATGCGAACACAGAAACAAAGAAAGCCGAGCTGTTCAAAAAGGTTCGCTCAGGTGAAGTCAGAGTTCTTATGGGTTCAACTCAAAAAATGGGTGCAGGCACCAATGTGCAAAACAAATTGATTGCCATGCACGATTTAGATTGCCCTTGGAGACCTGCCGATTTGGAACAGCGAGCCGGAAGAATTATTCGTCAGGGTAACGAAAATTCAAAAGTGGAGATTTACCGTTATGTAACAGAACAAACCTTTGACGCATATCTTTATCAGCTTGTCGAGGGTAAGCAAAAGTTTGCTTCGCAGATTATGTCGAGTAAATCGCCGGTTAGATCTGCCGAAGACATTGACGAAACAGCGTTATCCTATGCCGAAATCAAAATGCTTGCAACAGGTAATCCCTACATCAAAGAGAAGATGGACCTTGACATTCAGTTGCAAAAACTTCGTATGTTAAAATCAAACTTTTTATCGGAAAGATATTCTCTTGAAGACAAGGTGCTTAAAGATTTTCCCCGTGATATTGCAAGATACACATCGAGGATTGACGGCTTTGTTAAGGACATAGCTACTGCAAAACAGAACCCAAAGAGTATTGCCGATACCTTTGTCGGTATGATTGTAAACGGTGTTAGGTATGACGAAAAGGCAGACGCAGGACAAGCTATAATTGATGTATGCAAGACATTATCTGACAGCAATACTTATCCTCTCGGTGAGTACAGAGGTTTCAAAATGGAAGTTCACTATGAACCGTTCAGTCATCAACACAGAGTTGAAATCAAAGGTGCAATTTCTCATCAAGGTGTGCTTGGCTCTGACCCATTAGGCAACATTACCCGTATTGATAATGTAATTGATAGTTTAGAAAAGGTTCTTGAAAATGAGAAAGCAGAACTTTCTAACACTCAAAAGCAACTTAAAATTGCAAAAGAACAACTCCAAAAACCGTTTTCAAGAGAAGATGAACTTAAACAAAAAGAAGCACGGTTAAGCGAACTTAACGCACTTCTTAATGTTGATAAGAAAGAAAATGAGATTGTTAATGATGACAACGAAATAGTCAATGATTCTCCTCAGCGAAGTGAAGTTGACAGGGAAGCAAGGTGAACACAGCCGATTGTTTTAGAAATAAAGCAATCGGCTTTTGTAATTTAAGGAGATGATTAAATGCTTAGCGAAGAACAACTTGACAATATGCTCTATGAAAAAATGCAGAAAGAGTATGATTCGTTTCTTGAAAAAATTATATCCGAGCAGTCGGTAAAACCCAATCAAGCTATTGAATCGGCTTATGAAATCGTATATAAGCAAGACATTTTGTATTGCTTTGAAGATGACGATTTGAATTTAAGCTACAAAGAAAAGAAACACTTACTGTCAAAGAAAAGACCGCTTGAATTTCTTTATCAAGAGTGGCTTGCAACTGATTGCACTCATATGCAAATGATTCGTGATTGTATTAAGGACAGCACCGGGCACGATTTGGAACTGACTCAAAAGCAAAAACAAAAGAACGGAAAGGAGCGATGACCTTGCCATACTATTCAAAAGAAGTAATCAAAAAAGCAAAGGAAATGGACTTACTCACATATCTTCAAAACTATGAACCTGATGAGCTTGTTCACTTTTCAGGTGATACCTATTGCACTAAAGAACACGACAGTTTGAAAATATCAAATGGGCTTTGGTGTTGGAATTCAAGAGGTATAGGCGGTAAAAGTGCAGTTAAATATTTGACCGATGTTAAGGGATATTCTTTTATCGACGCAGTCAAAATTATTGTTGAAAAAGAAAAGTTGCAACCACCTGTTAAAGCGATTGCACCTAAAAAGAAATGGGTATATAACTTGAAACTGCCACCAAAAAGTCCGACAGATGATAAGGTTAAAGAGTACCTGACCGGCAGAGGTATTGACGAAAGTATCATAGATTATTGCCTTGAGCATAACTTCATATTTGAAAGTTTACCGTATCATAACGCTGTCTTTGTAGGTTTCAATGGACAAAATAAGCCTAAGTACGCAGCGTTTCGTGCAACGGAGAACAAAAGAATTATGGGCGAATGTGAAGGAAGCGATAAGTCATATTCCTTTAAATTGACAAATGATAATGCAAATATTCATCTGTTTGAATCTGCAATCGACCTTTTGTCTTATGCCACTCTTGTTAAAATGCACGGTAAATATTGGCAAAATGTTTCGATGATTTCTCTTGCAGGTGTGTATACGCCTAAAGAAAAAATCGAAGAAAGCAAGATACCGAAAGCACTTGTGACATATCTTAAAAGTCATCCTTATATTGAAAAAATATACTTGCATCTTGACCGTGACTATGCCGGAAGATTAGCCACAAAAACATTAAAAATCATTTTACCAACTGAATATCCCAATATTGAAATCGTTGACAACCCTGTTCCGAGAGGAAAAGATGTTAACGATTTTTTGCTTTTAAGTAAAGATATGAAGCCTGTTGTATCTGAAAGGAGAATACCAAGTGGACAAAGAAAACCTGATAAAGGTATTGCTCGTTGAACCGTTTAGCAAACCGAAGATGATTACAATCGAAAACAATTACCAAGCGATTAGTGAAATTATCTGCGGTGATGTAGACGAATATATGCCGTTTGAGGATGATGTTGCCTTGCTTTGTAACGCTGACGGAAAAAGACTTTCTCTTTCTGCAAGTCATACTGTAACTGATATTGAAACAGGTAAAACAGAAATCATATATGGCAGTTTTATCCTTGTAGGAGCAAGTGAATTTGATACCGAATATCATTCGTTAGATGATGATTTGATTGATAAATATATGGATTTATTCAGTAAATGAAGCAGCATAATACTATGCTGACTTGTCTTAGCGAGCAGTCCGTTTATACTCCTAATAAGTATAAACAGCTCGTTAGGGGTTGCCCCCTAATACCCCATAAATACAAACAGAAAGGACAAACATTATGAAAACAATTTTAATATCAACAGTAGCATTTATTATCGGAGGTTTTTCAGGCATTGTTACTATGTGTTTAGTTCAAATCAATCGTGTAAACGGTAATGAAAGATTTGAGGAGGATGACTTTGATGAGGAGAGATATTAAAAAGCAGTTTTGGTTTAATGAGAAAGAAGCCGGTGCACTTGAAGAAAAAGCAAATGCCACCTGCCTTACCGAAGCGGCTTTGGTAAGACTTCTTGTTACAGGATTCATTCCTGTGTCTAAAGACAATGCAAAAATATATAGCCTGACAAAAGAACTGTCGGCTATCGGTAATAATATAAATCAAATTGCAGTTAAGTGTAATTCACTCGGCTTTGCCGAAAAGGAAAGGCTTTTCAAAAAGGTTGATGAGCTTGACAAACTTCAATTTGAACTCGAAACGGAGTTTCTCTCACCAAAGGTTGATGAAAGATGGCGGTAAGTAAAATATGGGCTGTTAAATCAAGACTTGATAAAGTGCTTGACTATGCCGCCAATCCCGATAAAACAGGTTTTACCGAAGATGAATTGAAAGATGTAATTGACTATGCCAAAAACTTTGATAAAACAGACGGCGAAAAATTTGTGACGGGAATTAACTGTAATCCGAGAATAGCATATACACAGTTTCAAAATACAAAAAAGAGATTTAATAAAACTGACGGTATACTTGCTTATCACGGATATATGAGTTATGCAAAAGGTGAAATCACTCCACAAAAAGCACACGATATAGGTGTTGAATATGCAAATCGTGTTTGGGGAGATAAGTATGAAGTTATTGTCACAACTCACTTAAACACAGACTGCTATCACAATCATTTTGTCGTCAATTCGGTTTCTTTTGTTGACGGTAAAAGATGCAGAGAAAAAACTTGGTTCATTCTTCGTCACGAAATAGATAAGATTTGCAAAGAGCATAACTTGTCTGTTGTAGAAAACGGTATAAGAAATTCAGCTCCTCAATACCTTACTGCAAAAGAACAAGCAGGAATGCCGACAAGATATAACCTTGCAAAAGAAGCACTTGATGGTGCAATCGAAAACAGTAAGAGTGTAAAAGAACTTGAATACAATCTTAAAAAACTCGGTTACAGTTGTAACTTCAATGTAAATCATAAGTATTGGACTGTGACACCAAAAGGATACGACAGACATATCAGAACATATAGGCTTGGTGAAAAGTATTCAAAGGAAAATATCTTAAATGCCGTTTTGGAAAATAACAGACCTGTAAAATATAAACCGTTTGTGCAAGGTCATGTGCAATATAAACTTTCAACAAGAGGTACAAGACTACGCAAGGTCAAAGGACTTCGTGGCTTGTATTTCTATTACCTATATAAACTCGGTTATCTGCCAAAGAATAAACCGAAAAGTATTTCAAGAGTTCATTATCTTTTAAGAGAAGATTTGATGAAACTTGATAAATTATCAAACGAGGCAAGGCTCCTTGAACAGTATCGGATAAATACTGTCGAGGAGCTTTTCTCATATAAATCGAAAGCCGAAAAGGAAATTGAAACATTAACCGAAAGCAGAAAGCAACTGCGAAATAAATCAAAAAGAAAGAATTGCTCGAATCTGAATGAGGTTAAAGAAGAAATATCCGATATCGGCAAACGGTTAAAAGAATTACGCAAGGAAATTTTGCTCATTGATGATATTGCCAAGCGTTCAAATGAAATTGAAGAAAAATTAGAGCAAGCAGAAATTGACGAGCAAAAGAAACTGCAAAAGGAGGAAAAGTATCGTGAATAACTCAGGCGACGCAGCCGAACAAGTTGTAAGACTGTCACTTGAAGGCTTTGAGGTTGTTGCAAAGGTATCGGGAGAAGCTGCAAAGAATATTGCCGTTCTTCTGCTTGCCGCATTAAAACAGGAACAAAAAGCCAAAGGTAAGGCAAGACTTTCAAACCTGATTAAGTCCGGCAAAGAACTTAAAGTCTTTTCAATTCCACAAAAGGATTTGAAAAAGTTTACAGAGCAGGCAAAGAGATACGGTGTTTTGTATTCTGTTCTTAAAGACAGAAATGCAAAAGGTAAAAATGTCACCGTTGATATTATTGCCCGTGCCGAAGACGCATCCAAAATTGACAGAATTATCGAAAGATTTAAACTCGGTACGGTTGATAAAGGCTCTATCACCAACGAGGTTGAAAAGTCTGTCGGCGAAAAAACAAGTATGAGTAGCGAAGAAAAAACAAACGGCGACCTTATCCTTGAGCATATTGAGGCAAAGAGTACGGAGGAAACGGATAAAAACCCCTCTTTATCTCGGACGGAAAAAGACAGTCTGTCCGAGAGTTCATCGAAAGCTATCAATGATAAGGAAGCTAAAGACAAAAAACAGTCTGTTAAAGAATTGCTTGACGGTTATAAAGATGAGATTAAAGCCGACAGAGCAAAAGATATTGCAGACAAATCAAAAACGGTTGCAGATACCGTAGTAAAATCTGCTAAATCAATAAAGGAAAGGTAATTGATATGAGTTACGGTTACAAAAAAGGATATAACCTACAAAAGTATGCCGAAAATCGAAAGGCAGAAAAGGAAAGAACATATCAAATGATTGACGATACGGCAATCGAGGTGTCAAGAAGTCCCGACAAGCTGAAAGAATTTCTTGCAGTTCAGGCAAAGTTTGATATGTATTCGGCGGCAAACACTTTGCTTATCTTTAAGCAAATGCCAAATGCCACACAACTTAAATCTTTTGAAGATTGGAACAAGGACGGCATCCAAGTTCGTCAAAAGCAAAAGAGTATAGCAATTCTTGAGCCTGTTGAATATACAAAGAGCGACGGTACACCGGGTCTTGGCTATAATGTCAAAAGAGTGTTTGACCGTTCGCAAACAAATTCAAAAAGAGAGGCAGTTCAAAAGACCGAAGATTTGAAACATACTCTCAAAAACTTTGTAAATGCTTCGCCTGTTGAAATCGTTGTAGGCGAAATACCAAACTCAAACCTCGGTGCGTTCTACAATTTTGAAACACAGCAAATTACACTCAATGAAAATCTTACCGATACAAAACAGATTTTTGAGTGCCTTGCTCAAGAGGTTGCATTTGCTCAGCTTGCCGACGGTAAGAAATCATATAGCCGTAGAAATGAAGGGTTTAAGGCAGTTTGTCTTGCATATATGATTTGCACCAAATACGGTGTTGATAAAAATGCTTTCTCTATTGAAAGCCTGCCGGATAATTGGAAAAAGGCGGACGCAAAAGATATTCGCCGTGAACTTTCTTCTGTAAATTCTGCATACAAGGAAATTGTCAGCAGAGTTAATGATGAAATTTATCGTCAAAGGCAGGCAAAGAACAAGGAAATGGAGCGATAATAAATGAAAGAAGAACGCTACCATTTAGTTCTTGATGATTTTGAACAAGGCGTAGTTATTCGTGCTCTCAATGATTTACGCACAGATTTAATCAGCGATAAAAGAGAAACCGATGCCGTAGATGAAGTGCTGTTAAAGGTTTGCAAAGCACCTACCAAAAAGATAAAGGTGGTAAAGCAAAATGAGGAACGATAACAAAAAAGCAGAAATTATCGCTTTTGTAGTTTTTGTTATACCGTTGATATATATGGGACTGAAAATTGCACCGTATATGTCAAACGGGTTAATATCAATTCTTAATAGCTTTGGCGAAATATTTGCACAACCGTTTAAGATAACCTTATGCGAGGACAGTTTAAAAGCTGTCCTCATTTTGCTTTTAATCTACGGTATTACTTTGTTGGTGTATTTTTCTTCAAAGAAAAATTACAGGCGTGGCGAAGAACACGGCTCTGCAAAGTGGGGCAAAGCAAAACAGGTTGGTAAAAAGTATATTCAAAAACCGATAAATCAAAACAAGATATTGACCGATAATGTCGCTATCGGTATGAACTGCAAAAAGCACAGGCGAAATCTTAATACAATCATCTGCGGAGGTGCCGGTGCAGGCAAAACAAGATTTTACGCAAAACCGAATTTAATGCAGTGCAACACCTCTTTCGTCATTCCCGACCCAAAGGGTGAAATAGTTAAGGCTGACGGTAATCTGCTTGTAAAGAAAGGTTATGATGTTAAGGTTATTGATTTGATTGATATGGAAAAGAGCTATTGCTATAATCCGTTTGTTTATCTTGAAAATGACAATGACATACAAAAACTTGTAACCAATCTTTTCAAAAGCACAACACCGAAAGGCTCACAAACCAATGACCCATTTTGGGATACGGCGGCACAAATGCTTTTACTTGCTTTAATCTTTTATCTTCACTATGAAGCACCCGAAGAAGAACAGAATTTTGCAATGGTAATGTATATGCTTCGTGCAGGTGCTATTGAAGATGACGAGGACGGCCCGTGCCTTACACCTCTTGACCGTCTGTTCTACAATCTTGAAACCGAGAAACCCGAACACATAGCAGTTAAGTATTACAAGTCTTATCATTCAGGCTCGTCAAAGACGCTTAAATCAATTCAGATAACCTTGATGTCAAGACTTGAAAAGTTCAATCTTGAAAGCCTTGCAGCTTTAACCAAGACAGATGAACTTGATTTATCAACTATGGGAGAAAAGAAAACAGCCTTGTTTGCCGTTATTCCCGACAACGATACAAGTTTTAATTTTCTTATCTCGATTTTATATACTCAACTGTTTCAACAACTCTTTTATTGTGCCGACAAAAAGCACGGAGGAGCGTTACCGATACCCGTACACTTTCTTATGGATGAGTTTGCGAATGTATCATTACCCGATGATTTTGATAAGTTACTCAGCGTAATGCGTTCAAGAAACATTTTCGTATCCATAATACTTCAAAATCTTTCTCAGCTTAAAGCCTTGTTTGAAAAGCAATGGGAAAGTATTGTCGGCAACTGCGACCAATTTCTTTATCTCGGGGGAAATGAGCAGTCAACACATAAATATGTTTCCGAGCAACTTGGCAAGGAAACTATCGACACAAACACATACGCACGAAGTTTTGGCAGAAACGGTAACTATTCTACCAACTACCAAATATCAGGCAGAGAGTTAATGACGCCTGCCGAAGTGCGTATGCTTGATAACCGATATGCAATTCTCTTTATCCGTGGTGAAAGACCTGTTATCGACCTCAAGTATGATATTCTTAAACATCCGAATTTGAAGTATACAGAGGATGGTGGAGCTAAGCCTTTCATTTACGGAGAAGAAAAATCTTCTGTTGCCTCAATCACTTTTACTTTTATTAAAAGTGATAAAAAGCAGGAAAAAGATGATATTGCAGACGATTATGATTTTGACTTAATTACAAAAGAAGAACTTGAACTGATTTTCAATATTTAGGAGGAAAACTTATGCTTAAATTCACAAAAAAGAGTGATGAAGTTAAAACTTCACCACTCACTAAAAAATCAAATACTGTTGCAAAGGCAACTATGTTTTTTGCAACGCTTATTACAACAATGTTCTGCTTTGCCGTTACTGCTTTTGCAGATGATGACCCGCTTACGGTTGTAAACAATCTTTCAACCTTTATTTTCGGTCTTATCCGAGCAGTAGGACTTATTATTCTTGCTTGGGGTATTGTTCAGGTAGGCTTATCGTTTCAAACCCACGACCCGTCACAGCGCTCTAACGGATTTCTTACCCTTGCTGGAGGTGTTGTAATCACATTTACAAAAGAAATCCTTAATCTTATTACGGGATAAAGCCTAATTATGCGACGATTTTATTAGTTAATGAATCTTTTCTCAATTTTTGTAAAACAATATCGTAATTGTTAGTTTTGTATTTAGATAAAATGTATTCGGGATTTGATAGAGTGTTAATAGCTTTACCTTTGAAAAGATTATTTTTAGTTAAATAATATAAATTTGTATAACAGATGGAAAGAATTTCATTTTTTATATTAAGATCTTCCAAGATTTTAATTGCAGATTTATAATATTCGATTGCTTCAATGCTATTTTTTAAATCGTATAAAATTGCTAATAAATAATAAGATTTTGCCAAACGAAATTTATCGGATTTATTTCTTTTTCTAATGGAAAGAGCTTCTTTTTGAAATGAAATTGCTTTGTCAAAATCACCACTTCTTCGATAAAGACTTGACAATGTGCTTAATGTTATTGCAAAATTAGTTTCTTTAGTAGAAGGTGAATTCTTTTCTAAGTTATACACTTTGTTTTCTAATATTAAAGCGGGTTTTATATAATTTAGTTTTGAGTATATTAATGCGAGATTATGATAAGAGATATTTAAGTTACTGCTATATTTTTTTCTTAATTGAAAAGATTTCTTTTGATATTTTAATGCATTTAAAAGTTGACTATTGTCTTTAGATAATATTAATGACATTACGTTGTATGATTTTATATTAAATTCATCGTATTCAATGTTATTTTCAATCCCGCGAAGACATTTCTTTTGCAAGTTAATTGCTGTTTTATTGTCTCCTAATTCAGAAAAAATCCATGCTGAACTATTTAGAAAATCCTTATATTCAACAGACATATCATCAATATAATTTGAAATAGATAATGCCCAATTAGAATATATAAATTTATCGTCTAAACTATCAAATGTTCCTGAATCTATAATTTTGCTCAAGTTTAAAATGAGTTCTTTACAAGCTTCAAATGTTGGATTAATCTGATCACGTACAATTTCTTGAATTACATTGTGTATGATTATTTTGTTTTCTTTAATAAAAATCCAACCTTTTCTTTCTAACAAATTAACATATTCGATATATTCATTTTTAAATAGATCATTAAAAATTGTATAATTTATATCATCTTTTGGAAGAAGTGACAGATAGAGTAAAATTATTCTTTCTTCTTTTAGGTCAGCAATGTCAAATACTATTTTTAAGTGATCAAAAAATTTTCTGTATTCATTATCATCGTGCCAATTTATTGGAACAGACGCGTGAATGGTTTCTTTTAAATTGAAACCCTGTTTAATAAGTTCGTTATGTAATTTGGAAATAGTAAGATTTGGTGAACTAGCAACTGTTTTTGCTAGTAATTCTATAGTAAGAGTATGATACCCGCACAGTTCTACTATACTTTTAATGTGGTTTTCTGTCTTATGTGAAAATTCAGTTTCATTTGTATTTCTTTTGAACAATTCTATGCAGTTTTCTAAAGACAAAAAACCAACAGTATAGCTTTTAAATCCATAGATTACTAATCTAGACGTTATAATAACATCACATTTTAAACGAGTTAAATCTGATAAATATCTATCATGTATATTATCGACATTATCAATCATTACCAAGGTGTCCTTATCTTGGTTAATAAGATAATTCATAATTTTATCATAATAATAATCAATATCGTAATCAAAATAATTTTCATCATTCCAAATTTTTGATTGACGTATAAATGTGTGTTTAATATTTTTTTCATATTCATACCAAAAGATTTTTTTATATTGACCATTTTTTTCAAAATAAAATTCTTTTGATAGTTCAGTTTTTCCGATTCCACCTAAACCATTAACTAGAATAACAAAATTTGATTTATATAACAAATTTTGTAGATTTGTTATATCTTGGTTTCTTCCAATACAATCAATTTTCTTTGTAGGGGTTCTTGTTGTTTTAATTTTATGTAATTCTTTTGATTTTTCAATTGAATGAGGTTGTTCTTTATTTAAAATAGCTAGTATTTCTTTTATTCCTTTGTCGGAATCTATGAGCTTTTCTTTTATGAAGAATTCCAATGAGTTCTTTCTTAATTTATTAATTATGTTGGAATATAATCTTTCCCTTTCAGCATTCGGAAATTCGCATTCATTTGGAAGTATCTTTTCAGGAGTGAATGATTCATTATTTGATATGGAGTTTCTGATCGCTTCTTTTATAATTTCATCGTATTCTTTTGGAAAATGATGATTACTGTATTCATTACTTTCATTTAAAAAATCACGATATTCATTACAAACAGTAGTTATTGTTTTGTCAATGACATTCATGAAACTTCTGTACTGATAATCTTCAGGTTGTAATTTATTTATTATTGTCGATGATAAACCTGTAACATCAGATGCAAGTCCAATTAAATCTAAAGCGTTCATTACTATTCCTCCAATAATTACATTTTAATATATTACAAATAAAATAGCAAATACAATTTATTTTAAGGAGATGAAATTATGTCAGATAACTGGGTAGTACGCAATCTCGAAAATGCTCTTGAAACTTGGAACGACAAGTTAACAGAGATATGGGGATTGCTGACCGCTACACCCGAAGAATTCAAAGGCGGTAAAATATGGAATGTAATACTCGATATTAACGGAGCATTGCAGGTAATCGGTACAGCTTTGCTTGTTTTGTTCTTTGTTGTCGGCGTTATGAAAACCTGCGGCTCATTTGCCGAAGTAAAGAAACCCGAACATGCATTAAGACTGTTTATCCGTTTTGCACTTGCGAAAGGTGCAATAACCTACGGACTTGATTTAATGCTTTCTTTATTCAAAATTGTTCAAGGTACAATTTCAACAATAATGACTTCTGCCGGATTCGGACAAGCAAAAGAAACAACCTTGCCGCAAGAAATGATTACGGCTATTGAAAACTGCGATTTTTTTGAAAGTATTCCGTTGTGGGCAGTAACACTAATAGGAAGTCTGCTGATAACAGTCTTATCATTTATTATGATAATGACTGTTTACGGCAGATTTTTTAAGTTGTATATGTATACTGCCATTGCACCGATACCGCTTTCAACATTTGCAGGAGAGCCGTCACAGCATGTCGGCAGGTCATTTATCAAAAGCTATTGTGCTGTATGCTTGGAAGGTGCAATTATTGTTCTTGCCTGCGTCATATTCTCATTTTTTGCAGCGTCACCGCCGCAAGTTGATACAACTGCACCTGCGGTAACTATGGTGTGGAAATATGTGGGTGAACTCATATTCAATATGCTTGTACTTGTCGGAGCAGTTAAAACATCAGATCGTATTGTACGGGAAATGATGGGACTTTAAGGAGGTAAATAATGCAAATACAAATCAATAAAGAGTTTAGAGATTATCGTGAAAAGGTGTATTTCGGACTGAGTATGCGACAGTTGATATTTTCATTTCTTGCTGTCGGCGTTGCAATAGTATCATATATATTGCTTAAAGATAAGCTCAGTACCGATACAATATCGTGGCTGTGTATACTGCTTGCCGCACCGTTTGCTGCTTTGGGTTTTGTAACATACCACGGTATGACTTTTGAAAAATTTGCCTGTGCGTGGATAAAATCGGAAGTCTTAATTTCCAAAAGACTTGTTTTTAAAGCGGAAAGCAAAACTCATATTGAGAATAAAGAAATGATTAAACAAAAAGAAAAGGAGGTTTTCAAGAATAATGAAAACTCGTAATAAAATGAAAAAACTTGAACAGGAAAAGTTCGTAATACCCAAAACTGTTCAAAATGTTATTCCTATCAAAGCCGTCTACAAAGACGGCATTTTTCTTGTCGGTAAAAATATGTATTCCAAAACATTTCTCTTTACCGATGTTAATTACTATATCGCTTGCGAAAACGAAAAGAATGATTTAATGCGTCAGTATTGGGCAGTTATCAATTCTTTCGGAAACGGTGTTACCGTTAAACTCACAATCAATAACCATAGATTTGATAAGGAAGATTTTGAAAAATCAATCCTTATGCCGTATTACTATGATAACCTTGATGTGTATCGTAAGGAATATAACGAAATGTTGCTTAATAAAGCGTCAACATCCGAGTGTATTGTTCAGGATAAGTATTTTACCGTTACGGTAAATAAAAAGTGCTATGAAGACGCAAGAGCATTTTTTACTCGTATTGAAAAGAATCTGTCAACAAATCTTTTTGCACTCGGCAGTAAATGCGAGCCGTTAAATGCAACCGACAGACTTAAGATATTTCATAATTTCTACCGTGCAGGGAGTGAAGAAAACTTCAATCTTGATTTTGAACTTTTGCAAAATCAAGGCTGTGATGTCCGTGACTATATTTCTCCCGATTCTATGGACTTCAACAGCGACTATATGATGATTAACGGTCAGTATTGCAGAACTGTTTTTCTCCGTAACTACGGTACATTTGTTGATGATAATATCATAACCGAGCTTACTTCAATAAATAAAAACTTAATGCTTTCTATTGATTTTATCCCTATTCCCGTTGATGAAGCAAACAAGGATGTAGATAACATTTTGCTTGGTGTTCAATCGGATAAGGCGAACTTCAATCGCCGTCAGGCACAAAACCAAAACTACGGTGCTACCAATTATGACCTTGAGCAAAGAGAAAAGGAAATACTTGAAATAAGAAACGATATGCGTTACCGTGACCAAAGAATTTATGACACGATAATTTCAATGGTGATAACTGCCGACAGTAAGCAGGAACTTGATAACTTAACCGAAAGTATTTTTGCAAAAGCGTCCGAGAACAGCACGGCACAGTTTGCAACGCTTCGTTATCAACAGCTTGACGGACTTAATACTGTTTTACCGTTTGGCGTCAAAAGAATTGAATGTTACCGTACACTTACAACGGAATCGCTTGCGTCTTTTATGCCGTTTCACGCTCAAGAGGTCAGTCATCCGGGTGGAGCGTATTACGGTCAAAATGCAATCAGTAACAATATGATATTTGTTAATAGGCATTCGCTTCTTAACGGTAACAGTATTGTGCTTGGCGTACCCGGTGGTGGTAAATCATTTATGGTTAAGGAAGATATTGTATCAATCTTTCTTTCAAATCCCGATGCCGATATTGTAATTATAGACCCTGAAAGAGAATACAACGCTCTTGTTAAAGCATTCGGCGGAGAAGTAATAAACATATCCGCTAATTCACCAAATCATATTAACGCTATGGATATGAATGCAAACTATGAAGATGAGGGCAATCCCGTAACCACCAAATCCGAATTCATTATGTCACTATGTGAACAGTTGCTCGGTACATCTGCCGACGCTAAAGACAAGTCTATCATTGACAGATGCTGTAAGAATGTTTATGACGGATATATCAAAAACAATTTCAGCACACAGCAGCCTACTCTTAAAGATTTTAGAGAAGAACTGTTAAAGCAAAAGGAAACCGAGGCACATGATTTGGCACTTGCCATTGAGTTATTTACCGACGGTTCGCTTAACACTTTTGCACAGCCTACCAATGTTGATATTAACAACAGGCTAATATCTTATGACATTCTTGAACTTGGTGATTCGCTTCTGCCTGTAGGTATGCTTATCGTACTTGATAATCTTTTAAACAAGATTACTTCAAACAGAGAGAAAAGACGACAAACATATATCTTTATTGATGAGATGTATTTGCTTTTTGCTCATCAATATACGGCAAAATTCCTTTATCGTATTTGGAAACGAGTAAGAAAATACGGAGCGTTTGCAATCGGCATTACACAGAATGTTGGAGATATGCTTGAAAGCAACACTGCAAGAACAATGGTATCAAATTCCGAGTTTGTTATCATGCTTAATCAAAAAGCAAGTGATGTGCTTGAGCTTTCAAGACTTCTTGAAATCACACCTAACCAAACGCAATATTTTACAAACAAGGACGCAGGTCAAGGTCTAATGAAGATAGGCAGTAACCTTGTACCGTTTGTAAATAAATTCCCAAAGGATACACAACTTTACAAGTTAATGACATCGAAACCGGGAGAGGCTATCTAATTATTAAATACAATCATACAGTGCCGCTGACTTAAAGTCGGTGGCATTGTTTTTAAGGAGTTATACACTATGAAAAAATCTGTTTTTGTTATTTTACTCGTATTCTTCATATCTTCTTTTTCAATCAGTATGTACTTTGTTGTTAAGGAAACTGTTGAGGATAAAAAGCAATATGAAGTATTTGAAGATATTGCTTTATCTGTTCAAGTTGAAGATGACAGTTCTGATTATACAGATGAGAAGCTTAAAAGATATATCGAATTGAACACAGAAAATTCCGACTTTGTAGGTTGGATAAAAATTCACGGTACGCACATAAATTATCCTGTTATGAAAAGTAGTACGCCTGACTACTATTTGCACCGTAATTTTAATAAGGAGTATTCATATTACGGCACACCGTATTTAAGTGATAAAAGCGATACTATGAAGCCTACCGACAACATAGTTATCTACGGCCACAATATGCGAGATAACACTATGTTCGGTGATTTGAGTAAATACAAATCAAAAGAGTTTTTTGAAAAGCACAGATACATTCACTTTGATACGCTTGTAGATTTAGGAAAGTATGAGATTGTATGTGTATTCAAAACCACACCGAGCAAATTCGATTATCAAAATTATACCGCCTTTGACTCTCCTGATGAATTTAATTCGTATATTTCAAAATGCAAAGAAAGCGAATACTACAACACCGATGTATCGTGCGGCTACGGTGATAAGTTAATAACGCTATCTACTTGCGAATACACTCAGGAAAACGGCAGGCTTGTAGTAGTTGCTAAAAAGGTGAAGTGATATGAGCGAGATTGAAATCAAAAAGGTTGCCGAGAAAACTCTTAAAACTGCTGACAATCTTGGTATAGCTACAGAAAAGGCTAAAGGGATAGCTTTAAAAGCGAAAGAAAAGGTATCGGAAAATGTCAGCGATAATTCCGAAAGCCCTGTTAATTATGCTATTGATAAAGTTCAGAATAATGCTAAAAGTGTATCGGAGAACGCAGTTTATCTTTTCAACAAGCAAGGCAAAAAGAGTGTAAACGAAACCGTTAAGAATACAAAAAAGCTCGAACAATCTATTGAAGAAGTTCGAGCAAAAAGAAAAATTAAAAAAGATAAAAGCAAGATAAATAACCCTGATAAATATACACCCAAAGCAACTGATGATACAGTTAAGACCGATGATATTGCATCTAAAAACATGCCAAAGAATACTCAAAACAAAGTCCGTAGTGCAAACAGTATCAAAACAAAAGAAACCGTATCTGCCGTTAAATCAAACCAACCTATCATAAATGTAAGCAAACAATCTGCGAAAGACACAGCAAAAGCCATTAACAAATCATCTCAAATAGCTAAAGAAACGGCAAAGCAATCTGCCAAAGGTGCAAAGAAAGCTGCAAGGGCAACTAAAAGAGCAATCAAAGCTATGATTGAAAGCACCAAAGCACTTGTTAATGCGATTATTGTAGGCGGTTGGGTGTCTGTTGTAATAATCATTTTAATATGCCTTGTAGCTGCTTTGTGTTCGTCATTTTACGGCATATTCTTTTCAAGTGAAACATCGCAAAGCGGTATGAACATAACCTCTGTAATTCAGCAAATCAACAATGAATTTGATGACAAGATTGACGAAATTAAATCATCGGGCAGTTTTGACGGAGTAGAAGTAATCGGCAGTCGCTCTAATTGGAAAGATATTTTATCTATCTATGCAGTTAAAATTACTACCGATGAAAACAATCCTATGGAAATTGCAACAGTTGACGAAAACAAAAAGTCGATTTTATCATCAATCTTTTGGGATATGAACAACATATCAAAGTCAGTTGAAACACGGACAGAAACGATAACGAAAGAATCAACCGACGGGCAGGGGAATACAATCGAAACAACAAAGCAAGTTGAAAAGAAATATCTTGTAATAACCTTATCCGGCAAGACTGCTGATGATATGTCGGTTTCTTACTCGTTTAATGATACGCAAAAGAAATATTTAGCCGAATTGATGAGTGACAAAAACAACAAGCTTTGGGCGTCGCTTATCTACAATATCGGCGGAGTATCGGGTGGTAGCGGTATTGACATTAAAGACCTTGATTTTTCAAACGAAACGGTCAATGACACGCAGAAGAAAATAGTCGCAGTAGCGACAAATTCGGCAAAATACGGTATTTCTGGCCGTTCGGGTTACTGTCAGGCTTGGGTTGCAGATGTATATCAAGCTGTTACAGGCTCAAGAGGTTCAGCTCACTGTGCTTTGTGTGCGGCAGATATGTGGGCAGTATCAAGCGACTTTTCTCAAATTCCTGTCGGTGCAACTGTTTATGGATATTCAAGCAGCCAATACGGCCATGTCGGTATCTATATCGGCAACGGTATGGTCGCTCACAATATCGGTGAAATAAAAATACAAAGCCTTGAAAGTTGGATTAAAACTTACAAAGGCTTTGCTTGGGGTTGGGAGAATGGTGGAATACAGTAGTTTTGTAGCTCTTATAATAATAGTTATATGTTTGATTTTAATACATTTATTTTTTATATCTTTTATCAAGAAACTATATAGTGAAATAAATTGTTTCCGAATTTTTTGCATTTTGGTTTTTATACTTGACAAAAACAATCAATTTTTATAATATAAATAATTATGATGAATTTAAAAATAGAGGTATTATTTATGATATTAAAAAGTTACAAATTATATATTTGCTTTTTTTATATTTTATGCTTTTTCTTGCTAATCGTATCTGCGTTTTTTGATTTGAATATAAATGTTTTATTAAATAATCCTAATAGTGTTTTGGCAATTTGGATTAGAAATACGGGAGAGATACCGGCAAGACTAATATTGCCATTATCTGGAACATGTTTATTTTATATATGTGAAAAATGGACGAGCAAAATATTTGGAATATCTATTTGTTTCGGCGGCTCAATATTTCTGGGATATAAAATTGCAAAATACTTTTATGTTGAAGAAAATCAAATTGCTTTTGGGGTTTTGACGGGAGTGAGTATTGCGATTGTATTAATATTCATAGGTAAATATATTACGTTTCCCAAAAAAGTCAAAAATATTTTGATTATTATTTCCCTTTGTACTATTGTTGGATTTTTCTTTGAAAATGTAATAGTTGAAATATTGAAAATTTTATGGGGAAGAGTTAGATTTAGAGATTTGCTTCAAGAATCGGATTTTACTTCATTTTCAGCATGGTATATACCTAATGGAATAAATGGTAATAAATCATTCCCATCAGGTCATGTTGCTGGTGCTGGGCTAAGTTTTTATATGTTGTTGCTTCCATATATATCACCACATTGGAAAAACAGAACTGCTATTTGTTTTATTATTCCTTTTGTATATACAGCTATAGTATCATTTACAAGAATAGTGATGGGTGCACATTATTTAAGTGATGTTACATTTGGCGCAATTATTAGTTTTACTATTGTATTAATAACACTATTTACTATTGAAAAATATTTAAAAAAATCCTCTTTTTAAAAGATCATTATGTACTTATATGTCACATGATTTACTAGAATTCAGCTATTTCTAACAAATTTTAAATCAATCTATTAACTTTAATCGAGTTTTGCGAGGCGTTAAGTCAAGGGTGAACTTAATAATTTTGATAATTCTATTTGAACTAATGTTGGTAGTGGATGAGATTATTATCTATTAGATGAATTATGCTATAATATAAATAATAGTAAAATTAAAATAACAACAAGAATAAAGTATTCTTTATTGAACTCCTTGGAATTGGTGATGATTTTATCGTCAGGTCTAAGGAGTTTAATTGTTATAAGCCCTTATTATTAAAAACATTTTATTTATAAACAATTTTGCAAGTCGAATTTATTGTTTAAGAGTATTTTTTAATAGTATTGAAACACAAAATCGATTTTCACTATTATTGTAATCACAATTAATTTTTCCAGAATACCTTTTAATGATTCTTGAAATACTTTTTAATCCTATTCCATGCAAATTATTATCGTTTTTAGTTGACAAATAAAAATTTCCTATCATTTTTGGTTCCGTATCACATGAATTTGTAATATGAAATAGTATATATTTTTCGTTTCTGATATCTATTTTTAATTCGATTTCTTTCTTTTTTGATTTTCTAGCAGCCTCATAAGCATTTTCTAATAAATTATCAAGCAAAGCGGTTAAGTCGCAGTCATTCATAAAAGAAAAATCAATATTTCTTATATCAATTTCAATTGAAATCATTTCATCATCGCACAAATGAGCATAACGACTTGCTATTACATTAACCAACTTGTTATTACTGTATTGCTTTAAAAATTTTATTTCATATCCGTTATATATGGAATCAATATATTCAATGATTTTTTCGTTATCCTTTTCATTAGATAACGCTCTAATATTTAATAAACATTTCGTTATATCGTGAATTAATATATTTGATGAGTTGTATTGTTTTTCTAATTCGGTATAGTATTCTTTATTTATTTTTTCTTTTTGTTTTTCAAGTTGCAATTCTGTGTTTTTAGTTAATGTTGATATTATTTTTTCGTGTACTAAAAATACGATAATATTAATTATTAGTAACAAAAAAGATATTACCATAAACAGTATGTTTGCTGTTTGATCTAAATCTAAATTAATTGAAACATACACTAAAGACATTATAAGGATAACTGAAGTTAATGGCAGAAAAAACAACAAGTATGAATAATCTTTTTTTAATATATTCTTTTTTTCTTTAAAAGAAATTTTTGTTGCTGTATATGCAAGTGTAAAATAAAGTGTTTTAGTTCCAATAGTTTCTAAAATAAAAATAAGTGTGTTATTTGAGTAATCTTTTAAATCTATTTTAAAGAATAAGGTTGCACAATATATTATTATGAGCTCGGTTATTATCATTAAACTTTCTAATGATATGACATTAAATAAAACTTGTTTTAATGATGCGTAATAACAAAAGTATACCACTAACGAATTACATATAAAGAAAGTTAATAAATTTAAATATGGTATGTTTGTGAAATTAATAACATATTGTAACAAAAACGAAATTGAAAAATATGTGAGTAACTTAGTGTTAGATATTTTTTGAATTAGTTTTTTATCATAGTATATGTATGCTATAAATTGTTCAAAAACAAATGTTAGTAAGTAACAAAAATTTATCATTTTACCCCTCCGGCAAAATCAAAAAAAGCTTTTTTAAAGTATGAATACTTCCTTTGAGAAACATAGGTTGTTGTAGTTTCAAGTTCGTTTTTCCTTAAAACTATAGTTGTTTTATTAAAATCAATAACATTTTGAAGGTTAACAAGGATACTATTGTGAGAAAAAACAAAACAGTTTTTTTGATTAATAATCTTATATAAGTCTTTTGGTTTTGTTTTAACATAATAAGTATCTTTGTTTGTGTGAATAATAGAACCATATTTCTGATTTTCTATATACAAGATGTTTTTTGTTTTAATTACATGAACTTCATCGTTGTAATTAACAGTTATTGTTTTGCTTATTAGACGGTATTCTTCAATTGCATCTTTAAAATTAGTGAAAAATCTTTGTTTATCTATTGGCTTTGATAAGTATCTAAAAACTCGTATTTTCATTGCACTATCCAAATAGTTTTGAAAGGATGTTAGAACTATAATTATGGTATCGGGATTGTTTTCTTTTAACTTTTCAGATAATTTTAAACCACTTATTCCGGGCATTTCAATATCTACGATGGCGATATCGTATAGATTATTATTGTTTAATATAAAATCTCCGGAATTTTGAATATCTATTTCAAATTCAATTTTATTTTTTTGAGAAAATGTTAGTAACAGCTTTTTTACAATTTCGATTATTTTATAATCATCATCACAAATAAGTATTTTTATCATAAAAGCCCCTCCAACAGATATTATACCTTGTTGGAAGGGCTTTGTCACTATATTATTTTTGTTGATTTATTACACATTGAATTATTTCGCTAATGAGCATTAATGAATCGTTGTTACAAAGTTTTAAATTATCTATAATGCTTTGTGGTATATCATTAGTTTTGATTGTGCCTAATAAAAACATATCTGGTGTAGTATCTAATTGAATGCAAATATTGGAAAATGTAGTTAAACTGGGAATAGAATGACCGTTTTCGATATTTGATAAATAATTATTTGATAGATCTGCTTTTTCGGCTAATTCATTTTGTTTATACCCTAATGCAAACATCGGTGTACAAGGGGTACAAACAAGATAAAATAGAAATGAGGGGC
>OLOR01001452.1_pt1 | contig 21653 bp, 21 predicted proteins | sample 1672521 | NCBI WGS metagenome assembly OLOR01 (sample SAMEA3136695, study PRJEB25190) | human gut metagenome | biome: human gut; feature: human-associated habitat; material: faeces | place: Austria | collected 2013
AATTTCATTATGATTCTTCTTCGCATCTTTTCGCAGGTCCTCAATATAATTCTGCAGTATTTTCAGTACCGTATCTCCGGAATATAAATAATCATTTAATGTTATCATAGGCATGCCTCTTGCTCTTTTTTTCTTACTCTGTATTTCGTCGGAATTTCCATAAAATTTACAGTTACTTTTTATTTTATCAGACTTCATCAGATTATCAAGGAAAATCCTGTTTCTTACGCACAAAAACAGACGGCCTGTTTCACCGCCTGTTTCCTGCTGCTTTATTCGTATTGTATTATCCGATCGGTTCAAAATCTACTGCACCGTGTTTGCATAACGGACAGATATAATCTTCCGGAAGTTCATCGCCTTCATAAATATATCCGCAGACCTTACATACAAAGCCTTTCTTGCCTTCTGTTTCCGGTTTCGGTTTTACGTTCTTCTGATAGTAGGTATAACTCATGGTCTCCTGATCACTTACCACACGTGCTTCTGTCACGCTGCAGATAAACATTCCGTGAGTTCCCAGATCTACGTACTGCTCTACTTTCAGGGACATGAATGCATTGATATATTTATCCAGGAACACCAGACCATTATCAGAACGGTTTACTTTCTGTCCTGCAAATTTATCTGCACTTCTTCCGCTCTGGAAGCCAAACTGCTCAAATACAGAGAACGGAGCTTCTACAGAGAGACAGTTTACATTCATCACACCAGTCTGTTTAATAACATGGTGAGAATAATTTGTCTTATTAATATTAACTGCTACGCGGAATGGAGAATCAGTCAGCTGTGTAACTGTATTGACGATCAGTCCGTTATCCTTCTTTCCATCATTGGAGGTTACCACATACAGACCATATCCGATGCGGAAAAGAGCTGTCATATCATTCTTGTTTGCCAGTTCATCATTTTTTGCAATATATTCCTGGCAGAGTTCAGAAGCCATTGCCTCCATCTGATCCTTATTGTCCTGATCTACTGCGGACATGATCTTCACGGTTGTATCCAGCCAGTTGATCTTTTTGCATTCAGAGAGCATGTTCTTCATCACCTTCGCTGCCAGAGGTGCCCAGGATCCGTTTTCGATCAGACCTACCGTGCGGTTCTGGAAATTATGCTCCACCAGACGGGTAATGAAGTCATTCATAAATGGGTAGATTCCTGCATTGTAAGTGGTTGTTGCAAGCACCAGTTTGCTGTAACGGAACGCATCGCTGAGTGCCTGAGACATATCATCCCTTGCCAGATCATAAACTACTACTTTCGGGCATCCTTTACTCTTCAATTTCTCTACGAACTGGTTAACTGCTGCTTTGGTATGTCCATATACAGAAGTATAGGCAACAACGATTCCTTCTTCCTCAGGAGTGTAGGAAGACCATGTATCATAGAGTCCGATATAGTGACCCAGATTCTCTGTCAGAACCGGTCCGTGCAATGGACAGACGATCTGGATATCCAGTGTTGCGGCAACTTTCAGAAGTCTCTGTACCTGTGCGCCATATTTGCCTACAATGCCTATGAAATATCTTCTTGCTTCATCGTCCCAGTCTTCCTCTACATCCAGAGCACCGAATTTACCGAATCCATCTGCTGAGAAAAGAACTTTATCTGTGCTGTCATAAGTCACCATAACTTCCGGCCAGTGTACCATTGGTGCAAATACAAAAGTAAGATTGTGTTTTCCCAAACTTAATGTGGAGCCATTTTCTACTTCCAGTTTCTGACCCTCCAGATCCAGTCCGAAGAAGTTTTTGATCATGACAAAAGTTTTCGCATTGGCTACCACTGTAGTTCCCGGATATACTTCAAGAAAATTAGCCACATTGGCAGCATGATCCGGTTCCATATGCTGTACGATCAGATAATCCGGTTTCCGCCCATCCAGGATCCGATCCAGGTTATCCAACCATTCGTGTTTGAAATTCGCATCTACCGTATCCATAACTGCGATCTTCTCATCCAGGATCACATAAGAATTATAAGCCATTCCATTTGGTACTGCGTACTGTCCCTCGAACAGATCTATCTGATGATCATTTACTCCTGCGTACTTGATACTTTCTGTAATCTTCATATTTTTCCCTCTATTCTTTCCTGTAAACTTATGTTTATCTTTGTTTCTTTTCTATGCTTATATTATACCAAAATAGTCCAATTATTTCTGTTGCATATGCAACAATTTTATGTGATTTTTCCAGAAAATGGTGTTATAATCAACTGGTGAGGTGACTGATCATGACAGATAATATTACTCTTTTCTCTCATATTCTTCCCGAAGAACAGGAAAGAATGCGGGTCTGTTTTCAGGCCAGAGAAATCCTTTATAAAAATAACGAGATCATCATGGAGTATTCCGATTCCATGACAAAAATAGGCCTGATCCTTGAGGGTCAGGCCACACTTTATTGCTGCGATATAGACGGAACGGAATATATCATGGATGAATTGCATACCGGCAACGTTTTCGGGGAACCATTCCTTCTCCCCGGAGACTCACTGCATTATTATGTCCGCTCCAGATCCAGAACACGGGTCATGTTTATTGACTACCAGCATGTGATCAAACGCTGTTCAAATGCCTGCAGCCATCACAGCCAGCTAATCAGCAACCTGCTGCAGATGACTGCCCGCAAAGCCAGCCAGCAGACTAACCGCATTTACGTACTTTCCCATGGAACCATACGCCAGAAACTGATGTCTTATTTTTCATCTCTGGTTGATGAAAAGACTCACACCGCTGCCTTGTCTATGTCCTACACAGACCTGGCCCAATACCTGAGTGTAGATCGCAGTGCCATGATGCGCGAATTAAAAAATCTCTGTGAGGAACAGATCATTGCCAGGGAAGGACGGATCATACATATTCTTTCATGAAACTCTCCAGATCTCCGATAGACAATGGTTTCGCAAACAGATACCCCTGATAATATCCCGGATCATACTGTTTGATAAATTCAAATATATTCTATCGTCCTTCTTCATTTGCCCCATCCCCTGTTATGTATATTTCTATTCCACAAACTTTGTTCTCTATTATACCACATATTTCGTGAAACTTAACAGGATCCGCCTATTTTCTTTATCATCTCATACAGGGCTTCTACACTATATGGAAGAATGTTTTCATCCAGGCGGAATTTCGGATGATGGAACGGATAGACTTCCTGTGGGATTCCTGCCAGAAATATGGAAAAAAGTCCTCCCGTTTCTCTGAAATACCGGTAAGCATTGTCCCCGGACAAAAAAAGTTCATCTTCTCCCTCCAGGACAAATTTATCTCCAAACACTTTCTCTCCTACTTCCCTGGCAATTTGTACAAACGCCTCATCATTGGCAAATGCATATACCGGATCTTTCGGATATTCTATAACGATCCGGGTTCCTGTCTGTTTCTCAACCTCCCTGAGTTTCTCTTCCAGAAGATCTTTCAGGCAGAAATAGGTTGTCTCATGTACTGCCCGGATATTTCCGTTAAGTACCACATGATCTGCGATAATATTCGTATATTCGCCGCCATGTATTGTTCCTGTCCCCAGAATATATTTCCCTGCTTCCGGATGTTCCTTTCCGAAATTTTCATTCAGATCATGAATTGCAGTAACTGCCTGCGCAGCTCCATAGATGGCATCCACTCCATTATGTGCTTCACACCAGTGGCTGGATCTGCCATAAACATGGATGCTCATACTGCCGATCATGGAAGATGCCTGTCCCTGATGCACAGCCATTCCCAGCGTCATATCTGCTGCATAATGAAACATCAGAAAGGCATCTGGTCTGGGATCTTTTAATGCCCCTGCCTGGATCATCCGCTTCGCACCCTCACCGATCTCCTCTGCAGGTTCGAAAAGGAACCGCATCCTTACCGGAAAAGTCTCCTGTTCTTCTGCTACGATCTTCGCCAGTATCAGCGCTGCTGCAAGGATCATATCATGTCCGCAGGCATGCATACAGCCCTGATTTACAGATGCGTAGGGCAGACCAGTCTGCTCCTGTATCGGCAGTGCATCCATTTCTGCTCTGAGAATGATCAGCTTCTCTCTTTTTTTCAGACATGGAAGTTCTGCGATCAGTCCTGTAGGTTCTACAGCGGTAACCGTATAACCCAGCTTCTCCAGATATATGCGGATATATGCAGATGTTTCCACTTCCTGAAGTGCAAGCTCCGGATGCTGATGAAAATGGCGTCTCAGATTGATCAATTCTTCTGTGTAATCTTGTATCTTCATATAATCTCCTGTCTGCATTCATTATGGTCTTTTCTATTTCCTATTTAGTTCCCTGCCTTCATTTTCTACAGAGTATATAGCATATCATGCCATTCTTCACCGCCCCATGAAGAATCAGAGATTCCCAGATCTTTATAGCCCATTTTAGTGTACATCTCCACTTTGTTATCCAGGCAGGTAAGAAAGACTTTCTCTCTGCCATTTTCTTTCTCTCTTTTCAGATACTGGTACATCAGTTCTCTTGCAAGTCCCTGCCCTCTGTACTCCGGCAGTACTTCAAGTCCCAGAAGCATAATGTTCTTTCCCTTCGGGTTTTTTAACGTAACATCTGTAAAAAACTCATCACGGAAAACTTCCTCATCTGTTGCGTTTCCACTTAAGAAACCGGCTATTTTTCCAGTTTCTTTATCCACTGCGACCAGAAAGAACTCTGAAACCTGCAGTATTCTTTCTCTCATATGCTTCTCCGAGCACGCCTCATTTGGCGGAAAGCAGATCTGTTCCATTCTGACCGCCTGATCAACTTCCTCTGGTTTGATATTACGGAATTCGTACTTTTCCATAATTGTTTCACTGATAAATTCCTTCATTTCTTTTTCCTCATCCAAAAATTATTCCAATACCCCTTTATCAGTTTACTGAACATGCCGAGAACAGCAGAGCTTTTCACAGGGTGTATTTATTTTATTATACTGTAAAATATTCGATTTCTCAATGAATAATCTGCCGGAACAGATAAAAACAGAGATACCTGTTTTTACAAGTATCTCTGCGCTCTATTCCTCCGGCCATACAAAATGGGCATTTCCTGCTTCCAGACCATCTATCAGGATATTCTGTCCTGTACAGAAACGGTTTGTGACTGTCATAAAATATGCCCAGTCTGCAGCTTCTTCTACTGTCATCCAGCGTTTCAGCGGGGTCTGCTCCATGATCTCGTTCCACAAAGCCTCATCCTCCATAACCGGTTTATTCAGCTCCGTCAGAACACCTCCGAAATCAAGACTGTTGCAGGTTGCTCCATACTTTGCAATGCGGAGCGCAACATTCTTTGTATAAGAAAGGACTCCTCCCTTGCTCGCAACATATTCCGGAAATTCAGACCCGTTATGTCCGCTGGCAGAACCGATCATAAGGACTGCTTTGATTCCCGGATGCATTCCGTATTTCTCGGTAATTGCAATCGTTCCTTTTAAATTCACATCAATATCTTCTTCGTTCTGCACCCCTGCATTGTTGACCACAATGTCAAAGGGAGCTAATTCCGGATATTGTGTCTTATCACGAATATCCATACAGATATGCGTATAGCAGTCATGCTGTATGGATGCTTCCCTGCGGTCAATCCCAATAACTGTGTATCCTTCCTTCAAAAATTTATCTGCAATACCCTTTCCGATCCCGGAACTTGTACCTGTGATCAGTACTCTCATAATCATATCCTCCCAAAGTCCGACGGATAATTTCAGTTTCAACTCTGTCATATCTGTCATTTTATCATCTCAGCCAGAAGTGAAAATAATTCTTCTACATGTATCGGTTTTGCAATATGCCCGTTCATGCCTGCTTTAAATGCATTTCGACGATCCTCTTCAAAAGCATTTGCTGTCATTGCTATGATCGGGATAACAGCTTTTTCCTGGCATTTTTCCTCCTGTTTGTTGAAGATCAGCGATTCAGTGCACTGTAGATCCTGGAAGATAATGTCTGGATTCCATTTACTCCACTGTACTCATCTGTCTGTGCAAAAATACATAAAATATACGTAGTCTTTTTGCCATAAACAATTGCCACATCATTCTGGCAGCTGTCGTTCTCCCCTGTTTTATTCGCGCATTTTACTCCGTACGGAAGTCCTGCCGGGATCTTCCATGTTCTTGTCTGACGCAGAAGCAGATTCAGCATTTCTCTGGAATATCTGGCAGATACGCATTTTCCCCTGTAAATCTGCTCCAGGATCATTCCTGCATCCTTTGCAGAAGCCATGTTTACCTGACCGTCCCATGTGAAGGAAGAACTGGATGGATGAAGGCTGCTGTGACAGCTGGTTTTCGTACATCGCCGATCTTTGTATCCAGAACATGAAAGGTTCTTCGCGTATCCAGGATTCCCTTTTTGTTAAATGCATAATATCCTGTAGAAAATTCGCTTTCTTTGGAAAATTTCACATATACGATTTTTGACGCCAGGAGCTGTTTATCTTTCTCTTTTTTTCCTGTTGTAAGATGCCATGAACCATCTTTTTTCTCCAATGTTATTTTCACACTTCCATTTGCTTTCGCAAAAATTACTTTTTTTGATGCTGCCTGTACCTGTACCGAAACTGCCAGTATGCAGACCGCCGCCAGTATACAGATCAAAATTCCTGTTTTTCTTTGTGATATCTTTTTCATCTTTTGTTATCTTCTTACTTTCCTATAAATATCCCAAAACTTCAGAGTCCGAATCCTTGTCTTTATAAATGTATTCTTCCTGAAAATGCCACATGTGGAAGTTCATAAAAAGTGCTGTCCTTTGGGCATATTGGACGGTATAGCGGGTCTGCAACGATAATTTTTGAATCTTTCAGGGATTCTTCCATTGCTTCTTCTCCAGATACCACTTTGTCTTTTTTGCCAAGCAAAGTTTCACATCCTTTTAACGGGCAAAACACGCGGGCTGCACGCCCATATTTCTTTTCGATACCTGCTGCCAGAGATCCCATCGTGACAGGTTCCCCGATCAGAGTGATCCCTGCATCCTGCAATATACGGTTCTGCAGATATACAACCGTGGGTTCTGCCTGATGTGCAATTGTGGAGTGCTGTTCGCTTGCAGACTGCTGTATAACTTCTGTCTCCAGTGAGTTTGAAATATCTTCTGCCAGCCACTGGTTTGGCGTTCCGATCACATATGGGATTTTATATGTTTCCCAGAGGAACTTTGCCGCCCGCAGTCCTACTGCAGACACCACCAGATTCACATCTGCTTTCCCTGATTTCTGCAGAGTTTCCAGATCATCTCCCATCGCCCATGTAGCTAAAATATTCCATCCATACTTTTTCAGATTTTCTTTTAATGTCTCTACGTTTTCCTGTGGTCCAAAATCCAGTGGTGTCACTCCCAGCAGATTTACACTGCGTGAAAAAACAGCTTCTTTCTCCTGTCTGGCAGGTTTTTTTACAAACCTCCGGGCAATTTGTTCCAGCGCAATTCCCGCTCCGTATATATAATCATGCATACCATTTGTCGGCACAGAAAATGCAGGAATTCCGGTTTCCGCCTCGATCACCCGCGCGATTGCGGGAAAATCCGTGCCATTCATAAATGGGATTGGAGATCCTGCCAGTGCGAGAAACTTTGGATGTAATTCACGAACTGCATGTTTGATGTCATCGATAAATTTACGGTCATTTCCCATGATCGCATCGATTTCTGTAAGTCCTGAGATAAAGATCAGACTGTCCTGATCGTACCAGCGTATCTCATCATGGGTATTGTAAGTAGAGTTGCATCCGGACGGATCATGCATCACGGTCATTCCACCGAGTTCATATAATGCGGAACAGACACCGGACACGTCTGCTGTATAAATCGGTATAATTCGATAAGACTGTCTCATAGGCAGCACTCACACCCCCATCCTTTTTGCACTACAAGTTTTTCCGTATCCTTTTCTTCACGATACGCCTCCATCATCAGCTCTGCTGTTCTTCTGATACCGTCAAATCCATACAGGCCTTCTCCCTGTACCAGATTGACAAAGTGACGGCTTCGACTGAAATAAGCTGCCTTTTGTCCGATTGCAAGCACTTCCTCACTGCCGCCTCTTGGCAGTACTCGCATCTTCACCTGGATCGTTGCGATCAGCTCAAGTTCCGGTGCGTATTTCTGCAGCCAGAGAAAGTCTTCTTTTTCCTCCGGACTGATGCCATCCAGATAAACAGCTTTCACACAAAAGCCATGAGTCAGAAGCAGTTTCGCCAGTCCAAGAGGTCTTGGATGATACAGATAATCCAAAGCAATCGGCATATCTTTGATCAGTTTTTTGGCATTTACCAGCGCCTCTTCACAGGATTCTCGTTCATGCGCCAGTTCGTCTTCTGTCAATTCCGGCAGTCCAAGTGTATCTGTCAACTGCTTTAACTGCCGCTCGATCTCTTCATAGTCAAAACTGCCGGGAAGATACAGATGCTTACGTCCCAGATGTCTTGCCTGTTCTTCCATTCCGTATTTTCCGGCAGGATAACAGTCAATAAACAGACAGCCTTTGCTCATATCCAGAAGGTCCTGCCATGTTTTGCAGATAGGCAGTTCCTGCACTGTATAATCATATCGTGTTAATAAACGCTTAATATCACTGCTCTCATCCAGCGCAAAATCACTGCCAAATACAGATACTGTTTTCCTGTCCGGTTCGCAGAATGGAAGTGGATCATACATTGCTTTGCGCAGCTTCTGATCCGGAGTTAAACCATGCTTCTGCATGATTGGATCCATGTAACAGCGGATAAAACAGATATCCGGGAAACGGTACTCCAGTTCACTGTAAATATAGTCCAGATTACTTCCCACAAAATGATGCAGACAAACCGTAAACAGCAGAACTGCCCTTGGATGGTCCCCACGTTTGTTCAGCACATCTGTCACACCTTCGATAGTAATATCTTCCAGGTTGCTGTTTAGAAGATCCTGTTCTTCCAGAATCACAAAAGAAAAACGGTCTGCCGCATTCATCTCCGCCGCTGTCAGTACAACACCACGCATGCAATTGTCTGCACAGACATAAATCTGAATGGATTCCGGAACCTGCATCCCTGTATGTACAATATTCCAGTTGCCATGTACCGGAGAATTATATTCCAATTCTGAAGCAAAAGGCACTGGAAACGAAGCGTCTTTTATTTTTACCATTGCACCTTTCGGATCAACCGTTTCACCCACACAACGTAACATTACACTTCCTCCTGTATATGTGCATCCACGCATCTACTCATACATTCATCCTTTACAGCACTGTTTCCGTCTCTCAAAGCACCGCCGCATATGCGGTACATCTGCACTGCAAGCGCACGATATTCCTCTGCCATTTCACTTTCAGTATAACACTCCATCAATGTTTTTTGTTGTTCTTCTGCCAGTACTACCTGTTCACTGTGTGATAAGGTACCAATAACAGAAGTGTGGAAATCTTCTGCCAGCTCTGCTACTTTTTTCTCTTCTCTGGGAACCTCTCTACGGTTTAAAATGAGTCCGCCAAGTCCGGCATATCCACGATTCTTAAAATTCTGCACTGCCATGGCGATATTTGCGGCTGCATGAATCGCCATATTTTCTCCGGATGTGATGATAAATATTTTGTCAGCGTAACCGTTTCGCATCGGCATGGAAAATCCACCACAGACTACATCTCCAAGCACGTCATATAAGACCACATCCGGTTTGTATACTTCATATGCTCCCAGCTCTTTCAGCTTTTCCAGCGCCGTAATGATTCCACGACCGGCACAGCCAAGTCCCGGAGTCGGTCCGCCGGCTTCCACACAGATGACATTGTTGTAGCCAATACGGATCATATCCTCCAACTGCAATGCCTGTTTTTTTTCATTATATAAATCCAGCACTGCCGGAACTGCCTCTCCGTGACGGAGTAAAATGGTAGAATCTGCTTTCGGATCGCATCCGATCTGCATCACCTTAAGTCCCATTTCTGCCAGTGCTGCCGCTACATTTGAAACAGTCGTAGATTTTCCGATTCCGCCTTTTCCATATACTGCTATTCTGATCAATCTTTTGTTCCTCCTTCTGCCGGAGTAATGACTTTTGAATATGCTGTTTTTGCAGATACTCCCTTTAAATGTCCGATTTTCCCGGAAAGTGCGCTGATCTTATCCTGCGGTGCATCTATGACAATGCTGATAATGCTGACTCCCTTTGAGCGGTATGGGATTCCCATTCTGCCTACAATATACTGGCGAGCTTCATGAAGTAGGGTGTTTAACTCCTCGATCGCATCTTCCTGTTCTACAATAATTGAAATAACTGCCACTCTGGTGTCCATGCCTGATTCCTCCTGTTTAGCAGATTCTTGGTAAAAGTTCTCCTCCCGGCTGAGGGAGCAGTGCCTGTGTGCCGATCTCTGTCTCCATGATCACTCTTCCCGGTTCCTCTGCGATCACTTCACCAATGATCGCTGCATTTGCAGAATATGGACATTTTCTCAATGTTTCTACAATGCTTTCTGCCTCTTCCTTTGGTGCCATAATGACAAGTCTTCCCTCGCATGCCAGATATAGAGGCTCAAGTCCAAGCATTCCACAGACTCCCTTTACCTCCGGCTGTACCGGAACATCCGCCGCATTTAAACGAATGCCTACATTGCTCTGACCTGCAATCTCATACAGGACAGTTCCAACACCGCCTCTGGTTGCATCACGTATTACATGCAGATTGTGTGTGGTATCCATGACTGCCTTTACCGTGTTCCACAAAGGTGCACAGTCACTGGTCACATCTGCATCAATTCCAAAATCTTCTCTCTCTAACAAAATCGTGCATCCGTGGCGTCCGATATCACCGGTTACAATGATCGCATCCCCAGGTTTCGCCAGTTCTCCGCCGACAGTTACTCCTTCTTCTATTTCACCCATTCCGGTTGTGGTGATAAAAACTCCATCTACCTGACCTTTTCCTGCAACTTTTGTATCTCCTGATACAATATGTACACCTGCTTCTTTTGCTGTTTTCTCCATGGCGGCAGCGATCTCTTCCAGTTTTTCCATCGGAAATCCTTCCTCAATCACAAATGCGCAGGTCAGGTACAGTGGTTTTGCTCCCATACAGGCAAGGTCATTCACAGTTCCGCAAATAGACAATTTACCGATATTTCCTCCTGGAAAGAATGCCGGAGATACGATGAAACCATCGGTAGATACTGCCATTTTGCCTGTTGGTGGAACTAATACTGCTGCATCATCTGCTGTCAGATCCTTGTTTGCAAAATGTGCTTTAAACACCTGGTCGATCAGTTCAGATGTCTGTTTGCCACCGGCACCATGTGCCATTGTTACTGTTTTATTTTCCATAATGAATTCCTTCTTTCTAGTAAAGATAAATTTATATCTTATGAATGCTGATAACTATTCAGCAGTCTATTGTCCCGCGAGGTGTTCTTACATTTTCATGCCAAAATACTGAAACATATAAAATAAAAATCCCATCATTGAAGCCAGTTTTTAATGGATTTTGACTTATAACTGAGAAAGTACCGAATCGTTATGAGTATTGATAATACGCAGAACAGGCTCCCTCGCCGGATACCATGCAGGCCCCGACCGGATGCTGCGGAGTGCAGCCTTTTCCGAACACTTTACAATCAGATGGTTTGCATTTTCCCTGCAATACATCACCACAGCGACAGGCCGGGTTTGGTTTTCCTTCGATTTTCGGCATCTGATACTTGATACGTGCATCGAAATTCTGCCATTCCTGTCTTAATTTCATGCCAGACGCCGGAATCACGCCCAAGCCTCTCCATTCACAGTCACAGGCTTCCATCATCTCATTTACAAGTGCCTGTGCTTCCCTGCTTCCATCCTGTGTCACCACACGCGGATAGCAGTTTACAAAAAACGGCTTTCCTTCCTGAAATTTTACCAGTGCAACTGCCAGTGCTGTCATCAGTTCTTTTGCAGTAAATCCTGCCACAACGCCGCTGACTCCCTCTTCTGTCAGTGCTTCGCACAGACGTGTTCCCGTGATGGCATTGACATGTCCCGGATATAAAAATACATCTGCACTGCCTTTTAACACCTCATAAGCCTGTGGCATGGTTTTATTGGCAGTCAGTATCGAGTAATTCTCCAGTCCATCCGTTTTTGCTGCCTTTACAGAAAGGCATCCAGCCGGTGTCGTTGTTTCAAATCCAACAGACAGAAATGTCACCTGCCTGTCCGGATGTTCTCTGGCATATTCTTCCGCATCTGCCGGAGAATACACGACATGGATTTCTGCTCCCTGTTCACGTGCTCCCGCAAGACTCATCCTGGTCCCCGGTACACGTACCAGATCGCCAAACGTACAGATCGTAACTCCTTTTTCCAGTGCCAGATAAATTGCTTCGTCAATAAAGCTAACCGGAGTCACACATACCGGACATCCAGGGCCGGAAATCAATTCTACCTGCTCTGGCAGCAATTTACGGATTCCCAGTCTGAAGATTTCATGAGTGTGCGTTCCGCATACTTCCATGATCCGTACCTTCGGGCCATCATAATTTTCTATGATCTCCCTGGCGGTTTTCTTTTTCTTTTCACTTTTCTCCTCTGCCATTATAAGAATTCCTCCATGAGCTGTTCTGTTTCACTGTCATCTTCATCAGTGATCTTTGCAATCGCCACACCTGCATGAACCATGACATAATCTCCAGGCTCCAGGTCTTCCAGAAGCTGAGAAGAAACCTCTCTTTTGGCACCGCCTGCGTCGATGAGCGCTGTGCCATTACTGATTTTTACTACTTTTGCAGATAATCCTACACACATTTCTATATCCTCCTGTTCACCCATATATTATTGTTCAAATGCCACATCCCGTATGCGGCCTGTCCGATTGCGATTCCTCCATCATTTGGCGGAATCATGTGATGTCGCAGTACTTCAAATCCTTCCTGTACGAGTCGTTCTTCTGTCAGGCGCAACAGTAATCGATTCTGAAATACACCGCCACTCAGCACGACTTTATTTCTGCCGCTGCTGTTGCGTGCTTCGATGCAGACTGCTGTGATCTGTTCTGCCAGTATCTGATGAAACAGATATGCGAGTCTGCCGCTGTCTGCACCTTGCATTTTTTCTTCTACAATGTACTGTATCAGCATCCTGGTATTCAAAATAAAACGTTCCTCGTTTTTATACACCATCTTGTCTAAGTTTTCATTTCCGGTCGGATTTTCGACTGTTTCCATATCCTGCGGTTCATATGCTTCTGCCGCAAACTCCAGTGCCATTGATGCTTCGCCCTCAAAACTTGACTGACGTCTGATACCAAGTATCGCACTGACTGCGTCAAAAAGCCGTCCCAAACTGGTTGAAATCACTGCATTGATTTTCCGGTCTGCCATGGTAAACTGCACTTTACTTTCCTGTTCAGTGCAAAGACCAAGTTTTTCAATAATCTCCCACGCCTGTTCGCGGTCTTTCGTATATCCATAGATCATAGATACCGCAATACGCCAACCCTCTTTCGCAGAAGCATCACCGCCAATCTGCAAAAAAGGGGTAATACTTCCAAATCTTGTAAAATCCTCATAATCTGCCAGCAGAATCTCTCCACCCCAGATCGTACCGTCCGTTCCATATCCAGTTCCATCAAAAGCAACTCCTATAACCGGTTCCTGGCAGTCATTTTCTGTCATGCAGGATAAGATGTGCGCATAATGATGCTGCACCTGAATCATCGGATAGCCAAATTCCTTCGCAACCACTGTAGAATTGTACTTTGGATGCAAATCACAGACCACCGCCTGCGGCTTTACTTCCAGTAATGTCTGAAAACGGTGAATTGTCTCCTGCAATGCCTTTACTGTTCTCAGATCTTCCAGATCTCCCACATATGGAGACGGATAAAAACGACTGTCCACACCGATACAAAAAGTATTTTTCAACTCTCCACCAACGGCAAGTACCTGTCCTTTCCAGTCTGTTGATGTCATAAACGGCAACGGTGCATAGCCTCTGGAACGCCGGATCATGTATGGCTTATTTTTATAGAAATCCATTACCGTATCATCTGCCCTGATCCTGATTTTTCGATTATGTGAAAGCATCGCATCACATAAATGCGACAATTCATCAACTGCTTCTTTATCCTCACGACAGATTGGAGCTCCAGAGGTGTTCCCACTGGTCATCACCAGAACATCCGGCATTTTAATCCCATCATCATACTGAAAAATCAATAACTGCACTGGTGCATAGGGAAGCATCACTCCAACTTTCGGATTTCCCGGTGCTACAGAATCTGCCAGCCTGCCGCTGTTTTTTCTGTCCAGTAGCAGGATTGGTTTCTGATGTCCGGTAAGTATTGTCTCCTGCTCCGGTGTCACAATGCATTCCCGTTTTACCACCGATTCATCCTTTGCCATCACTGCAAAAGGCTTGGCAGGACGTTTCTTTAATGTTCTCAGACGTTTAACTGCTTCTTCATTTGTCGCATCACAGCACAGATGAAAACCTCCGATTCCTTTGATTGCCACAATCTTGCCTTCACTGATCATCCGACGTGTATATGTAATTGCATCTCGTCCCCGTTCGGATCTTCCGATCAGATACACCTCCGGTCCACATTCATTGCAACACACCGGCTGCGCATCATAACGCCTTGTTTTCTCATCGAAATATTCTTTCGCACAATCCGGGCACATGGGAAATTCTTTCATGCTTGTGCGTTCCCGGTCATACGGCAGTGCATCCAGAATCGTAAGTCTTGGACCACAGCAGGTGCAGTTGATGAACGGATGCAGATACCGTCGGTTTTTCGGATCAAACATTTCTTCTTTGCATTCTTCACAGATTGCAATATCCGGTGAAACAAAGATCTCACCTTTTGTTTTCTCACTTTCAATAATGTCAAATGTTTCAAAATGTACTGTTGTCTCTGCAATAATATCTTCTGTATTTATTTTTAAAATAGCCGCCCGTTTCGGTGGATGTTCTTTCAGTTCATTCAGGAATCCTTCGACCTGTTCTTTTGTGCCCTGCGCATAAATTTCTACATATGGTCCCTTATTACAGACAGTTCCACGAATCCCGTGGGTCGTCGCATGGCGACTTACTGTTGGCCGAAATCCAACTCCCTGAACGATACCGTATACCCGGATGCGCCAGGTTATTTCTTCTTTATTCATACACTTCTCCCATTGGCCTCATTCGATCGTAATCATAATACTCGTGACTGTCCGTTTTACCCGGTTCTTTTGATCCTCTTGGCTTTTTCGGTTCTTTCAATTTTTTTGCTGCTTCCACTGTTACAAGTTTCCCTGACACAGCAAAATGTATGGTATCCACAAATACTCCCTCAAATTTCGGCGTCATTCGTTTCATACACGAATCTGCATAAATCACATCATATGCTCCATTTTCCACCAGCCCGATATAATCTTCCTCATCTCGCAAATTCAGGTCTTCATCCCTGCGAAGTTCCGGTTTCATCATAAACCAGCTCGCCACCGTTACCTGTGCATCCGGTGCTTTCTTTAATATTTCCTCCCGGATAGCACATCCAATTACTTGTTGCTGTACAATAAGCACCTTTTTTCCATGATAATCCATATCACAGACCAACTCATCTACCAGCGGATAACCAGTCTCATAAGGTGTTCCATAGGTGCGTTCCAGATATTTCGCCGCTTCCAAAGCAGCCGGCGCTACTACAATATTTTTTTCCACGCTGGAGACCCTTTTCACATCCTCAAGTCCGTCTCCCATTCCATAACAGACTGCAGTTTTCCCCTCTGCGGCGAAACGTTCCCGGATGCGGTCTGCTGCACGCAGATCACTGATATCCTGCGGTGTCATACCGAGAATCCCTATTCTATTTGCAGTTGCATCTTCCTTTTCGCCTGCAAATACACGAACCAGTTCCAGCCATGCTTTCTCTTCGCCCTTGTCATACAACTCCATGCCATCCGTGTCCACAGTCAGGATCGGCAGATCTACTTTTTTCTCAGTCATGCGTTTCAGTGCATGGTAATCCGTTCCGATTACTGCCGGAACCGGTGTCCCGATGATTGCCGCAAATTTCGCATCCAGTTTTGTCACTGCATCTGCAAGTTTTGCTACCAGGCGGTCATCACGTCCAAGGATCGCATCCATGTCACGAAGCCCCGCACTGAACAGTGCACTTTTGCTCTCAAACCATCGCGGCTCATCAAATCCACAGATATTTCCGGTACAGCCGCCGGCATCACAGATAACGATAATACCACCAAATTCATATAATACAGACACAGCCCCGGACTGATCCGGTGCAAAAGGTGTCAGATATTTTCTCAGTCCTCTCATTGTGTTACACCTCCGCCAGTGCCTCAAACAGTCTGCGCACGCCGGCGTAACCGAATGGCTGCCGTTCTTCATTCCAGAGCACGTTTGGACATTCTTTATGGTAATATCCGGCATCTTTTCCAATGGTCAGATTGACACCGGACTGACTTCCGTCATAATACATCATGGTCGGTTCCAGATTGGAAAATACTTTCGTCTCCGGACTGATCTGCGCTAATTGCTTCACATAGATGAAATTTTCACCGGATAAAGTTCCGTAAATCTCCGGCACCTGAAATCCATATCGCACCAGTGCAAGTGCCAACTCAAACGGATCTCCGTTCATCCATTCTCCAACTGCAAATGCTGCATCCGGATGGACTTCCTTAAATTTTGCCACCGCAGCTTCTGCTGCTTTCCGCGGAATTTCATCATCAAATTCCACACCCAACGCTGCTCCAAAGGCACGATACTGACTGGCAATTTTATCAATCTGATACAGTCTGCGCAGCTCGATATACGGAATTTTCAGCCGATCATGAAAATCCTCTGCCGCAAAACGTGCTTCCGGATGCAATACCAGATTAAAGTTTGCCTCTGACATGGTCTGATATTCCGCATAATCCCTGCATCTGGAAATCTCATGAATCGTTTTTACCCCAGCTCTGTGAAGCAGATCATACAGTTCACAATCATCTACAAGCGGTGAAAAATATCCAAGTAAATTCACTACATTTCCTTTTTTCTTCTTCGGCTCCAGCAAAGAATAAATGGACTGCCGCACATGCACCATCGGCGGCTTTCTTCCTTCTCTGGTCAGTGCATACATATAACATGGCCTTACCGGAATCCCCACATATTCCTCGGCCTTATGACAGACGCGTTCCATATCTGTACCAAGCAGTGCATCCACGCAGGTAATACATATCATCACAACAGACGGCTTTTTCTCAAGTCCTTCGCAGATTTCTGCTACTGCCTTTGGAATTTTTTTCAGATGTCTTCCTGTTACAATGTCTGTCTCATCCATCAGCAGATAATAAAAACGGTCATGATAGGCTCGCATGGAACTGAGAACCGATGTATTGCGGCCGCAGCATCCCGGAGACACGATCAGCATGATTGAATCCGGAACTGCCAGACCTGCACGTTTGACACCAAATCCTTCTGCTCCCGGGGAATTGAATGCCAGCGTTGCCGGGGAACTGTAGATCAGATGTGTATGGGAAATAAGCTGCTGCGGAATCTTATTTTTTCCAAGTTCATTCAGCTCTTTTACCGTACAAAAATAAGCTTCCTGTTTCATGCTTTTTCCTCTTCTTTCCATAGTAATGTGGCCAGGTCAAAGAAACACTTGCTGATCTCTGAATCCGAATTTCCTTCGATCACTGTCTTTCCCTGCTCTTCCCAGTGGATAATTTCATCACTTCGTGGTACTTCTCCCACAATCGGCACTCCGATTTTTTCGGAAAATGCCTGTACTTTCTCAGTCTCATTTTCCACATTTCTGTGGTTTAACACGATACCAAATACACGGGCATAACTGCGATCTTCAAAGTTTCTGACAGCACTGGAAATATTGTTTGCCGCATACAGTGCCATCTTCTCTCCGGATGTAACGATCAGAACCTTATCCGCATATCCTTCACGGATCGGTGCTGCAAAACCACCGCATACAACATCGCCTAATACATCATATAAAACCACATCCGGTTTATAGTGTTCGAATAATTCCATGTCCTCGAGAAGCTGAAAAGTTGCAATAATTCCTCGCCCTGCGCAGCCAAGTCCAGGTGTCGGGCCACCTGTCTCAATGCAGAGGATTCCGCCGTATCCTTCCTTTGAAATCTGCGCCAGCTTTTCCGGCTCCTCGTCCTCTTCCCTCATAAAATTCATCACCGGACGAAGCGGCTCTCCTCCAAGTAAATTGATGGTGGAATCCGCTTTCGGATCACATCCGATCTGAATGACACGCTTCCCCATATTTGCAAAAGCGGCCGCCAGATTCGAAGTCACTGTGGACTTGCCGATGCCGCCTTTTCCGTATATTGCTACCTTTAACATATTGCCCCTCCTGTTGTTTTGCTGCTTAGTCAAGCGGATAAAAACATTTGCTTTGCTACTTGCTCATAATCAAATAACTGCTCCGCAGTTTATTTGGTTAAATATACAAAAAACCATCTTTCTGGCATTTTGTCAGAAAAATGGTTTCGCAAATTCTTATCTAGTAACTATTTCCGCTCGGATTCTCCTTGCCGTCAGAGTTTTCTTATTTATTGTATTAAAATCGTTTCAATTAATTACTGTTGCCTCTTTTTCAACAAATGTTTCGCAGATGTGTGAATCAGATACAGCAATTTTATAGATTAATTTTATCATCTACTATACAAATTAGTCAACACGAACTCTGGTTGTTTCTGGTTTTCCTAAAATGAAATTTTAAATTCCACTATCCATTTATGTAGTGGAATTTACTCTGGCTCGACTTTTACGTTTGTACAGGCGATTATAATGTGTATTATGAATTCGCTTTTTATGCATTCCATGATAATTTGTATGCGATATCCATATCGTCCGTAATATTTTTGTAGCCAAAATGTAGCCAATGTTTTTTATTCACCTCAACGTAATTGCTTTATTTGAACTGACTAATCGGACTTGACTCGGATAGAATGAAATACAGAAAGAGAAGCAGCAGTATACAATCTTAATTTCCCTTGGAAATCTCAGTTACGACCAGGATTTTCTGAAAAAAGCTTCGAAAATAAATGGGCTTCAGGGAATCTGGCCAGTTGTGGAAATTCCAGTAGCTATAAAAATAGAAGACTATACAAAAGCTACCGTATTTTGTGGAATTGATCTGAATGCTTTTACGGAAATTTCCGGCCAGGACAATTTAGGAAACACTCCACGCTTACTCCTGGGGAGCAATTCTCTGGAAAATATGAAAGACTCCAATGGACATACCATTTCAAAGAAACAGCAGAATAAATATCTGAAGATGGGAAAACAGCTTGCCATTACATATGGCTGAAGCTTTTTCCAGGCGCACAAATACCCCAATCGCTGAAAAGCCGGGAGAACACCTGACGGTGCTTTTTAATTCCAAAGGTGTTTCTTTAACCGGATATGGTCTGACTTATCAGGGAGATTTCGAGAATATGCTTCACCGGGTGACCAACGGAAGATTACAGCATGAAATGCTGGTACGGGCTTCCAAATCAGAAAAGCCAGGGCGCAAGGCGATAGATGCCACAGCAGGTATGGGAGAGGATGGATTTCTTCTGGCAGCCCAGGGGTATGAGGTAACTCTGTATGAGCAGAATCCAGTGATCGCTGTTCTTTTGAAGGATGCCCTGCGCCGGGCAAAGAAGCATCCCGTATTGAAAGAGATCGCTGCCCGTATGAAGCTGGCAGAAGGCAACAGTGTGGAATTAATGCCTGCACTCCTGGATCCTGTAGACGTCATCTACCTGGATCCCATGTTCCCCGCAAGACAGAAGTCCAGCCTGATCAACAAAAAACTGCAGCTCATCCAGAAGCTGGAGCCCCCATGCTCCCAAGAGACCGACCTTTTCGACGCCGCTATCAGCGCAGACCCGGATAAGATCATTGTAAAACGACCGCTGAAAAGTGAATTTCTGGCAGGAAGGAAGCCTTCTTATACGTTAAGCGGAAAAGCGATTCGATATGATTGTTATACGTTGTAGAGGAAATAAATTGGCAGAACAGGCGGATGAATAAATGATATATGCGTAGCAGCATTTTTATAATCCTTTTCGATTACTGTCAGAAGTGCTAGTGCAAATCAGAAGCAACTATGTATAATAAGAATAAAAAGGACAGTATTGCTTATAAGGAAGGAGAAAATGCTTATGAGAAATGGTAAAAAATCATTAAAAAAAGCCAGCGTACTGCTTACTACATTCTTACTTGTAGTAATGTGTCTGGCAGTGGATACCACATCTGTAAGTGCCGCGAAGATCAAACTGAACAAAACAAAGCTTACCTTGACCCAGGGCAAGAAATACCGTTTAAAGGTAAAAGGCACAAAAAAGAAAGTGAAATGGTCCTCCACAAAGAAATCAGTGGCAACTGTTAATAAAAAGGGTGTCGTTACAGCAAAGAAAAAAGGAACTGCATATATTAAAGCTAAGGTTGGCAAAAAAACATACAAGTGCAAGGTTACTGTTAAGAGTAAAAAAGCACCGGCAGAGCCTACAGCAACACCTACCGCAGCTCCAGCAAAAACACCAGTACTAAGTGCAACATCTTTAAATATGCGTAAAGGTGAATATTATCAGCTTAGCGTACAAGATCCTAAGCATCTGCCTGTATGGACCAGTTCAAACAAGAATATTGCAGAGGTAGACAGTCAGGGAAAGGTACATGCAATTAATGTTGGAACAACAGAAATCAAAGTAGATGCAGGGATTGTTCTTACATGCACAGTTACAGTCACCATGGAAACAAAGCCTCAGACTGAACCAGTTCTTTCGAAAGGAGTTATAAAAGGGCAGCGGTCAGTCAAGAATGAAGCTGGCGAATCTGTAGTGATCGAGATTCCTCTGAATACTTATACCTATACTTTCAGCACAATTCCAACAAACGTGGAAGAATTGAAGCAGTATAACATCAGCGGTGATGATGGAAGATATAAGGTGCTCGCTCTTTATATCATGTCACTTCGAACCTGGAAACCGGAAAATCAGACAGATTGCGAAGAAATGATCGGATATTTATGCAACAAGCAGTTATCTGTTTATGAGAAGCAGAGATTAGCAGAGCAAATGAAGAAGAGTAAACAGTATCTCTATCTTGGAAATGCATTCTTAAATGGTGCAACTCCGGCGAATGACTACACACCTTCACAGCCTTATTCAATTACATTAACTCAGGATTCTGTAGTAGATGAAGATCAGATATACATTCCAGCAAATCCTTCCATACCATCTCCTGATCAGTATAGAGCCTTTATCTATTGCAAGGCTTCTGACAGTGGTAAATGGATCGATGTTTATAAATCATCTAAGGACGGAAACTGGTATATGTATAAATGGATGGATCTGATCACTTCAATAAAAGCCCCGGCTTCAAGTAATCCATTCTAAATATGTCTTCGGGTGATTCATTCTAATTACAAGAGGGCAGACATCAAAGACCTCGGTTTTGGGTGTCTGCCCTTAATGTATTTTATAAAAATTATATCTGTAACCGCTGGGGGTGACAGTATACTAAGAGAAATCTTTTTGGACACTTTGAGAGCAGCTTCCCAAACTACTGCCACGGACTCCCCAAAAACAACTTGTGACGATCATCAGCAGTTGCTTATAGAACTGAAACATAATGAAATGAATTACTCGGTAACTGAGTTACCAGAGCATCTGAATTAAGGCGGGATACCGCC
>OLOR01001456.1_pt1 | contig 21600 bp, 19 predicted proteins | sample 1672521 | NCBI WGS metagenome assembly OLOR01 (sample SAMEA3136695, study PRJEB25190) | human gut metagenome | biome: human gut; feature: human-associated habitat; material: faeces | place: Austria | collected 2013
GTTACTTTGAAAGACCTGCTCCAAGTGTCCGGCTCGTGAAATCCATTCACCTTCGAGCTTCCATAAAATGACGCGTGAACTGTAACAATAAAGGAGAAAAAACAAATGAGAACATTATATTTAGATTGTGGAATGGGTGCAGCAGGTGATATGCTGACAGCAGCACTTTCAGAGCTTCTGCCTGATCAGGATGCATTTTTTGAAAAAATGAATGCACTTGGAATCCCGGGAGTTCATTTTGAAAAAGAAAAAACGCAAAAATGCGGTATTACAGGAACACACAGTAAGGTAACAGTAAATGGTGAGGAAGAGGAAAGCCTTGATGTGCATCATTATGATCACGATCATCATCATGACCATGAAGACCATCACCACGACCATGACCACGATCATGCGCATGGTGCACATCATCACCACAGCAGCCTGCATGATATTGAGCATATCGTAAGAGATCATCTGCCGGTATCAGATCACGTAAAGGATGATATAATGGCAGTTTATCAGCTGATTGCTCAGGCTGAAAGTGCAGCACATGGTGTACCAGTTGATCAAATTCATTTTCACGAAGTAGGAACTATGGATGCCGTTGCTGATATTACAGCAGTCTGTATGCTTATGGAGGAGCTTTCTGTTGATCAGGTGATTGTATCACCAGTTCATGTTGGAAGCGGAAAAGTACGCTGTGCACATGGTATTTTGCCAGTACCAGCACCGGCAACTGCTTATATTTTAAAGGATGTGCCGATTTATGGAGGAAGGATTCAGGGAGAGCTTTGTACACCGACAGGCGCAGCACTTTTAAAACATTTTGCTACAAAATTTGGTGATATGCCAGTTATGAAGACGAAGGCTATCGGTTATGGAATGGGCAAGAAGGATTTTGAAATGGCAAATTGTGTCCGTGCGATGTTAGGAGAGACAGCAGATGATGTAAGCCGTGTTTCTGAGCTTTGCTGCAACATAGATGATATGACTGCAGAGGAAATTGGCTTTGCAACAGAGACAATTTTAGCATCAGGTGCTCTGGAAGTGTTTACTGTCTCCACAGGAATGAAAAAATCCAGACCAGGCATTTTACTTGAGGTGATGTGCCGTGAGGAAGATCGAGACCGCATGATTGAACTTATATTTTTGCATACAACTACGCTTGGTGTTAGAGAGCAGTTTTCAAGACGCTATACTATGACACGCTCTATAAAGACAATAAAGACTCCATATGGTGATGTGAGAAAGAAAGTTTCGACAGGCTATGGTACTTCACATGAAAAGTATGAGTATGAAGATTTGGCATCAATTGCAAGAAAGCAGGGAATATCCATTCGCGAAGCAAGGCAGACTGCAAGTGACTTTGATAAATAAAAAAGCTGATTAGAATTTTTATTTACAAAAAAGGAGAATGATATGAGAAAAAAACATGTAAGAAATTTAACGGCAGGCTGTGCTGCGTTTATGGCGGCAGCATTTGTAGTTTCAGCAGGCTTTTCAAAAACAGCATTTGCAGACGAAGCAGACAAAACTACACTTGTATATGGAAGCACTGACTATACACGCATTAACCCGGCAATGGATGAGCACTGCGAAATAAATGTGCTGTTATTTGATGGTCTTACTGATCATGATGGTGATAATCAAATTATTCCGCGTCTGGCAAAGAGTTGGGAGTATGATGAGGAGAATTTAACATACACGTTTCATCTTGAGGAAGGCGTAAAGTGGCATGATGGTGAGCCTTTTACAGCAGAGGATGTAAAATTTACATTCGAAGCAATTATGGATCCGGCAAATGAATCTGAGAATGCACCTGATTATGAGGATATAGAGAGCATTGAGGTGATTGACGAACATACGGTAGCTTTTCATCTTTCTAACGTTAATACCGCTTTTTTGGAATATATGACAAAACCTGTTATGCCAAAGCATCTGTTAGAGGGTGAAGATTGGCAGACATCTGACTTTTTCCGTGCACCAGTTGGAACAGGACCATATAAGTTTGTAAGCTGGGATGCAGGACAGACTATTACAATGGAAAAGAATGAGGAGTATTTTGCCGGTGCAGCTAATATTGATACAATTGTATTTAAGATTGTGACAGATGATAATGCAAAGGCAATGCAGCTATTAAGCGGCGAGCTTGATTTGGCGCAGATTACACCAAAGGAAGAATCACTTTTTGCTGATAATGACGAATTTAAAGTGTACGATATGACAACTTCTGACTACAGAGGCATTCTCTACAACTTTAATAACGAGTATTGGCAGGAAAATGCCGATCTGATCCCGGCAATCAATTATGCGATTGACCGTAAGGCAATCCTTGATGCAGTGTTGTTAGATAAGGGTGAAGTGGCATATGGTCCTCTGCAGCGAAATAAATATAACAATGAAAATGTGGAGCACTACGATTATAACTTAGAAAAGTCGGCAGAGATTTTTGAGGCAGCAGGATGCACACAAGATGCAGATGGCTACTGGTGCAGAAACGGAGAGAGAATTAGCTTTACAATTAACGCGACACCAGGTGATCAGGTGCGCATTGATATGGCGCAGATTGCAGCACAGCAGCTTCGCGAGGCAGGACTTGATGTAAAAGCAGATGTACCGGCAGGCGGAATCGACTGGGCAGGACAGGAGTGCTGCATCATTGGATGGGGATCTCCGTTTGATGCAGATGATCATACATACAAGGTATTTGGTACAGATAAGGGAGCAAATTATTCTGGATATTCAAATGCACTTGTAGATGAATACTTAACACAGGCACGTCAGACAGAGGATGAAAACGAGCGTAAGGAGGCTTATGCAAAGTTTCAGGAAGCATTAGCAGAGACACCGGCTTACACATTCTTCTGCTATATTGATGCGCTTTATGCAGCAGAGAATACGATTCAGGGAATAGATGAAGATACTGTATTAGGTCATCACGGTGTAGGCATTTTCTGGAATATCTGTGACTGGACAATTGAAAATCAGTAACAAAACGAAAGGAAATGAGCGATGAAGAACAAATGGCTTAGTGTGCTTTTCAAAAAGATCGCTGCATTTTTTATCAGCATATGGGTGCTGTCTGCCATTGTGTTTTTCTTATCACGAATTACGCCGATTGATCCGCTGCAGTCGTACTATGGTGAGCGCGTAGAGAAAATGAGTGAAGAACAAAAGGACAGTGCCAGAGAACGTCTTGGATTAAATGATCCGATTCCGGTACAATATGTGCGCTGGCTTAAGCTGGCGCTGTCTGGTGATTTTGGAATTTCCTACAAATATAAGCAGGACGTTACTATTGTGATTAAAGAACGTATCCAAAATACACTCGTTTTAGGCGTATTAAGCTATGTGATTTTATTTATTGGAGCATTGCTGTTAGGATTTTTATGTGCTTGGAATGAAAATAAACTTGCAGACAGACTTATTGTGCGTCTTGGAACGATTACAAGCTGTATTCCGGAATTTTGGATGGCACTAATGCTGATTTTTGTGTTTAGCGTATTGCTAGGTTGGCTCCCGGCAAGCGGTGCATATTCAATTGGAGGGGGAAGCTTACTTGACAGGCTGCGTCATCTTGTGCTGCCATTAATTGCCTCAGTGGCTGGTCATTTGTGGTATTTTGCCTATATGGTGCGAAATATGCTATGCGAAGAAACACGTTCAGAATATATCGTGCTTGCACGGGCAAAGGGAACAAAAGACAGCACAATCTTATTTCGTCACTGCCTAAAAAATGTGCTGCCAGCTTATATTAGTCTTATGGCAGTTTCAGTGGCGCACATTCTTGGCGGTACTTATTTGGTAGAAGCAGTATTTGGCTATCCGGGAATTGGTATGCTTACGTATGAGAGTGCCAAAACGTCTGATTATAACATGCTTATGGTACTATGCCTTTTAACGGGAGTAGTTATGATAGCAGCAAACACGATTGCAGAGCTAGTGAACGCAAGATTAAATCCATATATGGCGCAGGAGGGAAAATGAGCTTTGAAAAACATATAACGAAGAGAAAAAAAGTACCGTTTCTTTCCTTTGTGCTGCTTGGTATTTTGATTATGGGATGTGTGTTTGCACCATTTTTTTGCAAAGATGCGTCCTATATGGATCTTATGAACTGCAGCCGCGCACCAGGGCGTGAATTTTTCTTTGGAACAGATACTATGGGACGCGATCTGTTTTCATGTATCTGGCATGGCGGACGTGTTTCTCTTACCATTGGCTTTTTATCAGCTGCAATATCAGCAGTTATTGCAGTTTTGTATGGCACAGCAAGTGCACTGTCACCTGCGTGGCTGGATAGGCTTTTGATGCGTCTTGTAGACGTGCTTCTTTCTGTTCCATCGCTTTTGCTTGTCTTATTTGTGCAGGCAGTATTTGGAAAAAATATTATAGGAATGAGTGCAGCGATAGGACTTTGCGGATGGTTTTCAATGGCAAAAATCGTGCGCACACAGGCAAAAACAGTAAAAGAAAGCGGCTTTGTCACGGCATCACAGTGCATGGGCGGCGGCTTTTTTCATGTGCTTTACTGGCATCTTGCACCAAATTTTCTTCCATCCATTTTATTTATGATTATTATGAGTGTACGAACAGCAATAGCTGAAGAATCAACACTTAGCTTTCTGGGGCTTGGCCTTCCAATAGAGACAATCTCGTGGGGCAGTATGCTCGCACTTGCCCAGAATGCCTTTGTTATGCGCGCGTGGTGGATGATTTGGATTCCAGGCCTTTTTTTAATACTTCTTTTTTTATGCCTCACCGAGATAGGAAGCTGGTGCCAAGAGCGCATGAACCATAAAAAAAGGCAGATGTAAAACACTCTTAGAACAGACAATGATAGCAAATAAATGATATCATAAATATGCAAAATGCAATAGAAAATATTGAGGGATAAATAAAATAATGAAATTGATAATGACCTATTACAAAAAAATGATTATCACATATAAAAAGCTTTTTGTGATGTCATTTGTGATCATGGCGGCAGTGACCGTGAGCAACCTTTTGATTCCGTGTGGAATGCGCTTTTTGGTAGACCGTATCTCACAGGCAAACAATCTGGGGCAGAAAGAACTTCTTTTTTTGCTTGCCGCATTCGCAGCATTTTTATCATGTATGGGGTTTAATACCTGGATGGAAATTAGATGGTATTTGCTGCTAGATAAGTTAGGCGGTCTTTGTATGAGAGACTTGACACTCAAGATGGAGGCAGCACTTGCGGCCGCTTCCTTATCCGATGCTGATAAGATTGGTGCAGAGGTGCTAAAGCATACAATGTATGCTGATGTGCTTGATGTATTTCGCGTGACAGGTCATCATATACCGTCGTTTATCAGTGCGGTATTGACAACTATTGTATGTATGGTATTGGCCTTTGCATTTAGCATAAAATTTGCAGTTTTTTTGGTGTTTTCAGTTGGTCTTGGTTGGTATGTGTCATTTTTGGGGCGAAAACGAATTTCACAAAAGGCAGGTAAGACAAATCAGAAAATGAAACAGTGCCATGCCGTCTGCAATCAGTATATTGACTCAATGACACTTGTCCAGACAAATGATGTGCTCGATTACTTTCAGCAGGAAACAACGAGAAAATTAAGTGATTTTATTAAGACTGCAAAAAAAGAAGATCGCCTTATGCTTTTTTGGTCCAAGTTGTCCGAACATTATAATACAATATCTACTATGTTGCTGTCTGTTTTATTGTTAATTCCTTCATGGGGGGGATCAATTGGAAATTTGATCTTTTTTACGATGTTGTCAACTGTAATTAATTCGCAGGGTCAGAATGTACAGGAATTGCTGCGGCAAATTATGCGTGCACAAGTAAGCTTTGAGAATGTAGATAAGGTGTGCAAATTAGAGCCACGCCAGAAAACAGAGTCATTAAAAGATGTTGAATCAATCGAGTTCAACTCAGTTTATTTTTCTTATGCAAGCGGCGCACCTGCCTTAACACAAGTTTCTTGCTGTCTGCAAAAAGGAGAGATGGTTCGCCTGATGGGTGAAAATGGCTGCGGAAAGTCTACATTTATCAAGCTTTTGCTCGGACTTTATCGACCAGACAGTGGAACAATAAGAATCAATTCACAATCAGTTGATGTTTATAGCAAACAGGATATGAGCCGCCAGTTTTTGTATGTTGGTCAGGAGGAGATTTTTTTAAACGAGACAGTAGAAGATTATTTACACATTATCACACAAAACGATGGAGAAGCTGTGACATATATGTTAAAAGAATATGATATAGCGGCGGATCGTGCCATCGAAAATGAGGGAAAATCATTGTCGGTGGGACAGCGAAAGAAGCTGTTAATCATGAAAATGCTTCTTAGAATCGAAGAAGCATCTGTTTTGATTGTAGATGAAATTGAGGCTGGTCTTGATCAGGAAACAAGAGAAAAATATGAGCAGCTGTTAAATCTTATTGCAAAAAAGAAGAATAAATTTATAATTGTCGTTGAGCATGACCCACAAGGAACGATTGAATTTACAAAAATAATGCATTTTGAACACGGCCATATTGTGAATATTGACAATTTCTAAACTACAGTTCACAGATTAGATATTTTTTACTTGCATTTTAAACTTTCGTGTGCTATAGTGTTGAATCATAAGAAACGCATTGAAGGAGACTCTATCCCAACGATCTTGACAGGAAGAGGGCGTCACCGACTGAGAGCGCCGTCATGAGGGACTGGGTGTGGGAACGCTCCGGAGCGGGCATTCTGAGCTTTTATTATGAGTAAAAGGGTAGGTTTGCACGTTGGTTTACGTTATAACCATAGAGTGATCCAGATATGGATTGAATGCGGGTGGTACCGCGGAACGAAGATGTTTCGCCCCGGAGACTGTAATAAGTTACAGTTTCCGGGGTTTTTTGTATAATGCAGCAACTTCGTAAGCATTATAATAAATAAAGGTACCAGCATCAACCATGGAGACTCGTATTTTGGCTGAAAAGAAAGGACAACATGGAATTTATCAGTGGAATCAGCAAAAAAGAGTATGCAAGCATCAAGGAACTGGCACAGGGAAGCTGTGATGGAAAGACCGTCCGCATGGAGGGCATGGTTCATGCCGTAAGAGATATGGGCGATGTGCGCTTTGTCATTTTGAGAAAGGCAGAGGGACTCGTTCAGTGTGTCTACGAGGAAAAAACAGCAGGCTTTGCACTTGGCGAACTCAAGGATGAGAGCGCAGTGCGCGTAGCAGGTGTTGTCTATGAGGAGGCAAGGGCGCCATTTGGAAGGGAACTTCGACTGACTGAAGTGACCGTTTTATCTGAGCCTTCTGCTGCAATGCCGTTGCCTGTCAGCAAATGGAAACTGAATACTTCACTGGAAGCAAAATTAAACTACCGTCCACTGTCCCTTAGAAACCTTCAAGAGCGAGCAAAGTTTCGTATTCAGGAGGGCATCGCAAGAGGGTTCCGCGAGTTTTTAACAACTCAGGGCTTTACGGAAATCCGTACCCCAAAGATCGGAGCCAAGGGAGCAGAGGGCGGTTCTAATGTATTTAAGCTTGATTATTTTCACCGTCCGGCGGTACTCGCACAGAGCCCGCAGTTTTACAAGCAGATGATGGTCGGCGTGTTTGACCGTGTGTTTGAGACTGGACCTGTATTTCGTGCAGAGAAGCATAACACAAAACGCCACTTAAATGAATATACGAGTCTCGATTTTGAGATGGGCTTTATCGACAGCTTTCAGGATATCATGGCAATGGAAACCGGCTTTTTACAGTACACAATGGAGCTGTTAAAGAAGGATTATAAAACAGAGCTTGATATGCTTGACATTACACTTCCAAAGGTTGATGAGATTCCACAGGTACGCTTCGATGAGGCAAAGCGTCTTGTGGCAGAGAAATATAACAGACAGATCAGAAACCCATATGATCTTGAACCAGAGGAGGAAGCACTGATTGGCCGCTACTTCGAGGAAGAATATGGCGCAGACTTCGTATTTGTTACTCACTATCCGAGCAAGAAGCGTCCATTCTATGCAATGGATGATCCAGATGACAAGACATTCACTCAAAGCTTCGATCTATTGTTTAAGGGACTTGAGGTTACAACAGGAGGACAGCGTATTCACGAGTATCAGATGCTTCTTGACAAGATCGAGGCAAAGGGTATGACAACTGAAGGCATGGATCAGTACCTTGATATCTTCAAGCATGGAATGCCGCCGCACGGAGGACTCGGCATTGGCCTAGAGCGTCTGACGATGAAGCTGATCGGTGAGGACAACGTGCGTGAGACCTGCCTCTTCCCAAGAGATCTTTCCAGACTGGAGCCGTAACATTTAATGAGCGGTGAGACGAAGAAGTCAAACCGCTTTCGTAAAAATATAAAGAAAAATTGGAAGGAAATCACGATGGCAAATATAATTGATGATGAGACAATAGAGTATGTTGGAATATTAGCAAAGCTCGCGCTTTCCGAAGAGGAAAAGGAGCAGGCAAAAAAAGATATGTCTGATATGCTTGACTATATAGATATGCTTGGTGAGCTGGACACATCCAATGTAGAGCCAATGAGTCATGCATTCCCTGTTTTCAATGTGTTCCGTGAGGATGTAGTTACAAATGGAGATGGAAGCGAGGAGACACTTGCAAATGCACCGGAACAGAAAAACGGGGCATTCAAGGTTCCAAAGACTGTGTAATGGTGTTCTGAATAATTACAAAACATTTGGCTTGATTAGATAACAGGTAATGGAGAGACAGGAGACAGTTTAATGGAGATTCAAAAATTGACAGCAGTTTCGCTGGGAAAAAAGATAAAAGAAAAAGAGATCTCCGTGCGGGAGGCGCTTGATGCAGTTTTCGCACAGATTGATCAGACAGAAGATAGGTATCATGCGTATGTGACACTCGATAAAGAGGGCGCTTACAAGCAGGCTGATGCTGTTCAGGAAAAAATAGACAAGGGTGAGCTGACAGGAGCACTTGCCGGCGTACCGGTAGCCATCAAGGATAACATGTGCACGAAAGGAGTGTTGACTACCTGCAGTTCAAAAATTTTGGAAAATTATATTCCAACCTACACGGCATCTGCAGTTCAAAACTTAACTGATGCAGGCTGTGTAATCATTGGAAAAACAAACATGGATGAGTTTGCGATGGGAAGTACAACAGAGACTTCATACTATGGTGTTACAAGAAATCCTCATAATCCAGACCATGTTCCAGGCGGTTCTTCAGGAGGAAGTGCAGCTGCAGTTGCTTTAAATGAATGTTTTTTTGCACTTGGTTCTGATACAGGCGGTTCCATTCGTCAGCCATCTGCATTTTGCGGCATCACCGGTATGAAGCCAACATATGGAACGGTTTCCCGTTATGGACTTATTGCCTATGGTTCTTCACTTGATCAGATTGGTCCGATGACAAAAAATGTTACTGACTGCGCAGCTGTTCTTGAGACAATTGCTTCCTATGATAAAAAAGACAGCACGTCAATGAAACGCGAAGAGTATGATTTTACGTCTGCACTTGTAAGAGATGTAAAAGGTCTTCGCATCGGACTTCCAAAGGACTATTTTGGAGATGGTCTTGACAGCGAAGTAAAGGCAGCAATTTTTAAGGCAGCAGAAACCTTTAAGCGTATGGGAGCTATTGTAGAGGAGTTCGATTTAGGTCTTGTTCAATATGCAATTCCGGCATACTATATCATAGCATCGGCAGAGGCTAGCTCAAACCTTGAGCGTTTTGATGGTGTAAAGTACGGCTACCGCACAAAAGAATATGGTGATCTTCACAGCATGTACAAAAAGACACGTTCTGAAGGCTTCGGTTCAGAGGTAAAGCGCCGTATCATGTTAGGCTCCTTTGTTTTAAGCTCAGGATATTATGATGCTTATTATTTAAAGGCATTAAAGACAAAAGCACTTATCAAGCAGGAGTTTGATAAGGCATTTGAAAAATATGATATTATTCTGGCACCAGCAGCACCAACGACTGCACCGCTTTTAGGCAGCAGCTTACAGGATCCTATCAAGATGTATTTAAGTGATATTTATACAATATCTGCAAATCTTGCTGGAATCCCAGGTTTGTCAATTCCGTGCGGAAAAGACAATAAGGGTCTTCCAATTGGAATGCAGCTTCTTGGCGGCTGTTTCCAGGAAAAAACATTGCTTCGCGCAGGTTTTGCGTATGAAAAGGCAAGAGAGGAGGAAGCGTGATGGCACAGTATGAAACCGTGATCGGTCTTGAGGTTCATGTGGAGCTGGCAACAAAAACAAAAATTTTCTGCGGCTGCTCCACCGCATTTGGAGGTGCTCCAAACAGCCATACATGTCCTGTCTGCACTGGACTTCCAGGTTCTCTTCCTGTATTAAACAAGCAGGTTGTTGAGTATGCAATGGCAGTTGGTCTGGCAACTAATTGTCAGATCAATCAGTATTGCAAGTTTGATCGTAAAAACTATTTTTATCCAGATAATCCGCAGAACTATCAGATCTCTCAGCTGTATTATCCGATATGTCATGATGGCGGTATCAAGATAGATGTAAACGGTCAGAAAAAGATTGTACGTATCCATGAGATTCATATGGAGGAAGATGCAGGAAAGCTTGTTCATGATGAGTGGGAGGATGTCTCATTAGTAGACTATAACCGTTCAGGTGTGCCGCTTATAGAGATTGTTTCTGAGCCAGATATGAGAAGTGCTGATGAAGTTATTGCATATCTTGAAAAGCTTCGCCTGATTATTCAATATCTTGGTGCTTCAGACTGTAAGCTTCAGGAAGGTTCTATGCGTGCTGATGTCAACTTGTCTGTTCGCCCTGTTGGTGCAGAGAAATTTGGAACACGTACCGAAATGAAGAATTTAAATTCATTTAAGGCTATTGCGCGTGCCATTGAATCGGAGAGAGCGCGTCAGATTGAGCTTATTGAAGAAGGCAAGAGTGTTGTTCAGGAGACGAGACGCTGGGATGACAATAAGGAATATTCATATCCTATGCGTTCAAAAGAGGATGCGCAGGATTATCGCTATTTTCCAGAACCAGATCTGCCGCCGCTTCAGATTCCAGATGAGTGGATCAAACAGTTAAAATCATCTCAGCCAGAGCTTCGTGATGAAAAGATGGCACGCTATAAGGAAGAATACGAGATACCGGATTATGATGCTGATATTATCACAGGTTCTAAGCGTATGGCTGATATTTTCGAGCAGACTGTTGCTCTTGGTGCAGCGCCAAAGAAGGTATCAAACTGGCTGATGACAGAAACGATGCGTCTTTTAAAAGAGCAGATGATGGATCCGGATGAGCTTGATTTTTCACCGAAGCATTTAGCTATGCTGATTGCACTTGTTGAGAAAAAAACAATCAACCAGACAATTGCAAAGGAAGTTTTTGAAAAGATTTTTGCAGACGACATTGAACCAGAGAGTTATGTAAAAGAGCATGGTCTTGGTATGGTCAGTGACACAGATGCACTGCAGAAAACAGTAGAGGAAGTCATTGCCGCAAATCCACAGTCAGTAGCAGACTATAAAGCAGGAAAGCAAAAGGCTATCGGCTTCTTAGTTGGACAGACTATGAAGGCCATGAAAGGCAAGGCAAATCCAACAGCTGTAAACGAGATTTTAGTAAAATTATTAAACGAGTAGTAAGATCTGCTCATCTGTTGAAAAAAACGGATGAGCAGATCTTTTTATACAAAAATTTCTTGGAAAATTTACAAAAAAATGCTTGATTATTTCAGATAAATGTGATAAAATTACTTTGTTTGATAATTAACAAACGAAGTCTTGCAAAAAGCAGGATAAAATATATCATTTAATAAAAACTGGCTGCGGTTAGACAGACCAGAATAGAAAGGAAGAATTATCATGGCAAGATTTACATTACCAAGAGATCTGTATCATGGCAAGGGAGCACTTGAAGCATTAAAGACGCTGAAAGGAAAGAAGGCAATCGTCGTTGTTGGCGGTGGTTCTATGAAGCGTTTCGGCTTTCTGGATAAGGTTGTTTCCTATCTTAAGGAGGCAGGTATGGAGGTTCAGCTGTTTGAGGGTGTAGAGCCAGACCCATCAGTGGATACTGTCATGAAGGGTGCAGCAGCAATGACCGAGTTTGGACCAGACTGGATCGTATCAATCGGAGGAGGATCTCCAATCGATGCAGCGAAGGCTATGTGGGCATTCTATGAGTATCCAAATGTTACATTTGAGGATCTGTGCATTCCGTTTAACTTCCCGACACTTCGTACAAAGGCTAAGTTCTGTGCAATCCCATCTACATCAGGTACTGCTACCGAGGTAACAGCATTCTCCGTTATAACCGATTACAAGAAGGGTATCAAGTACCCGTTAGCAGACTTCAACATCACTCCAGATGTAGCTATCGTAGATCCAGAGTTAGCAGAGACCATGCCAAAGAAGCTGACTGCACATACAGGTATGGATGCTATGACACATGCAATCGAGGCATATGTTTCTACTCTTCACTGCGAGTACACTGATCCGTTAGCACTTCATGCAATCGAGCTGATCAGCGAGTATTTGATTCCATCATACAATGGCGACATGGATGCACGTGCAAAGATGCATGATGCACAGTGTCTGGCTGGTATGGCATTCTCTAACGCACTGCTTGGAATCGTTCACTCCATGGCACATAAGACTGGTGCAGCTTACAGCGGCGGACATATCGTTCATGGATGTGCAAACGCAATGTACCTGCCAAAGGTTATCCGCTTCAACGCAGCAGAGCCAGAAGCACAGGTAAGATATGCAAATATCGCAAGATTCCTTCACTTAGAGGGAAGCACCGATGCAGAGCTTGTAGATGCACTGATCGCTCATATCCAGAACATGAATAAGCAGCTTGATATCCCGACCTGCATCAAGGATTATGAGGGCGGAATCATCGACGAGAAAGAATTTATGGAGAAGCTGCCAACAGTTGCAGAGCTTGCAGTAGGTGATGCTTGTACAGGATCCAATCCAAGAAGCATTAACCCAGAGCAGATGGCAAAACTGTTAAAGTGCTGCTACTACGATGAAGAAGTAGATTTCTAATTACTTAATAAAAAATTTAGGGCGCGTACCGCAGGGTGCGCGCCCTTTTGCTTGCAAATCGGAGTGGGAAAGGTTATAATTATTTTATAAAATTAGCACAGTTTTGTGCGGAAATGAGGAAAAAATGATATTACTGACATCGGACGGCATAACATCCACACAGTTGGAGGAAGAAATAAAAAAAGCACTTGTGCCAATCTCAAGAAGAGCAGCGCTTGTGACAACCGCCTCGTGCCGGTACAAAGAAAAAGATCATAATGTTCCAGTATTAAGTGCGCTCATGAGGCGCTTTGGACTTGAGCCGGAGTGCGTGGACGTGGAATTTCAGGATGCGACTTTTTTATTGGCATATGATGTTGTTATTTTGATGGGTGGAAATCCATTTTATCTGCGCAAGCATTTAAAAAAGTGGAAAAATAGTCTGGAAGTTTTGACTGAGCTTGCTAACCGCCATGTGCTTATAGGAATAAGTGCCGGCAGCATGGTTCTTGGCGATACGATGGAGTTTGCCTGTCAGATTGAACCCGGTGGTATCGAGGAAGTTGGAGAAAATGTAGACTGCAGCGGTTTTGGCATTGTGCCGTTAAATATTATGCCGCATTACCTGGCATATCTTACAGCTTATGAACAGACAAAGGAGATACTGGAAAGCTACGAGGAAGAGACAGGACGAAAGATATGTACCATAAATGACGGCGATGGCATAATCATTTCACAAGCAGGAAAAAAGGGACGCTATATCAAAGATGAGCGATATACACCGATTGTTGCGCCTGGCATGTCAGAGTATCAGGCATATTTTTTTGATCTGTATGGCACTCTGATTGACATTCATACAGAAGAGGGTGATCATGAGCTTTGGGAGTTTATGGCAAAATATTATGCCTACAAAGGAGCAAGGTACGGTTCATGGGAGCTTCGCTGGAGATATGGTGCATTGATTCATGATGAGGAAGAATGGCTTTTGCATGAAAATCCCAAGCAAATTCCTGAGCCGCAGGTAGAACGTGTCTTTATGCGTTTATATGAAGAAAAGGGTGTGCGAGTTTCCATACAGGAGGCTGTGGATGCCGCACAGGTATTTCGAAGCTATTCGCTGCGCTATGTTCGCTTGTATTATGGTGCAAAAGAGCTTCTTGCCCACCTGAAAAAGAAAGGCAAAAAGCTCTATGTGCTTAGCAATGCGCAGCAGGTATTTACTGCTAGCGAGTTGCGCTATCTTGGTATTTACGACTACTTTGATAAGGTATGTCTGTCATCAGATTATCATTGTAAAAAACCAGATGTTGCTTATTTTAAGGCATTATTAACGTCAGAAAGCTTAGATCCGGCAAAGGTAATGATGATCGGAAACAGCGAATATGATGACATACGTACTGCAAAATCACTTGGTATGGGTGCATGCTATATTTATTCCAATTTGTCACCAGAAGGAGAGACGGCAAATTGTGATATTGTTATGAGAGCGATGGATCTGCCGTCTCTGGAGAAGATTTTGTGCCGCGAAGCGCACTTGGCGTAATTCCATATTTTTTCTTAAAGACGCGGTTAAAATGAGGAATGCTGTTAAAACCGCATTTTCTTGCAATGTCCATGATTGGTTCATAAGCGTCTGCAAGCAGCAGTCTTGAAGCTTGAGAAAGACGATAGCTGTTTAAGCATTCTGTGAATGTTATGCCAATCGTGGACTTAAAGAACTTAATAAAGTGAGATTCACTAAATTCACATACTTTTGCCATCTGCTCAGTAGACAGCGGTTCACTGTAATGATCTGTGATATAGCTAATGATTTGCTTTGTCTTTACTACTGATTTTTGTGGGCGGCTCTTTGGCTTTACAGACGGCTCATTGTAAAATAGCAGATAAAACAGGCGAAAGAGACAGCTCTTTATGCCAAGCGGGTAAGCTGCTGAATAAAACGTCTGCAGCTGAAACATTTCCTCAAAACATTGACGAAACTCATTGTACCAGCCGTCTTCAGGCGTGATAAGCCATGGAATGACTTGTTCACCCTCTGAGAGCGGCTTTAAAAATGCAAATGCATCGTCATTATCTGTACTTCCAGAAAGAAGAGACAGCGGAAACTGGATCATGCTAATCTTCAGTGAAGAGTTTGAATCTGCGTCAATGGAATGCAGCTGACCTGGTAAGATCAGACAGATATCGCCCTTCTTTATCGAAATTTTTTCAAGGTCAATTGATACTCGTCCGGTTCCTTCACGGATTAGAAGAATTTCCATAGTGTCCTGCCAGTGAATAGATACAGAAGAAATGTCATCAGGCAGAACAGCCGTCATGGCAGCAAAAGGAAAAGAACCCGTTAAAGGTTCGTGCATTTCAAATAAGTCGATGTTTTGGATATTCATATGTATAATAATAAGCCTTTCTCAAAGTCAGTCTTTTTCTCATAATAGGTATACCACAAGAAACGAAAGAAAACAACCCAAAATGTGGAAGAGCAAAAAGCTTGACAGACACTTTTTTTATTACTATTATAATAAAAAGTAAGTAGAAAAAGATGGTCATTTAATAAAGAGGTGAAGAATGGAACTATATCATGCGAGTAAAGAGATTGTTCAGTACCCAGAAGTAAGAAAGGCAAGGTATACAAAAGATTTTTCTTGGGGATTTTATTGCACCAATAATTTTAAACAGGCAGTAAGATGGGCAAATCGCGGAATTGGTGATCCGATAATCAATTTGTAGAGGGACCTATGGCAAATGATACAGTATGGAATTACGTAAATGATTTTCTAGCAGGGCGAATAAACAGAAAGCAGTTTTGGGTGTTGGCAGAATTTAAATATCCGACACATCAAATAAGTTTCCATACATTGTCGGCACTTGATTGTTTGACATTTGTAAAGAGTGAGGTAGTTTATGACAGAGAAGGAAAGAAATGATTATTTTTACGTATGCGCACTAATTGAATATATTGCAAGAGAAACAAAAAATCATCGTGGAGATATTGTGAATCAAATTGGTGAAGATGGTATAAAAAGCTTTTGTATGATGCAGAGGTAGATCACTGCCTTAGTTTTGAACAGGTTAGCGATGAAGTAGTTGATTATTATAAAATAAAGCAGGGAGATTTTGATACAATATCGGCTTGCAAGTATTCGATCCCGAGTTTTCTTGATATTGGTAAATTATATAGTATTCTGATAGAGGACTGTGCGAAGCCGGGAGATGAAGTTTCAGAGTTGATGAAAATATTTTCTTCTTTTATTAGTGATGAGATATCGAATTTTAATACCGATTTATATTATCAAAATCCAAACTATCTTGAGTGGTCATATAGAGAGGGAAAATTGTTAGATTGATCTTATATATAAAGAATGCGGTGTTATTTTTATTTTACGAATAATCGTTAGAGATAGTTAGAGCGAGGGGAATTTTGCGGTGGCAGAGTTCCTTTTTTCGTTGACAAAAAACGATATTTTATTTAAAATACAGTATATAATATTTAATAGTGAAGCAGATTTTAATAGTGAACCAAATAAGATTAATGAACCCAATGAGCTAACAAAAAAGGAGGACACCGATGGAGCTGGAAATTAAAAATGTATCGCACACCTATAAAAATGGAAAAAAAGCATTATCAGAAATTTCCACAAGTCTTACCCCTGGTGTGTATGGTCTCTTAGGACCAAACGGCGCAGGGAAATCAACGCTGATGAACATCATTACTGATAATCTGAGGCCAACAGCGGGTGAAGTGTCGCTCGATGGAAATGTGATCTGGAAAAACAGCAATGCGTATCGTGCAAGGCTTGGCTATATGCCACAGCAGCAAGGGCTATACAGTTCCTTTACCGGGACACGTTTTTTATGGTACATGGCAGCGTTAAAGGGATTGTCACATAGAGAAGCCAAAACGCGTGTAAATGAACTGCTAGAGTTGGTGAATTTAAAGGATGCCGCAGATCAACGTATCGGAGGCTATTCCGGTGGAATGAAGCAGCGCCTTTTAATTGCGCAGGCATTATTAAATGAGCCAGATGTACTTGTGTTAGATGAGCCAACGGCGGGTCTGGACCCGAAAGAGCGCATTCGCATCCGCAATTTTATCAGTGAGATTGCAGCAGATAAGATCGTTCTATTGGCAACACATGTAGTTACGGACGTGGAGTGCATCGCGAAAGAAATCATTTTATTGAAACAAGGACGCATTCTCAAAAAAGCATCGCCGATGGATCTGATCCGAGAAATGGACGGGCTGGGATGGGAATTTTTGATTCAGCCGGAGGAGATGGCAGGTGTGCAGAAAAAATATCTGGTCAGCAACATTATGATGACCGATGCTGGGATGCTTGTTCGTGCAGTAGGAGATGGGGAACAGTTCCCGGCTGAACGAAAAAAGGCTGCGGCAAATATGGAAGATGTATATTTGTATCGGATGGAAGCAGATATTGGATAGAGAGTGGGGAAAGAAAAATGGGACTTTTGGAACTTTTCTTATATGAGTTAAGAAAGACCGTCGCATCGAAAGCACTGCTGGCAACTATAATTTTGTGTTTGGGCATCAGCATTGCTTACCAGTGGAGTGAGACACGCCCAGGCGGACAATACGATCAGTACAGCGGGCTGCGCGGATCCTTTTGGAGCGAAGAACTAGAAAAAACAAAGGGAACAGACCGTGACAAGTTAAAGCAATATTTTGAGATTGAAGGCTGGTATCATGGCCTTTTAGCGGCAGAAGAGAATGGACAAGATATTGAGTCATCACTGATGGAGTTTCAGGAACTCTATCCAGATTTGGATATGGAAGCACGCTTGCATCAGTCAGAAGAAGTACCAGAAGAAATGAGTCATCTGACAATGCATAAATTTTATAATAATATTGTGTCGAGATTAACCTATCAGGAATCGTATCCGCAGTTTCGAGAGAGCATTCAGCAAAAAGCCGATGAATTAGAAGATCTGGCACTTTTTTCAGATATTAGCGGATATAGCAGCCGCAACATCATACAGACAGCAGAGGCCTATAAAAAGCTGGGTGATCTCACACTAGAATATGATTACAGTGCGGCCATCTATATGGGAACCAATACAGTGATGGTTGATATGATGATCTTGTTTTTGGTGATCCTGATTGGTTGGCAGATCTTTTGCAGGGAGCGCGAGAATGGAATCTATCCGATTCTTCAGACGGCAAAAAGAGGAGGCGTGGCATTTATCAGTGCGAAGCTTGCGGCGTATTTTTTGATGCTTGCAATCCTTTCTTTTTTGCTTTATGCGGCACAGTTTTTGTTCGCTTTTTCCTTGTATGGGATTGGAAATTTAGATGTGGCATTGCAGTCACTCTCCGAGTATCGAAATTGTGTGCTTCCAGTTTCAATCGGGACATATATATGGCTGTTTTTGGAAATTAAAGTGGCAGCTTGTTTGGTATTCGGTAGCCTGATTGTATTTTTTATGATAACATGGAAACGATTTGTGCCTGCTGTCTGCAGCTATTTTTGGGTGATGCTGATCGAATATGTATTGTATACCACTGTAAATAGCTTTTCAAAATGGAATTGGTTTCGCTATGTGAATTTGTTTTCAATATTGGATGCATCACAGCCGTTTACGGTTTATTGGAATTTAAATTTGTTTTCCTATCCAATTTGGTCAGAGTTTGCAAAGATGGTTCTATGTATTGCAACGATTCTTTTGTGTACCGTGCTTTCGATTTTGATTTACTGTCGTGAGCGTGAGGGAAAGCGTGTATATGGCATAGCGTCAGGCAGACGAATTGCAGTCTGTTCATTGAGCGGAAAGCATGTGAGCATTTTTGCACATGAGGGATACAAGTTTTATGTGTTCGGCGGAATGGGGGTATTTTTGATTGTGGCTTCGGCTATTTCAATGCACATGGCAGAGGGAATTCCCTCTCATACAGGAACGACAGAAATACAGGCATATCGGTATTATATTGAGCAGCTGCAAGGCATATATACCGAAGAGACAAGGGCATGGCTGGATCAGGAAACACAAATTATGCAGATGACCGATCAAGAGGCATTTGAAATTCAGGAGCAATTTCAAAACAGAGAAATTTCTTCGGAGACATACACAGACTGGATGGAGAAACGCCAGCAGTTGATTGAAATGCGGTCAAGAGGGTTTTATAAAATTTTGGCACAGGAACAGGTGATTAAGAATGCGAAAGAGAATGGATTTGAAAATGCAGGATTTGTCGATCAATATAAGATGTCCTATCTGTTTAAGGATGAGAATAATCAAATGTTTCTTGCCTGTGTGCTGCTTTCAGCATTGATTCTGGGCGTATCGGGTCTGTTTGGAATCGAGGAACGAAATGGCATGATGGCGCTGTTACAATCCACGCAAAAGGGACGGCAGCCATTACAAAGAAGAAAATTGTTGCAGACAATTTTGTGCGCAACGGTGCTGTATTCAATTTTGTATGTGCCGTATTATGCAGCAATCTGGCGCGATTTGTTAGAGGTGGATGCGTCCCTTGTCTTAAATGGAGTGCCAGGTTATCAAAAGTTGTCTGTGTCGTTGTCCATTCGTCAGGCATTTGTTGTGATGTTTGTGCTTCGCTATCTGACAGCAGTGATTTGCAGCATCATCACAGCAGCTGTTACCAGTGCAGTAAAGAAACAGGCACTTGGAAGCGTAATCTGTTTCTTACTGTTTTTGGGACCATGTATTTTATATCTTTGGAAGGTAAATCTGTCTGGTGTGAGCGTTGTCGGCGGCCTTTTGCCGCAGCTTACTTTCCAAAACGGACAGGTCATGTTGTATGGTGTGTACTGGATTGGAATGCTGGCGGCAGTAGGAGGCAGTTTCCTTGCTATAAGAAAAAATACTTATCGAAGTAGTTGATTTTAAGTAGTACTACAAAAAATAAAATTAAACGTCTCTTACATAAATCCAGTTTCCTACCCATTCTTGGTTTGTTTCATTGTATAAGCGCTTGTAAATTTTACCATTTTTTTGCATATAATGCCATCTATATTGAATTTGCAGAGGTGATACAATCATATTTTGTAGAAGTAGAACTTGAGGGTTGATATAGGTATGCATGATTAGTTTGTATTTTCCTTTTAATTCGAGTTGTTTCTAGTATAAATTGGCAGTGAAGAATCATAATATTTTAATGAGGTGACGGTTTCTAGGTATTCGCCATACAGGTAAATATCATACGTACCATCTTCATTTAAAATGGCATAGGCGTTTTCTTCCGTCAGAATAAAATCTTGTTCGTTCATAGTTGAGCTGTTATCGACAGGCAGCGGTTCCCATGTTACAAAGTAAGAGGACAAGAAAACGAAAATGCTGATCAAAAGAAAAATTCCAGAAAAACGGCGAGGCTGTTTGGATGGATGTGCTAACAGCTGAAAGCGTTTTTCAAGACTTCTTTCTTTTATATTGCTAATCGAGAGTGTGCAGGAATCAAAGTAGTTTTTATTTGATACTGCACATTGCTTTTTTATTTTTATCAAACATTCCATATAGGGAATGGCATCCTCAAAGTTTTGCGTGAGAGAAGAATCCACATTGATTTCGAGAAGATTGTTGACTTGTCTTTTTAAAATATATTTCAACGGATTCCACCAATACACAATAAATAATAGTTGAAAGAAAAACTTATACAGCAGATCATGATGCAGAAAATGGGTCATTTCGTGGCGGAAAATAAAGTGCAAATCGTCATCGGAATAGTTATTTTCAGCAGGTAATAAAATGCGAGGATTACGTATGGAAAAAAGCATTGGACTTGAAAGCATCGGAATCTCATAGACAGGAAACTGCTGGCTGATTCCATAGGAAATTTGTATGGACTGAAATGCTTTCATATAGTTTGGATGATACGACACGTTTTTTCCGGTTTGTACAACAATGCGATTAATTTGCTTATACTGACGCCAATAAAGGATGAGTTGAAAAAGTATTCCAATCAACCAAATAACAAGCAGAATATCCCATATGGATAGCCGAATTGAAAAGAAAGTAATGCGGTGCTGACAAATAAAAAAGGAAATTTGCTTGGCTAGTTCGTTCATTGGAAGGATTGCTGTAAAGTCAAAGTCAATCGGCACAACCAGACGTAAAATAGAAAGAAATGAAATGAATGAGATCGTTTTGTATCCGACATTCAGGATTCGTTTTGAACTGCTAAAGAAAATGCAGGAAAGAGAAAATAATACCGTGGATGTCAGAAAAGCCATTAAAATTGTGTAAAAAGATAGTTCAAACATTTTTTTACCTCCATATATCTATTGTACTACATGAATTCTTAAAGTATTAAATGTTTTTTTAGCTGGCTTTTGAAGAACAATTATCATAACTCTCCTTTCTTAAAAAATAGATTATATTTGTATAATAATATAAAATTATAAAAAAGTCAAAAGAATTATTGACAAAAAACAATATTTAAAATATAATATAGTTACCGCTAGAAGTTAGAAAAATTTTAAAAGTAGTTACTACTTCTTTACCAAAAGAAGTTAGTTACTAAAAAATAAAAAAGGTTATCTAGTAAGTTAAATAGTTTACCCTTTTCACTATGGTTTGTAGTATTGAGATCTATATAATAAGAATTATAAGAAAAAAACTCAGGCAGTCAT